>Ga0081455_10001426_pt1 | contig 29565 bp, 26 predicted proteins | sample TabmetS3T2R1_FD_70207 | JGI IMG/M metagenome (GOLD analysis project Ga0081455, IMG submission 70207) | Tabebuia heterophylla rhizosphere microbial communities from the University of Puerto Rico - S3T2R1 | ecosystem: Host-associated > Plants > Roots > Rhizosphere ... | reverse complement strand
GAACTGCGCCGTGGCGTTCCCCGGGGCCACCTGATACAGGCGCCCGCCCCCATCGCCCCCGGCCCACACGGTGCCGTCAGGCGCCACCGTCACGGCCAGAAACCGCGTCGTCCCCGTCCCCACCACGCGTTGTGCGATGCCCTCCCGCACCTGGTGCAACCGGTAGCGGTGCGCGAAGTCGAGCACCTCGCCGGTGCTACTCAGTGCCCGCACCGGCAGGGCCTGCAGCGTCGTGCCCGCCGCCGCCGTGAACGTCTCCTGCACCTGGCCCTGTGTCGCCGCGAAGCGCTGCACGGCTCCCACCCCAGGCCCGGGCACCTCCACCGCCGCCAGGGCAAAGGCCGCGCTCGGCGCCCGCACCGTCAACGGCTGGGGCGGTCCCGCCACCAGCAAGCCCACCGTCGTCACCTCGACCAGGGGCCCCGCGCGGTGCACCACGCTGATCCCGAAGCGCACGACGTCCGTGCCCACGCGGCTCAGCCCCCAGGTGGTGCGATACACCCGTGTGTGCTGTGCCACCGTCCGCGGGTCGAGCGTGCTTTCGACCTCCAGAAACGTGACGCTGCTCTGATCGGGGGCGACCTCCACCGTCTCAGGCGGGATGGCGAGGGCGGTCACGGTGGATTGCTGAAAGGTGGCCCGCAGCGTGTCCTGCAAGGCCGTTGAGTCTGTAGAGGCTCCCGGAGGGGCCTGGCGCGACGCGGTAGCGGTTTGGGCCTGTCCGGGCGTCGTCGCCGGGGCGAGCAGGACCTGCAGCCGGTCGCTGTCTTCGGCGACCACGGCCTCCTGGTAGAGGGCCAGCAGGTTGTCCAGGGCCTGGCGTTCGACCCGGGGGCTGGGCGCGCTGGGGGCCGTAGCCTGGCCCTCACCGCCGCCCGCCGTGCAGCCCGCCAGGAACAGGAGTAGCCCCAGACCCACAGCGGCCAGGAGCAGGACGATACCACGTCCTCGACTGCCCATGTCTCGTACAAACATCCGAGACACTAGGGATACAGCCTCTGCACCTCTACCAGTTTGCTGAAGCCAGGGGCCTGCCCTAGGCATAAGGAACTCCTGTGCTCAGGCTTCCGGAACACTCTCCAGCCCCAAGTGCTCGCGGAAGAGCGCGCGGGCTCGTGAGGCGCTCTGCCAGCAGTGTTCTGCGTCCTGTCTGGAGGCAGAGATGCCAGGATAACGAATTTCGACAGCAAAGCTGGTCAGAAAGCGGAGATCATCCAGCAACGCAGTCAGCTCTGTGAGGGAGGCTAGACACAGCTTGGCCAGAGCTTCCAGGTCGTGGGTCCGGGGAAAATCGACCTCGCTTTCGACCAACCACGCCTTGCAGTATTTTTCCACGCATTGTTGCGCGTGAAAGCAAATGGCGTCGTAGACAGGCTCTGCCATCTGCCATAGAGCCGTCACGACCTGAGCATCGCCCTCAGCTTTATCAATCCATTCCTGGGTCATCGGCTGCATAGAGGACGACCCCTTTCGTAAGGACTTCACGGAGAAAGACATCCCCTAGAGCCATACGCTCAGCGATATGCTGAGGCGTCCGCACCAGTAAGTCGACCGGGAAAGGGAAGTCCACGACTTTGCGAATCTCCACCGCCTGCTCCACGTGCCGCAGTGGCGTCTCCATCACCACCAGCAGATCCACATCGCTGTTAGGCGTTGGGGTGCCATAGGCATGGGAGCCAAACAGGATGACCTTCTGCGGATGAAAGAACTCCACAAGCTGCGCCACGACGTCTGCAATATCGCGCCTGGTGACAATTGTCTTCAGCCACGTCATTGTATGTCACCTCCCCTAACTCACCTCTGCTCCACCGCCACGCGCCACGTCACTGCGGTGTCACTGTCTGCCACGGTGCCGCTCCGCGCGCACCTGGGCGACCATGGCATCAATCTCCGTGTCAGAAGCGACGTCACCCTGGGCTGCCAACCGCTTCTGCCAATCTTCCCACAACACGACAAAGTGGTCACCCGCCGCAAGTTCCTTCGCCAAACGCCATTGCTCGGCAGGCGGAAGGCAGCGAGCGGCTTTGAGAATCGCGTCGTACTCGTGCATGACTTCTTCGGCCATCAGCTCTTCTCCTCTGCAGATTCCATAACGTCTACACGAAACTCTCGACCCTAAACACGCGTTGTATTGTAACATCCTCGCACTCCGCCCCTACCGCCCCTGCCCCTACCGCCGTGGGAAGACCCGTAGGCTCATGCCGCTCACCACCTCGACGCCCGTCGGGCCAATCAGCCGCGAGGCGCCGGTGACCGGATCGAGGTCGAGGATTTCGCCGGTGCTGCTCAGCGCCCGTACCGGTAGGGCGTGCAGCGCCGTACCCGCTACCGCCGTGAACGTCTCCTGCACCTGGCCCTGTGTCGCTGCCACGCGCTGTACCGCGCCAGCCTCGGGTCCGGGCACCTCCACCGCCGCCAGGGCAAAGGCCGCGCTCGGCGCCCGCACCGTCAACGGCTGGGACGGTCCCGCCACCAGCAAGCCCACCGTCGTGACCTCGACCAGCGGCCCCTGGCGGCTGACCGCAGGCATGGCAGCATGTCACGTATGCAGCACCTGGAATTGTCCGAGCCACACCGCTTTCGCGACCAGCCATCCCTACACCCTGGCCCCACCAGCGGCTGTCCGTCACCGCGTCCAGCGGCATGAGGTTCACCCTGCGGGCTGGAACGCGGCTTCCCAGGCCACCACTTCGACGATCTCATCGTAACAACAGACGACAAAATGGTGCGATTGGCCCAGAAAATGGACCTCTCCTTTGCCGAGTTCGTGGACCCAGGGGGAATCGAGCACCTCAAAAAAACCACCAGGATGGGGCATCATTTCGAGGATGTGCCAGGCACATTCCTCGGTCGTGACTCGAAAGGCCTGGACAGAGGTAAAAGTCACCACCCAGGTCTGCTCCGTCTCGTCTTCTGTCAGTCTCAGCACGAGACTTTGGTGCTCAAACCGGAGTTCCTGGAGGTCGTTTGCACGTGGCGCCAGTGCCTTTATCGGTACAGGCCAAGGAATGATATGCATCACTGTCTCCCTCTCTGTCACCATGTTTCTGTCACTCGATGAGTGATGTCCCAGGCGGTCCCCCACGTACACGTAGACAGCCGCTTGGTTGCCCTCCTGCCAGGTGGGCCTCCAACAGCTTTTCAAACTGCGGGATACCCGTGCGGTCTATGAGTCGCGTCGGTGCCAGCCCGGCCCGCCGTAAGGCCAGGAGTGAGCGATTGTTTAGGGCAATGCGCTCTCCATGGCGCACAATGAATTCTATAGGAAGCTGGTCTGGTGCAATGCGACCAGCCCGCAAGCCCACCGCCACCGTCCCAATACTCATACCAGCGAAGGGTCTGTGCGCAAAGCGTGATTTGACGCTCGCCTGCCCAAATTTCACGCGCTATTCCTGGCTGTCTTTTGGTTGGCTTATCCCTCTCGCCCTGGCCCTATCACTTACGCATCTGCACGCATAGTCGGGCCTCCTCCACGGCGCTCAGAAGTGATAAATCACCGACCCAAAAAGCGTGTGCTGGTACACCGTGGTCTCCGTAGCGCTGCTCTGCACCGTGCCAGTCCGGAACGTATAGGCCAGATCGAAGATGAACTTCTTGACGCTGATGCCGCTGCCCAGGCTAAAGCCAAAAAAGTTATCGGTGCCGCGCTCTCCAGGCTCAGGATCGTAGAAGAACCCGGCCCGGAAGGGGATAATCAGTTTGGGCAGCAGCCACAAATACTCCGCCCCCAGGCGGACACTCGTCGTGTCGTTCCCCTGACCACGCAGGACGGCCCGCCCCTTGCCGGACGGCGCGCCGTTTTCGACCAGCAACACGTCCGTGCGGCTGGATTCTTGCAGCTTAAAATCCGACCAGTGCACGCGCGACACGTCGAGTGACAGGTTCAGGTTGTCTGACAGGCGGGCCGCCAGGCCAATCCCGTAGGACAGCGGCATGTCCAGATCGAGCCGTTCGGTGAAGGCATTGCTCGTGGTCACAGGCGCCGAACCGTCCTGCAGGGTCACGGTCAGCGATGAGGCGTGTTCCCGCGTGAGTCGGGCCGTAAAGGGGGTACGCACCACGCCTCCCACAGTGAAGACAGCATTAATATTCCACAGCAGCCCAATAGTAGCATTAAAACCCTGGAAACTAAAATCCTCGGTAATGCGCCCGTTGGAGAGAAACGGTACGACACGCGGGCCACTGGCGACGAAGCCCTGGCCACGCACGGTGACATCTTGCGTCCAGCCGTTGCCAAACAGATCGGGCCAGATATTGAAGGCGGCTCCAATAGAGAAGGTGGGGGTAATCTGCACCGCCACGGCTGGGGAAATGGTAAACAGACCACCATCTTGCCGCGACCGCACTTGCTGCAGGCCATCGATGGTCGTAAAGGGTGCGGCCACGTCAGTGGCGCCCTTGAGATCGAAGAGGCGCTGGTAGTTGAGGGAGACCACCACGTTGCGCCCCAGCAGGCGGAATGGATACACACCGCTGAGGTAATTGAGCTCGGCGTTACCGAACGTCTGGTCTTCGACCCTGATACCGAGCTGCGTCACATCCTGTCGCTCCAGACGCACATAGTACGAGCCCACGACCGAGGCTTCCGGTTCCTGGAGCTGTACCAGACCGGCCGGGTTGTGTAACGCCGCGGTGGCATCATCAGCCACCGCGATAAAGGCTATGGCCCTGCCCTGGGCGCGTGCGCCAGAGCCCACCGGTGCCGGCGAGGTGGCAAAGTTAAGCGACGGCGGCAGAGAGATGCCAAAGGGGAGGGTCTGGGCCAGAGCGACAGGCGGCAGCCAGCAGCACAGCACCAGGATCCACAGCGCATGGCGTCTGCAGTCCATAGGGTCTCCTCATTTGGTGATGACCATGTCTGATTCGCGCACATCTCCGGGCGCCTCAGAGGGCAGTACCAGGGCCTCGGAGAGGTCGGGAGAAACCGCCGTAATGCGTGCTTCGCCAAGGATGACATCCGGCTTCTTCAGGAGGCGACCAGTCTGGGGGTGCTTGACTTCCTGGCCAGGGCGGAAGATGAGCAGCTTCATGGAGCGTTTGACCCCATGCCGCTCGTTCAGGTCGGTGAATAACTGCTTGCCGGCTTTTTCCAGCACCACGCCCTCGGCGAGCGGAAACTGCCGCTGCAGTTTCCACACCAGGCCTTCGACCAGAGTTTTGACGGTGGGCGGCGTCAGATCCTCCCCATAGACGTCGCCAACTGCCAGGACAACGGCAGTGTCCACGTCGACAAAGCGCGCCAGGATTTCCAGGGACTGGGGCGTTTCAGTGACGGTGCCAATTAAAATACCCTCGGCGGTGGCAATGCTCTTGCCAGTTTCCGCGGCGCTGGCCGGGTCGATGAGGGCTCCCTGCGTCAACTTCTGGCGTAGCGTCAGCTCCTGGAGGATGGCCTCGAGGCGCTGCCGTTCAATGAAGTCAAAGCGGCGCTGCTGGACAAAGACGTTGAACAGGTAATCATGTACGGCCTCGGCCAGCACCGGAGCCTCACCCTTTTTGGCGAAGGGCAACAGGACGACACGCAGCCGCGAGCCCATCTGCCTGACCGGCCGCACAGTGCGGGTGACGACGACCTTGAGCTGGGCGGTATTGCCGGCCTCGTCAACGGCTTCGAGCACAAAGGTGTTCTCACCTTCTTGCAGGGGGAAGCGCTGCCCAAAGAAGAGCTGGCGTGCGTTGCGACGCCAGAGCGAGGCGCCATTGATGGCAAAGGCCACGATGGCACTGGCGTCAGTGACCTGGCCTTCGAGATAGATCGAGTCGTCAACCGTGCTCTCCTGCTCTCCCAGGCCCATGAGCTTGATGACCGGGGCATGATGGTCGCGGTGTTGCGCCACCCACACTTCTGTCCCCTCTCCCAGAGGAAGAGGGAGGGAACGCAGGGAGGTCCAACGCAGTAGCGGATGGCGCAGGCGCATGCCCTGGCGCGTGCCGGTTGCACCGTCAACGGGTGCCCGCAGAGCAATCTGGCCATGGGTGACATTGCCAGCCGCGTCTTCGGCTTCAAAAGCTACAAACTCCTCGCTGCCGGTCAGGGGGATCTCCTCACGTACTTCCCAGGCCCTGCCGGGCTGTGATGGTAGCGTTCTCCCGGCCAGCATAAAGCGCGTGATGCGGCTCTGGTCGGTGAGCAGTCCCTGCACGCGCACGCGCTGCTGTGGCGGTGCGCCGGTAACCTCGACCTGCTCCAGGCTGAGCAGGGGGCCATGGCGATCCAGGTGCACGGTCCGCCGGGCGCGTGTCTGCTGCCCCACCAGATCGTCGGCCACGACGTCAATAGCGTTCGCACCGTCGTGCAACTCGATATCCTGCGTAAAGGTAAGACGTGGTTCAGCGAGTTCGACGAACTGTGCCTGGCCATGCACCACCAGAGCCGAGACATAGGTGTCGTCTTCGGCATATCCGGCCACGGTGACGTTCAGGCGGTTGGTCAGCAGCTCGTCTGGTGGGGTGGTGAAGACGATACGTGGGGCCGCGGTGTCGCGTCTGGTCTGCTGTAAGAAGGAGCGGCGCGCTTTGTTGAGATAAAATTTGGTTTTCGCCGTGTCGACGCTGCTGAGGGAGGTGGTGAGTTCGTCAATCGCTTCGGTATAGTGACCCTGGCGATAGTAGACGATGCCCAGCTCACGATGCGGAAAGTAATCGCTGCGATGCATGCCATAGGTACGGGCCTGGCGCTGGTCATCGTGGCGCTGCCGGATGGCCGCCTGAAAATCGACCAGCGCCTCGTTCCAGTACTCGCCGGTAGCGTAGGAGCTGCCGCGGTCGTAGTAGTCCCACCAGCGCGCCCGCCAGGTCTGCCTGGAGGTGACGCCGTACTCCTTGCCGTCCTTTACATAGACCTTGCCAGCATCGACGGCACAGCCGGCCAGGCACAGGACCAGCAGACTGAGTACTGCGTACAGCAATTGCCCCGCCAGTTTGGCGGGGCGTATTATCCTCGGCCAGTGTGGCAGCCTCACTGTTCCAGCACCTCCCTGACTTTTCTCCCCGCCTCAAAAGGTTCGAGTTGTTCCAGGACCCGCGCCTGGGATAATTGTCCTGTCACCTGCGTGATTTCGATACGCCCTACCGGCGCAGGAATCACTCGGGTATCGGCGCCGACCGGCGTCTCACTGTCGAAGACCTGCAGCACCAGACCGGGCGTCACGCCGTGCTGCGCGCCAATGTCCAGAACGACTTCCCCCTGTGGGGTGAGACGGACGATGCGGCCCTGCAGGGGATAGGTGCGGCGTATTTCGTGCAGCATATTGTGCGAGACGCGCTGCATGAGGCCAACGACCTCGTCAGGTCTCTCGACAAACTGGCTCACTGCCGCGTTGATCATGGTGGTTTCGGTCTCGATTAGACGCACGCTCAAGAGCCCCATCTGGCCAAAGCGCGACAGGCTGCCAGTGGCAAGTAGCCGGGCCGCCAGGAGCTTGCCGCGACGCAGGGCCTGAGGGGCATTGACGATGTCTGTCGCGCTCAGCTTCAACTCGGCCAGGACCTTGTCCAGGACCTCGCGTTCAACCACGGTCACTCGGCCGCTGGCCCGCAAGGCCTGCGTCAGGCTGAGGACCACAAACTCGGCCTGACCCGCTCTGCCAGAGAGGGCCTCCTGGTGCTGGAACGGCAGAAAGGCCAGGGTCAGGGGTCGCGAGGTCCACTCGTCCTCCGGGGCTGCTGGCCTGGGATCTTCCCGGTAGGCCCGCACCAGTTCGTCCACTAGCTGGTCGATACGCTGTTGCTGCTCGCGGTCCTGGGCGAGCTGCTGGCGCCGTTCGGCGTCGCGCAGGAGCAGCGCTGTGAGAGGGTCATGCGGATTGAGCTGCAGCGCCTGGCGGTAGAGCTCCAGGGCTTCCTGGTGTTTCCCGAGCTTGTCGAGCAGGTAGGCTTTATTGGTGTGCACCACGGCCAGATCGTGGTGCTGGGTCATGGCCTTGTCGTAGTGCTCGAGCGCTCTGGCCGTATCTCCCTGGGCGGCGTAGAGCCGTCCCAGGCGGTCGTAGGCAATGGCCTGTTGCCAGGGTAGGATGTGGGGCTTGGTGGTGGCAGTGCGATACGCGGCCAGGGCTTCCGCGGTTTTGCCCTGGTTTAAGAAGATGTGCCCGCGAATGACATGGCTGTAGCCGATGTCCGCATCCGCAGTCTCCGCCTGGGCGGCAAAATCCAGGGCGCGCTGGTAGTCGCCGCTGGCCAGGGCGACGGCGGCCAGACCAGTATACGCCTGGCTACGCGTGCGCGGCTCAAGACTTTCGACCTGCTGTTGAAACAGCGCTTTAGCTCTGTCTGGCGCACCCTCGTCGAGGGCCTGGTAGGCGATGCTGAGTGGCGAGGGTGGTGGCGCCGTCCTCGTCCACCACTGCGGACCCAGCAGCACAGCCAGGAGCGTCAGGACGACGAGGGCACCCACTCCGAGCCCCCAGAACGCCGTGCGGCGCCGGCGTGGTCGGCTCTCGCCGCGCGTCACCGCCTCTGCCACGGCAGGCTCTGTGTCATCTAAAAACTCCTCCTCCGTAGCTTCCAGATAGCGGCACGTTGGATCGCCATAGAGCACATAGCTAGCCCACACCACGCTCTCCTCGCCGTAGCGCTCAGCCAGGGCCTGGCGGGCGCGCCGCAGTGCTTCTCCCACACCGATGCCCTGAGCCAGGGCGCGGTAGAAAGCGATGGCGACCGTCGAGCTGGGCTGGTCGGGGATCTCCCAGAAGCTGCCAAGGTAGTGCTGGGCACCAGCCAGGAGGAAGGCGTTCGCCAGTCCATAGATGCCCTGCTCGGCCTCCTGGCTGAGGGTCCATGCCTGGGTCTGACCCGACTGGCAGGCATTGCAGAACACCAGGGCCGGCAGCGGGGCCGTGGCGCCGAGCTGCATGACATCCTGGGCGGTCAGCTTGCCGTCGGCCAGCCGCCAGCCGCTCTGCGCCGGTTCCTGGAGATCGTAGTCAGCGTGCCCGGCGTAGTGCAGTACATCGTACTGGCCCAGGGCTGACTTGATAGAGGCGGTGCCAACCCGGCGCTGGCGCAGGTCAACGCGCAAACACTCGGCTTCCCCCGCCAGATCTGCCTGGACGGTGGTGCCTTCACGCGCTGCTGCCGGCAGATCCCCTTGCGGATCAGCCACAATGAGCATCTTGAGGCTCTGCTCCGGGCGGCGCTCCGGGCGTTCCACGAGTGTCTGCTGCGTGCTCACCAGGCGCCCCATGCTGAAGCGTCGACACAGGAAGTCCTGGCCGTCAAACAGGAGCTCCCAGGGGATCTGCACCAGGGCGTCGTCGATATACAGAAACAGATCAGTCGCAGTGCTGGCCTGCAGTCTGGCCTGGATGGCCGGGGTCAGGAGCTGGCTGTACAGCGCGGCGCCTTGCGCTTTGATCTCCTGCCAGGTAGCCGCGGTGAGCGTACCACGTCGGTCCGTCATGCGCTGTAGCAAGGTCACCATGGTGTCGACACCCTGCTGTATGGCCGCCATGGAGACCTCGAGATATTCATAGTGACGCACCGGTTTCTCTTCACCCGGCCAGCGTTCGTGGGCACTGAGCTTGAGCCGTTCGCCTTCGCGAGAGACGTCCAGGGCAAAGATTTTGGTAGGCCGCGCGATCACCCCGGGGCCGCGCAACAGCACGGTCTCCTGAAAAGTGCGGCGCTCGTCCCAGGACACTTCATAGAGCTCGATGGGCGTGGCTTTGCCCTGCACGTGCGTGGCGCCCAGGAAGCGACAGGGGACTGACGGTGGCAGCCGTTCATACGTAGCGCTGGAGATCAGGATCTGATCCGGCAGGGCACAGGCCTCAACGCGCGCCGCGACGTTCACCACATCGCCAAAGACGTCCTGCGTCTCCACCAGGCCCGGGCCGGCATTGATGCCGATGCGGATATGGATCTGCTCCGCCACCTCCCGTCCCCGGTTGTGGTCCCGCAAGGCGCGTTGCATGGCGATCGCCGACTGCACCGCACTGGTGGGCTCAGTGTACGAGGCCATGATGGTATCCCGCACACTGCGCACAATGGTGCCCTGATGACTGGCAATGAGAGGGCCGATGAGGTCGTTGTGGCGTTGCACCATCTGGCGGCCACTGAGGTCGCCGTAGCGCTCAAAGTAGGCGGTCGAATCCTGGATGTCAGTGAACAGGAGCGTGATGTCACGGCGGAACTGCTGCTGTAAGAGATCGTCGAGTTTGAGGCGCTCACGAAGCAGTTCCTCGATCCCCTGCGCACCGCCGGACGTTGGCCCGGCACTGGCGTGGTATATGGACCCTGGCAGCGGTGCAGCCGGTCTGTCTGGTGCAGACATGTGCGTCACCCTTTCTGCTTGGCCAGCACGATACTGCTGCAAGACACTCGACACTAGTGCGAGGTGTAATGGATGCAGAATACTCTCACTTGCTGCGCTTTGCCAGCCCACAGTGCACGCTCCTCAGTGTTATGGGATTGTCCGTGCTTTTCGCCCACTATAAGGTACTACCTTATGGGGCATACCAACCTGTGGTGAACCTGGGGGATTGCCTGGGGATTGCCTGAAAAAATGCACAGGGGGAGAGACGTAGTGCCCTAATAGGATAGGCTTTTAGTCAAGGAGAGAAGGTGGAAAGTAGACAGGTGCGGACCAATCCCAGTGAGGGCAGTAGCACTGAGGATCCCAATAGCATCGTACACGTCAGCCGCGCTGTAGCCGCTCCAACTCTGCCCGCAAGCGGGCATTTACCGCTTCCGCCGCCGCCGCTCGTGCACGCTCTGCTTCCGTCCGGTCTCGCTCTGCTTCGACCGCTTCGCCAGATGTCGGCACAAGCACCCCTGCAGGCGTAAAAAAGCGTGCCCACATATCCGGCGTGCCTTGAAAGCGCCCCTCCTGGAAACCGAGCCAGAGCTGGAGGCTTTCCGACCACAGCCAGCCACGCTCCTTGGGTTGGATCGGCACATAGCGCGTTTCGACGAGACGCCAGCCTTGCAGTGTATACCCATCCGGGTTCACACAAAAATATTCAAAGGTCTTAAAGACCTGTTCGTACAAATCCTTCTTGGGTCCCAGATCTTCCTCAAGCGTGGTCGGAGAAAGGAGTTCGATGATGACATCAGGATACCGCCCTCCCTCCTGCCAGACAATCCACGAGCGCCGCTGCCGTGCGCGGTCGACGCCTTTGACGACAAAGAAATCGGGTCCCTTGTAGTCGCGGTTACGGGCCTGCTCCAGGCTGTAATACACGAACATATTACCGCCGGCAAAAAAATCCGTGCGCTCCTGCCAATACTGGTCGAGCACATCGCCGAACAGGTTGATTTGCAGCCGATGCCAGTGACTTTCCAAGGGCTCTCCGTCCTCATAAGGCAATTCGATGTCCGGCACCTCTGGCACCCAAATCTTTTGCACCACTTCGATGACTGGCATACGTTCGCCCCTTTACGGCTAGCGCGGTCTGGCCCGGGCTATCACCGGGTAGCACCGCATCGATGCCACAGTCGGGTCCATGGAAGAGAAAGCCCATGACCACTACCACGACCCACAAGGCACATCATACCACACCTGCGCGCGTTTTGTTGGTGGCGTGCGCCATGGCCAGACCCGGCAAGGCAAGCAACGGTATCGGTGCCGCGAGCAATGCTGTGCCGATCGTACCTTTCTGCTGGACTATAGCTATCCGGGTCAATCTCCTGCGGTCAAACAACAGATCGTCGAGATGGCCATGAATGCCAGTGGGATTCGCGATACCGCGCGGGTTTTGCACATTAGTACGAACACGGTTATGACGGAATAAAAAAAAGGAACCTGACCTTCAGCCAGTAAACCACGTGGTATTGCAGGTTGTGCATCCCGAGCATGTCACAGTGAAGATATGCCGTTCAGAAGAACTCGATCAACGGCGTGGACTCACTTCCGAGCTGGACGAGATGTGGAGTTACGTATGCTGCCAAGCGAACCCCCGCTGGTTGCGGCATGCCATTGATCACCACACGGGCACGGTGTTGGCCTATATGTTCGGACGACGGAAGGACGACGTCTTCCTCAAGCTCCAACAGCTGTTGGAGCCCTTTGGCATCACGAAGTTTTACACGGATGGGTGGGGGGCCTACGAGCGGCATCTCGATACCGCGCAGCATCATGTGGGGAAGGAGAACACGCAGAAAATCGAGAGCAAGCACATCAACTTGCGGACCCGGATCAAACGGTTAATGCGTCGCACGCTGTGCTTTTCCAAGACGGAGCGCATGCACGATCTCGTCATTGGGCTGTTCATCAATCGCTACGAATTCGGGCGCCTCCTTTGATCTGGAATCAACACCTTTGAGACATCTCCATTTTTCCTATACTCCCCCAGGTGGTCGGTGCGTCTTGGCGACATGACCATCGTCATCCGGGAAGAGCCGGGGCAGCCCCCTGCCTCTTAAGGCCGTACCCCTAGCCTCAACCGCGCCGGCTGCCGTCGCCCGGCCCCCGTCCTGTCCGTGCCCTGCGGCGTGGGCCTGCGGTGTCCAGCGCTGGCGCGGTAGGGGGTGGCTCCCGGTGGCCGGGGGGAAACGGGCGGGGTGCGGGGAGGTGCCAGCGGGTGGGCGCGGGTGAAAAGGGGCTTTATATTTCCTATACACCCTTCTACTCCGTGGCTACGGGATCGTCAAAGGGATCGCAAGACACGAATCCACGGAACAGTAACTGGCATCTACACCCCCCGGAAAGGGTCGGTCGGCAGCTGTAATACTGGCAGAACTTGCGACCAGGCGAAAAAATCGACGGCCCCAACGCGAAACAGTCGCTACATTGTTCGTAATCGAGGCAGGGCCCCTGTGCTGGAACGATAGTTGTGCCCTTGCCTTGCAGACCGGCACGCATCGACCAGTAGTGACCTGCTGAGGTGTAAAGCGATGATTCTGCATTAAACCCAGGCATACCGCTGGTGCGTTCCATCAACGCCGTGAGCTTGACCAAGGCCAAAGGGTCCATAAAAAATTATCCTCTTTGACTGCCTAGCGCTGGCGGTGAGCTGCGCTGTGTTAGATGCAGCCAGGACGCGAGACAACATTCTTAGACCACCTGGAAGGACACTTTCTCGGTACTGGGATAAATCTGCACGTTGGTGAGCGTCGCTTTACAGCCGTCCTCAAACTCGCTACTGTATGCCAATACTGTACACGTATCGAGCATTTATTTTAGAACTCTATGCGGTACAGGCGGGGTGCTGGGGGGTGCCGCCGGGGCGGCGCGGCCAAAAGGCCGTGTACATTCCCTACTCCTTGGCCGACAAACCTGCTGTGAACCTGAGGGATTCCCTGGGGATTGCCTGAAAAAATGGACAGGGAGAGAGGGGTGCGGTAGGATAGCCAGGATGGTATTGCTAGACTGTAGTTGTATAAAGCCCCTCACCCTAGCCCTCTCCCGTAGGGAGAGGGGAAAGACATCTACGATGATCTACGCCTTCGACGAGTACGAACTGGACATGCGGCTCTACGAGCTGCGCCGCGCTGGCGCACTCGTCCAGCTTGAGCCCAAGGTGTTCGATCTGCTGGCGTACCTCATCGAGCATGGTGACCGCCTTGTCCCTAAGTCCGAACTCCTCGCCCACCTGTGGCCGTCCCAGTTTATCAGCGATGCCACTTTTGACCACTGCGTCATGGCGGCGCGGCGCGCCGTTGGAGACGATGGGCAGAGGCAGCGCGTGATCAAGACGATGCGTGGACGGGGCTATCGTTTTGTAGCAGCCCTGATAGAGTCGACCAACGACACGCCTGGCGCGGCCAGTGCCCCGGCACCACAGACGCTCCCAGCGTCGCCAGGGGCCACATCCCGAGATTGTCCGCAGTGTCAGCACCAGAACCCTGACGCGGCCAAATTCTGCACGGAGTGTGGGGCTGCCCTGCAGCACGTCTGCCCGCAATGTCAGCACCAGAATGCTCCGGGCAGTAAATTCTGTGCCGCCTGCGGCGCGGCGTTCACGCCCAATGCACTGGTGCAGGCCCGGGACAGCAACGCGCCTCCCCTGGCCTATACGCCCCGCCATCTGGCCGAGCAGATCCTCACTACCCGCAGTGCTCTGGAGGGCGAGCTCAAACAGGTCACGGTGTTGTTCTGTGATCTGCCTGACTCCGTAGGTTTAGCCGAGCGCATAGGTCCCGAATGCATGCATGCCCTGTTACAGCGCTTCTTCGAGTTGGCCCTGGCCACGCTGCACCGCTATGGCGGCACGATCAATCAGTTCCTGGGCGATGGCTTTATGGCCCTGTTTGGCGCGCCGCTGGCGCTCGAGGATCACGCTCGGCGCGGAGTGCTGGCGGCGCTGGCGTTGCACGAGAGCTTGCGCGCACACCAGGAGGATTTTGGACGCCTCCAGGCCGAGGCGAGTCATGAGCCGCCGCGCCAGATCCAGGTACGCGCGGGGTGCAATACCGGTATCGTGATGGTGGGCAGCATTGGCGACAACCTGCGTATGGATTACACCGCCGTGGGCGACACGACCAATCTGGCGGCGCGCCTGCAACAGCTCGCCGTGCCTGGCACGATCGTGATGAGCGACACCACGGCCAGGCTGGTGCAGGATGAGGTGCACCTCGAGGTGTTGGAATCAGCCTATGTCAAAGGCAAGGCCGAGCCAGTAGCCGTCTATACGGTGCTCGGACGTGGTCTGCGGCGCTCTGCCATGGAGACGCGTCTGGGACACGTGCTGAGCCACTTCGTGGGTCGCAGCCGTGAGGTGCAGACGCTGCACGAGCTGCTGGCGCAGGTGGAGCACGGTCAGGGGCAGGTGGTCGGGCTGGTGGCTGAGCCTGGCATGGGCAAGTCGCGCCTGCTGTATGAGTTCCTGCGCAGCCTGAGTGGGAAAGAGATGACGTATCTCGCCGGGCACTGCCTGTCGTATGGCGGCATGATGCCGTACCTGCCCGTGCTCGACATGCTGCGGCACCACTGCGACCTCGCCGAGACCGACAGTCCAGAGGCCGTGGTAGAGAAGGTACGACAGTGGCTGCACGAGGTCGGCTTGGCTAGCGACGAGGATATGGCGTATCTGTTGCAGTTTTTAGGCGTGCAGGAGGATACCCCCCACCTGGCGGGGTTGCGCTCAGAGACCCTGAAGGCTCGGACCATTGACTTGCTCTGCCAGATGAGCCTGAAGCGTAGCAAACAACAGCCGGTGATCATGGTCGTGGAGGACCTGCACTGGATCGACCAGAGCTCGGAAGACTTTTTTATGACCCTGGTCGAGAGCCTCGCCAGCTCTGCCATTCTCCTGCTGGCAACATATCGCCCTGGCTATCAGCCGCCGTGGATTGGCCAGTCGTATGTCACGCAGATCGCCTTGCCCCGTCTGACCCCGGCTGACAGTCTGACGGTGGTGCACTCGATAGGGCAGCAAGACGCCCTGCCGCAGTCCATGGCCCGGACCATCCTGGAGAAAGCGGACGGCAACCCGCTGTTCCTGGAAGAACTCACCCGGGTCATTGTGACGCAAGGCGGCATACGCCCGGACACCACGGTACCGGACACGCTGCAGGGCGTCCTCATGGCGCGCATCGATCGCCTGCCTGATGCCTCCAAGCGGCTGTTGCAGACCGCGGCGATCCTCGGGCGGACCTTTTCGGTCTCCCTGCTGCAGGCTATCTGGGACGAGCCGGCAGACCTCGATGCGGGTCTGCGCGAGCTCAAGCGGCTCGAGTTCCTCTATGAAGAACATGACGCCGCAGAATCGCTCTATGTCTTCAAGCACGCCTTGACCCAGGAAGTTGCCTACGACAGCCTCATCACCTCCCGCCGCCGGCGGCTGCATGCCGCGGCCGCCGGTGCTCTGGAGCAGGCTTACGCCACACGCCTCGAGGACGCCTATGACCGCCTGGCGTACCACTACTCCAAGGCCGAACACGCCGAGAAGGCCGTAGACTATCTAACGCGCTTTGCGGAGAAGGCCGCCAGGGAACACGCCCATGTGGAAGCCATCCTGGCCTTACAAGGCGCCCTCGCGCATGGTGAACGGCTGCCAGCCGAGCCCTCGCGCGAGCGCCTGCTCCTCGATCTGCACCTGCGGCTGGCGCTGTCCCTGGCGGCCCTGGGACGCTACGAGGAGACGCACTATCGCCTGCGCCAGCAACAGGACCGTCTGGAACAACTCCACGACCCCTGGCTGAGCGGGCGCTATGCCCTCCTGCAGGGCCAAGTCGCGAGTTATCTGGGTGATTGGGATGAGGCCGCCCGCCAGGCTCTCAGCGTCGTCGAGGCGGCAGCGCCAGGACACGACCATCTGACCATGGGCCAGGCCTATCACGTGCTGGCCATGGAGCGCTACTGGATGGGACATCCGGCGCAGGGTGTGGAGTATTGTCAGCACGCTATTGCGGCCCTGGAGCGCCTCGGTGAGGATGAGCGGCTGGGCATGGCCTACTTCGTGTTAGGGCTCAATGCCCTCAGCCTGGGATATTTCGACCAGGCCCTGGAGGCTACGGCACGTGTCGATGCTATTGGTGCGGCAACTACCGACCGGCGGCTGCAGACCTTTGCCGCCTGGACCACTGGCTGGGTCCAGGCCACCCGCGGCGAGTGCGAGGCCGGCATTGCGTCGTGTCAACGCGCCCTGGAACACTCGTCAGATCCGCTCAACACCGCCTTTACCATGGGATGGCTGGGCTATGCCTATCTAGAACAGGGTGACCTCGCCAGGGCCATGCCAGCGCTGCAGCAAGCGGTGCACAGCATGCACCAGTTTGGCTACCGGCGTCTCGAGGGCCTGTATACTACCCTGCTGGGCCAGGCTCATCTGCAAGACGGCGACCTCGACACGGCGCGCCATCTCGCGCTCCAGGGCCTATCCATAGCTAGTGAGACGCCGTATCGCACCGGCACCGCCTGGGCGCAGCGCACCCTGGGCCGTATTGCCCAGGCCACTGGCGCCCTGGCAGAGGCCGAGCGTTATCTCAGCGAGGCACTCACCACCTTTGCCGCCATGTCGGCGCGCTTCGAAGTTGGCCGCACGCATCTGGCCCTGGCCGAGCTCGCCCAGCGTCAGAGCAATCGTGAAGCCGCCACACTGCACGTGACTGAGGCGCACCATCTGTTCACCACCCTGGACGTGCCGGCCTATGTGCAACGTACTGCACAATATGCCTCGCGCTGCGGGTTGGTATGCGCCGCGCCAGCCGTACCGCTGGCGGATGGCGCGTAAGGCACAAGGAGCGGTTGTGAGATTGCCATGTGAAAGGAGGTCAGCAATGCTACATGCCATTGATGCCGACACCCACCTCTTCGAATCAACGCAGGTCTGGGATTTTATAGACGAGGAGATGTACCCACGCCGTCCCATTATCGTCTCGGGGCCAAAGGACACGGTCTATCGCCGCTCTGGCTTCTGGCTCATCGATGGCAACATCTTTCCCAAGTCCGCCGGCAAAGGTGGGTTCCTGCTGGGGACGCCGACGGAGCCAGGCCAGGTCGAGACCACACCCGACGTGAGGGCCAGGGAACTGCTGGACATCCCCGGGCGACTCCAGGCTATGGATCTCATGGGGGTTGCTACACAGGTAGTCTACCCGACCCTGTTTCTGGCCTACATTACCGATGACGTCAAGCTGGAGGTGGCGCTGTGTCGCTCCTACAATCGCTTCATGGCTGGGGTCTGGGAGCAAGCCCAGGGCCGCCTGCGGTGGGTGGTGGTGCCGCCTCTCAGATCGATCGACGCGTCCATAGCCGAGATCAACTTTGCCAAAGAGCACGGTGCCGTTGGTCTCTTCTTCAGGGGCATTGAGCGCGACCGCACCCTGGATGATCCCTACTTTTTTCCGGTATATCAGGAGGCGGCCCGCCTGAACATGCCCATCTGTGTGCACACGGGGGCAGGGTGTCCGGCGTTCACAGCCATCTTCGATGTCAGCCGTAGCCACACCTTCCCCCATACTCGCACCCTGCCCCTGATGGCTTTTCGCAACATAGTCGCCAATAAAATCCCTGAGCTCTTCCCTGAGCTGCGCTTTGGCTTCATCGAGGCCGGCGCCTCCTGGGTGCCCTATGTGCTGCACGCGCTGCGCAGTGTCTTTGGGGGCAGTCCGGAGCAGTGGGGGCCAAAGTTGTTTCAGGAGTATCACCTCTATACGGCCTACGAAGAGTGGGAAGATCTGCCCTACCTGGTGCAATACGTCGGGGAAGATAATCTAGTCGTGGGCTCCGACTGGGGCCATCATGGTGGCCGTGGGCGTGGCGGTGACCCGTCCGGGCAGCCGGAGGTTTTTGGCAATATGCGGTCGCGGGAGGATGTACCCGGCGCCCTGGTTGACAAGATGCTCGCGGACAACCCCCATCAACTCTACGGCCTGGCAGTGTAAGGAGAAACATATGGCAGCAAATCATGCTGTAGTGATCGATCATGCTGTGCCCGGCACGCTCGCTGTCCGCGAAGTAGCTTCCCCTACCCCGTTGCCCTCAGAAGCACTGGTGCGGGTGGCGGCTATTTCGCTCAATCGTGGGGAAACGCGCCGGGCCATGCAGGCAGCGGACGGCTGGTGCCCGGGCTGGGATCTCGCCGGGGTGGTCGCGCAAACCGCCGCCGATGGTTCAGGCCCACGTATGGGTGCTCGCGTGGTCGGTTTCCTGCGCTCGGGCGCCTGGGCCGAATCCGTTGTGGTCCCGACCAATGCTCTGGCCGAGTTGCCTGACAGTGTCACCTTTGCCCAGGCCGCAACGCTGCCAGTGGCTGGCCTGACGGCCCTGTATGCCCTCACCAAGCGCGGTCTTCTGCTGCATCGGCGCGTGTGCATTACCGGGGCGACCGGCGGCGTGGGCGATTTTGCCATCCAGCTGGCGCATCTGGCCGGCGCCCGGGTCATTGCGCAGGTGCGCCGTCCCGAGCAGGTGGCCGTGGTCAAGCAGATTGGTGCTGATGATGTGGTCATCGGGGAGGACACCGCGGCCTTTGCCCAGCACGCCCCGTATGATCTGGTGTTGGAGTCGGTTGGGGGGCAGTGCCTGGCGGCGGCGCTGAGCACCCTGGCCAAAGATGGGGTGTGTGTCTCGTTGGGCAACTCCGCGTCGCACGAAGTCACCTGTGACATCAGACAGTTTCGCCAGACAGGTCGGACGACGCTGTATGGCTTTATCCTGTTTGAGGAATTGGCGCTGGAACCTGCCTCAGTTGGGCTGGCGCATCTGGCTGGCCTGATTGCCGCTGGCAAACTCAAACCTACCATCAGCGTGGAAGCACCATGGACCCAGATTGGCCAGGTAGCGCGCCAGCTCCTCGATAGGCAGTTTGTCGGGAAAGCCGTCCTGCATGTGGCAGATGGGCACAGATGAGGGGGTCAGGACGATTCTGATGAGAATAGACCAGCGGTGGGAGTCTGAGTGCAACAGCTCCCACTGCTAGACGCGAAAAACGGGCTGGTCCCAGGTTCCTTGATTAGGAATGAGTCGTTGACGGGCGGTATCAATGGCAAAATCGAGTTCTTCGAGTACTGTAACGCTGAGCAGAACGTGCTCGCCAAGCACCATAGCGGTTGTCGTCGCACGCCGTCCGAAAATTTCTACAGTAAAGACTTCAGTGACATCGACTTCCTCTACGCCACTATTGGCATATTTTGCCTCTGTACGATCGAGGCGCAAAAGCCCAAGACGATCTGCAACCGCTGGCGGCAGGACCGAGCGGACGGCTCCTGTATCGATGAGCGCTTCTGTCTCATAGTGATGCACTCGACTTGCGTCGAGCTGCCCAAGACGAGCCATGAGCGCTTCGCGGTAGTTGGTCAAAGTTACTTGCACGTGAACCTGCCCCATCATCACCTCCTCTGTAACCGTAGATGCTTCCTGGAGCAAGGGTAGCAGTTGGGGAGGGGAGGCGTCAAAGGAGCTATGCAAGTCTGGGACTTTAATCCCTTGCACATATCTGAGGTAGACTTGACTCCCCTCTTGCTAGGGGCGATGGAAGCCAGCGGGCGGAGTGACTTGCTTCCCGTGGCGTATCGGCTCCAGGGTGAATTCCTGCTGCGCCAGGCCACTCCGGATGCGGCCCAGGCTGAAACCTGCTTCCAGCAAGCCCTGGCCATTGCCCGCCGCCAGCAGGCCAAATCCTGGGAACTGCGCGCCGCTATGAGCCTGAGTCGGCTGTGGCAGCGACAAGGTAAGTGGGCCGAAGCGTGCGAATTGTTCGCACCGATTTACGGCTGGTTCACGGAGGGCTTTGACACCGCCGATCTGCAGGAGGCCAAGGCGCTGCTGGACGAACTGGCGTGACCGGCCTTGGCGCGGTGGAGGACACGATGGACCTACGCATGGAGCACCTTTCAGAAATGACGCCGGAGCAGGAGCGTCAGTTCTGGGAACAGTTCGAGCGTGACCTGGACAGCGACACCGGCGAAGCTGCCAGGGCACATCTGGCGGCTGGACGTCCGATCTACTATGGAGACCTAGCATATCCGGGCGCTGTCGTGAAGCAGTATCCCGATGGCCGGCGCCAACTGGTCCGCTTTGAAAGACCATCTGGCACGGAAGTGGTCCTCAAGGACCTGTAAGGATGCTTCAACTCTGGGTTATGGCCCGGCCCCAACGGAGCCGGGAAGAGCACGTTGATCTTCTTTCTCCCTGAGCACCTTCTTGCCCGTCACACTCCCTCACATTGACTTTCCTGGTCATTGGGATACCCTTGAACTCTATACATTACCCTGAGTCTATCGTGCACAAGGAGGACAGCCCATGCCAAAACGGCTGTACGTGGAGTTTGAACTGCCCGATGAAGTCGCCGCACAGCTCCATGAAGCAGAGATGGCGGTGAAGGCCAAAGAGGCATTGGTAATGGAGCTGCTCAGAGAACACCACGTCTCGCAAGGCAAGGCAGCAGAAATTCTTGGCATTAGTCGTCATGACCTCTTTGATCTGATGACGAAGTATAAGGTGCCCGTGATTGATCTCACTGCAGAAGAACTCGACGCTGAACTCCGCAGCCCCTTCCCTCGTCCCTAGGGATGGGGTAAGGATATGGCGGTTGTGTCAAACTCAGGTCCCATTCTGTCCTTTGCACGCGCGCGCCGTTTCGATCTCCTGCGTGAGGTTGTCGGTACCCTCACTATTCCTGAGGCGGTCTATGCAGACATTGTGGTCCGTGGCGCGGGGAAACTGGGCGCGGCAGACGTCCAGCACGCCGCGTGGATTACGCAGACACCGGTGCGTGACCGCACGTTCGTGGACCAACTCCCACAGAGACTCCACCTGGGCGAACGTGAAGCGCTTGCCTTAGCGCGGCAGCTGGATGCGGCGCTCCTCATTGATGAACGCGAGGCCCGGCGTGCAGCACAGCAGTATAGCATCGCCCATTTTGGCAGCTTGCGCGTCCTGGAGGAGGCAAAAGAGCGAGGACTTATACTGGCAGTCAAGCCGGTCCTCGATGAACTCATAGCCGCCGGCACCTTTGTCAGCGAGAGTCTCTATCGGATCTTTCTACGCACCATGGGCGAGGAGGACCCACATGATCTAAGGAGCGAGCAACGGTAAGAGGCCAGCCAAGACCCAAAGCTGAAGCATACTTACAGATCCTGGATGACAGTTTCCACGCCTGTCTTGAGGTCGAAATCAACAAGCTGACGGCGACCATCAGGATATTGCTTCACAACGTGACCCGGATAGGCCGGGTCCCCATAATAGATTGGGTGTCCAGCCGCCAGGTGCGCTTGCGCTGCCTCTCCAGTATCATTGTCCAGGTCACGCTCAAACTGTTCCCAGAACTGACGCTCTTGCTCTGGCGTCATCGATGAGAGCTTCTCCACGGGCAAATCCATTGCATCCTCCAGCTCATGCGCCTGCCTATGGTCTCTCCTCACGCCTCACAGCGTTGACGGGGTGCCCGGCGGCATCTCCAACTTGACGGCTTGCAGGGCATGGGCCAGAGAGTGGTAATACAGGATGAGCAGGATCAAGTCCATGATGCCCTTGTTGCCCAGCATCTGATGCATAGCGTTAAACGTGGCATCGGCAATCTCGTGTGTGGTTAGCAACTCTTTAGCGAAGCGCACCACTTTGGCGTCATCGCCGCTCAGGCCGTCGGGGGCGGTGCGGTTGCGGATGGCATTGATGATAGGATCGGTCACGCCCTGCTGACGGGCCAGCCGCTCATGGGCCGTCCACACGTAGTCATTGTTGGCCTCCCGCGCCGCAGTGATAATCGCCAGTTCCTTTAGGCGCTCTGGCACGTCGCCATGAAAGCGCACGTACTCACCAAAGCCGGCGAACCTGCCACCGGCCTCAGGGCTGTTTAGCAGAGTCTGGAAATTGGGCCCTACCCGCCCCCGGCTGCCGGCGATGGCATCATAATGCTTCTGCTCCTCCGGCTTCAGTTGCTCCCGCTGGACATACGGCACGCGCGCCATAGCTGTTCCTCCTCATACGTTGCGTTGGTGGCGGATCGCTCACCGTCTCAAAAAGTGGTATTGTACACCAGGATATCATCTGTGTAGGTCTCGTGCATGGTTATCTGGTGGAGGAACACGCGCATGACAACCCAATCCTTGGCATACACTCCTGGCCCGCAAGGGGAATTCGCTCACCGACCCATCGTCTGGGGTACGCGCGGCATGGTGGGGGGTGGCACTCAGCTTACCGCTCAGACTGGCATACGCATCCTGTGGCAAGGGGGCAATGCTGTCGACGCCGCTGTAGCCGCAGCTTTTGCCGCTGGCGTGCTCGAGCCGTCAGCACACTACACCCTGGGCGGTGAGGTGGCCTTCCTGTTTTACGACCGCAGTAGCCAGCAGGTACGGTCGGTAGTCGGCCAGGGATGGGCCCCTAGGGCTGCGACCGTGGACCACTACCTGGCGACCTGGGGAGAGATCCCGTCGGGAGTCCTCAGCACCACGGTGCCCGGCGTCATCTCGGCCTTACTGACCATGCTGTCGCACTATGGCACAATGAGCTTTAGCCAGGTGGTAGAGAGTGCCCTGGGCTTTGCGCGCGACGGTTTTCCCGCCTACCAGTTGTTGCACAAGACTATTGGTAGTCCGGATCGGCTGGCGAACCTCCAGAAGTACTCGGACTCGGCCCGCGTCTATCTGCCCAATGGCAAGCCCCCGGCGCTGGGCAGCCTGTTCACCCAGCCGGACCTGGCTCATACCCTGACGTTGATGGTCGAGGCAGAGCAGCAGGCCCTGGGGCAGGGTCAGTCACGGGAAGCCGCGCTGCAGGCGGCACGCGATGTGTTTTACAAAGGCGATGTAGCCCGCCGCATGGTGCAAGCCTTGCACGACCTCGGTGGACTGTACACTTATGAGGACTTCGCGGAGTATACTTCGCCTCTGGAGGAGCCGATCTCGACAACCTACCGAGGACATCAGTTATTCACCAACCGCACCTGGACCCAGGGCATTACCTTGCTGCAGGCGCTGAACATCCTGGAGGGCTACGACCTGGCAGCCATGGGGCATAACAGTCCTCAGGCCATCCACGTGCAGGTAGAGGCCTTGAAGCTGGCCTTTGCCGACCGGGAAACGTATGTGGGCGATCCGGACCACGTCGACGTGCCAGTCGAGGGTATATTGTCCAAAGAGTATGCGGCCCTGCGGCGTGGTCTCATCGACCCTAACCAGGCCCAGGCGGTGTACCCACCGGGTGATCCCCGCAAGATGCTGGCCGTGGCACAGGACTATCGGCCGCAGCCGACAGCGCCGACGCTGGAACCCGTCGGGGGCGACGCGGACGGCACCACGTACCTGGCCACAGTGGACGCGCAGGGGAACATGGTCTCGGCCACGCCCAGCAGTTTCGCTGGCCTGGCCCAGGGGATGATTCTGGGTGACACGGGCATCCTGATCAACTGTCGGGGATGCTACTTCTGGCTCGATCCGGACAACCCCAACGTCCTGGCGCCGCACAAGCGGCCGCGCACGACGCCATGTACCTTCATCGTGCTGAAGCAGGGCCAGCCCTGCATGACACTCGGGACCCCCGGCGGCGACAGCCAGCCGCAGAGCTGCCTGCAAGTGTTTACCAACATTGTCGACTTTGGGTTGAACGTGCAGGAGGCAGTCGAGGCGCCGCGCTTCTGCGGCTCGAGCTTCCCCCAATCTCCCTGGCCCCACCGAGCCTATCCGAATCGTTTGCAGGTCGAGGCACGCCTCTCGCAGGCGGTAGTCGAGGCTCTCAACGCCAGAGGTCACCAGGTCGAAGTTGTTGGGCCATGGGGTGTCAGGAACGGCTTTACCCCCATTCTCGTGAATCCAGAAACAGGGGTGTACCATGGCGGTGCTGATCCCCGTAAAGAATCGGTCATGCTGGGCTGGTAGTCTAGGTAGGGAGGATATACAGACATGACGACACTCGCCAGAGTCAAGAAAATCGATGCCGACACCCATTTCCTGCCGCCAGTCGATATGGAGGAGTTGCGGCAGTTCTTGCCAAAGAACTACAACAAAGAAGCGGTGAATATGCTGCTGCGGGATGCCGGAGTCTTCGCAGACCCCAACGCCCGGCGCGGGGGCTTCCGGGCTTCCGCAGCTGGTCAGCGCGTCACCGGAAGCGGTAATGGCGCACCGGCCGCGCCACCGCGACCATCTGGCGGTGCTATTGGCCATGGGATCCCGCAAGACCGGGCTGGTCTCCTGCCTGAGACCGGCTTCGATATGCAAGTGCTGATTCCGGACGGCATCTTCGCCAACTCGTTTGGCTCCCCGACGCGCCCGCATTGGGAGCCCGGTGTGGCCCTGGCGCTCTGCATGGCCTTCAACAATGCCGCTGCCGCAGCGCAGAAAGCGCTGCCAGACACGTTCATCGCCACAGCCCGGGTGCCACTGGCCCTTGATGTGCAGGAGTCGTGTCGTGAAGCAGAACGGGCTGTCAAGGAACTCGGCATCAAAATTATCGTCCTGACGGGGAACTGGATGGGCAAAAACTTTGACGAGATCGCGCTCTTCCCCTTCTGGCGCACGATCGCTGACCTCGGCGCTGTGGTCTATGTACACGGCAACCCCTTTAACTGTCAGGTGAACGACCACGTGCCCAGCACGTACACGCTCGGTTGGGAACGGATGCGCCGCCTGCACATCAGCAACTATCTGGGCTTTGCCTTTGAAGGCATGATGTGCTGCGCCAGCCTCACGCTGGGCGGCCTGCTAGAGGAGTTTCCCGGCCTCAAGTTCTGCAACTTCGAGTCTGGTGGCTCGTGGCTGCCCTGGGTGTACTACACCCTGGACCGGGTGTACGGGGTCGAGCGTCAATGTGCGCGCTGCAGTACCAGACCCAGCGAACTCCTGCGGCAGGCGTTCTATGTCGCGGTGGAGCCAGACGAGTTCTGTCTGCCGCAGGCGGTCCAGGCGATTGGCAGCGAGAACTTCATCATCGGCAGCGACTACCCGCACCCGCCGTCGACGTTCCCCACCACCGCGGCCGGCATCGAGAACATGGCGGGCCTCAGTGAGAAGGACAAAGAGAACATTCTTGGCGGCAACTTAATGCGGGTCTTTGGGCTGTCTTAGAGCATGGGCACCACAGCAAAGGCGTGTCTGCTGGCGTTGCGTTACGTCAACTCCTCTAGCAGCGCCTTGGCCTCCTGGAGGTCCGCGGTGTCAAAGCCCTCGGTGAACCACCCGTAGATCGGTGCCAGCAGTGCACGGGCTTCGGCGCGCTGGCCCTGGTGCTGCCACAGCCGACTCAGGCTCACTGCCACCCGTAGCTCCAGCGACCTGGCCTGCTGGGCCCGCGCCACGTCGAGGGCGTGGTGGAAGCAGGTCTGCGCCTCAGCGTGGTTGTCCGCAGACTGTTGCAGCAGTAACGCACCTTTGAGGCGATAGATCTCGGACTCGTACCAACGGTCTCTCATTGTGTCTATGCGTGTCAGCGCTTCCGCGAGCACCTCGAGGCCTGCCGCTGGCTGTCCTATGGTCCCATAGGCCTCGGCAAGGAGCGCCAGAAAATACAGCTGCGCTATCTCTATCCCACTCACATTTTTGACCATCAAGCCCTGGCGGAGCTGCTCGATCCCCTCCTGGGCCTGTCCCTGGTGCGCCAGCGCCCAGGCGCGCAGCATAGAACCGCACGCCTTCCAGAGCGGAAATTCCGTGGCGAGGCGGATAGCGGCTTCAGCGTGTTCCTGGACTGCCTGCACCTCACGGCGGTACTGATGCAACACGGTAGCCCAGCACAAGGCAAACCCCAGGCTAAAGGGGTGCGCACTCTGCTGCGCCAGCAGTAACGCTTCGTGACTCCGTGCCAGCCCCTGGTCAGGATAGCCCAAGAACCACAGCGCCCAGGCGGCAATGCTATGACAGACCACACCCGAGTCGTCCCCATAGAGGAATATAGAGGCGCGGTGCTGCTGGGGGTCGTAGAGTGCCATCCCCTGCTCCAGGTGCGTGAGCGCCGAGGCTCCCGCGCCCAGGTACAACAAGGTCGCCCCCAAGGCCCGGTGCGCCTCCAGGAGCATGGCCGAGTCGTGCGCTTGCTGCGCCAGGGTGAGGAGCTGCGCGCCCAAGGTGTGCGCCGTCTGCAGCTCAGCGCGCGTGAGATAATACACCCACAGGCCACGCAGCACCGGGAACAGCTGCTGGGGGTTTTCCAGGTATTGGCAGAGGTGCCGGGCGCGGGTGTAGGTCTGTTCTACCTCAGGCGCTGCGTAGCCTTGGGTAGCAATCAGTGACGCCCCCAGGGCGAGGTGCAACATCAGCTCTTGCTGGCTGCGTGCGGGCGTGGCGGGCAGTGTCTTGAGCAACTCGAGCCCCTTGGTGAGGTGGGCCAGTGCCTCACGATTGGCATGGCGTCGCACCGCATTCTCAGCCGCTTGCTGCAGATAAGTGATCGCCCGGGGATAGTCACGGCTCTGGTCAAAGTGCATCGCCAATTCCGCCGCTATGTCACCGGCATGGGCCCCATAGGCCTCCTCCAGGCGCTCGCCGATGCGCTGGTGCAGGCGGACGCGTCGTGCTGCGGCTATCTGGTGGTAGACCACGTTTTGATACAACGCGTGAATAAACTCGTAGCGTCCCGTGACGGTCCCATCGGGCCAGGTGACGGTCCCGGCTGGACGCAGAAACTGCTGCCGCTGGGCCAGGCGCTCGCAGTGCTCCTCGGTGGTGACCGCGTCGCTCACCAGTCCCGCGGCCACGCTCGCTGCGGCAAAGGCTGCTCCCGCCACACTCGCTGCTTCGAGGAGCCGCTGTGCTTCCAGCGGCAGCCGGTCGAGTTGCAGCGCCAGCATCTGCCGGAGGCCCTCTGGCGCCCGCACCACGTCAGCATCGGGCGTAGTGTGGAGGACCCAGTGGCCCTGCTGCTCGACGACGCGGCCCTGCGTCAGGAGTTCCTCGACGATGTGCACCATGAAGAGCGGGTTACCATCCGTACGCTGGTGGATGATCCGCGCCAGCGCGGCGGGCTCCTGATACCCTGGCAAGCGCCGCGTCAGGTATTCGGCTACTGCCGCCTCACTCAGGAATGCCAACGGCAACTCCGCACAGTGTCCATGCAGCTGCAAGGCCTGCTGCACGTCGCGTAAGGGGTGCCCGCGGGTCAGCACCTCCACGGGCCGGTAGGTCCCCACGAGCAGGAGCCGGGCTGGTTCCTGCCGTCGGGCCACCCACGCCACCAAATCCAGAGTGGCGTAATCGCTCCAGTGCACGTCTTCCAAGACCAGCACCAGCGGCGTCTCGACGGTCACGGCCTCAATCCAGGCGGCCAGCTCGCGGAGCATGCGGGCCTGCGTCGCGCCGAGGAGTTCGTGACGCAGAGCCTCGTGGTCCGCGGGGCTGAGCAGCCAGGGCATCTGCACCAGCCACGTCGGCGCGTGCGCCCGCAGCAGTGTCAGGAGATGGTCCGCTCCCGGGGCGCGGCAGAGCCGCCCCAGCGCCTCCAGCACGGGCAGATAGGCTTCGCCAGCCCCATACTGCTCAATGCACTGCCCCTGACCGAGCCAGACCGCCTCGGTCGCCGCCACCTGCGCCACAAAGGCCTCGACCAGGGTGGTCTTGCCAATGCCCGCCTCGCCCGTCAGGAAGAGCACCTGGCGCTGGCCCTGGCGCGCCAGGGCCCACCACTGCTGGAGCTGCGCCAGCTCGCCCTCCCGCCCGACCAACTGCGGCAGGGGCGTCGGAGCGCCGGGTTGTGGAGGGGTGGGCAGGAGGAGCGGAGGGGCTAGGGGGGAGAGCGGAGGCCCGGAGGGGGCGCGGGCGGTAGCGGCCGCCTCAGGTGACGCATCCAGCCGGGTAACAGGTGCCACAAAGCGATACCCGCGCCGGTGTATGGTGGCGATACACTGCGGCGCGCGTGCCGTCTCGCCCAGGGCCTTGCGCACCTCGCCCATGCGGACTTTCAACACCGCCTCGCTCACCACCGTCTCGGACCAGATCGCGTCGAATAACTCATCTTTGGTGACTAACTGCCCCGCGTGCGTGACCAGGTAGTGCAGGAGGGCGAAGGCGGTCGGTGGCAGCGGGACGATCTCTGCCCCGCGCCACAGGCAGGCATTGCGCGGGTCGAGGCGGAAGGGACCAAAGAGCCACTGTGAGGCTGGCGGCATACGCATCCCCCCTCTCGTTACCACATCGTTACCGCAATGTTACCGCATCGTGAGGACTTTGGCTTCTAAGACGTGCATATTCTACGCCAAGGGAGAGGTCGAGAAGAAACAAGTACGAGGCAGTCGTGCTCAGCAAGGCTTCGGCGAGGTAACCCGCAAGCGCCTGACAAGGAGAAAACACATGGGTCATCGCTTACTGGCCTGGTCATTGTGGCCGCTTGGCATCGCGGTGCCAACGTCGGTCGTCGTCGTCGCTGGAGGGGCTGACCCCAACTCGTTGGTCCGCGCCATGGGTCTGACGAGTATCGCGTGCATACTCGTTCTTGTCTGGCTTGAGCACGTCCGGCCGTACCGGCCGGACTGGTCGATGCGCGGTGACCGCGAGATCTGGCGTGATATCGGCCACTTTGTGCTGTACACCACTATCGGGGGGAACATGGCGCAGATCGTGTTCTTGTATGGCTTCGCGTCCCTGCTTTCCCACTTAGGACTCGCCAGCGGTCTCGGTATTTGGCCTGTGAACAGCCCTGTAGTGGTGCAGGTGTTGACTGTAGTGTTATTGGGGGACATGCTCGAGTACTGGTACCACCGCCTCGCGCATACAGTGCCCTGGCTCTGGCCGCTGCACGCGGTGCACCACACGCCCGTCCGCCTGCACACGCTCAAGGGCCCTCGGCATCACTTGTGCTACTTCTTGGGACGTGGCCTGATTGTCTGGGTGCCGCTCTTGCTTGTCGGTGTGCCGCCTGGACTCGTCCTTTGGCAGTTCGTCGCGGTCGTGCTGACTGGCGCTTTAGCGCACGCCAACATCGCCTTCCGTATCCCGGCCTTCGTGCACCGCATCTTCGTCACGCCGGAATTCCATCGCCTGCACCACTCGATCGATGCCAAGCAGGGCAACTCCAACTATGCAACGGTGTTTCCAATATGGGACATGCTCTTCGGCACGCACACGGATCCGATGTTGGCCGAGGCGCGCGAAATGGGAATTGCTCAAGACCCCATCCCGCGGAAATTCCTCAGTGAGCTTCTGTCACCGGTAACATTTTACCGCCTCGTCCGCAATCGACCGCATACGATCTAACTATCGGCTGCAGCGCGCAGGTTACTCTGGTGCCTTCCTCGGCCCAAAGTGGCAGCACCA
>Ga0081455_10001425_pt1 | contig 29567 bp, 24 predicted proteins | sample TabmetS3T2R1_FD_70207 | JGI IMG/M metagenome (GOLD analysis project Ga0081455, IMG submission 70207) | Tabebuia heterophylla rhizosphere microbial communities from the University of Puerto Rico - S3T2R1 | ecosystem: Host-associated > Plants > Roots > Rhizosphere ... | reverse complement strand
CGTCACGTCATAGCCGACCCGACACTGAACCAAATAGGCGTGGTCGGGGTGGCGGAAGAGGATGAAGGTGGAACGATTGTCGAAGGCTTGGCTATAACCGGCAATTTGCCATCCTTCCTTCAGCATGGTGCTGATCGGAGGCGCGTCTTCGGCCGCGGCCGTGGTGCGAACCAACAATGCGAATAGAAGCCCGGCAAGGGGACGCCACCATGCGCAGCGTGTTCGGCTGTCTTTATTCATGGCGGCAATTATACCGCGGAAGCTGGCGCTCCGCTTGAGATTGTCGAGGTACCTCTGCTGCGCCGATCAGCGTGATGACTCGCGCCGCCTTGCCCGCGGGGCTAGCCTCCGGCGAGCACTGAAGCGTTCACCCGTTTACGATCTCAACCCAGTTGCACTAGGATTTGTGCCGCTCCTTGCCGTGGAGTTTACGATGCAGCCGCCGAAAGCTTTTGTACTCGAAGCGCATGGCGCAAGAATGCCGACGATCGGCTTCGGCACCATGGAACTGCCCCATCAGCCGGCCGAACTCGTCGCAGCAGCGATCGACGCCGGCTATCGACACATTGACACCGCGCGTAAATACGGCACCGAGGAGCATGTCGGTGAAGGCATCCGCGCGAGCGGCATCACTCGCAGCGAGCTGTTCGTCACGACGAAGGTCACCGAAGAGAATGCGCGAGAGGCTGATTTTCTGCACTCGGCGGAGACCAGTCTGAAAGCGCTTGGCCTGGACTACGTGGACCTGCTGCTGGTGCATTGGCCGCAGCCGAAGGTGCCGTTCAGCGAAACGCTTGGGGCCCTCGCCAAAGCCAAGCGCAGCGGCATGACGCGGCACATCGGCGTATCAAATTTCACGCTGGCGATGCTTGATCAAGCGGTGCGGGTCTGCCCCGAGCCCCTCGTCACCAACCAGATCGAGTATCACGCCTACCTGCCACAGGATCGCATGATCGCCGCGCTCAAAAAATACGGCATGACCCTGACAGCCTATTGTCCGGTGGCACGAGGCAAGCTACTCGACGACCCGGTGGTCGGCGAGATCGCGAAGGCACGCAGAAAGACACACGCGCAGATCTGCCTTCGCTGGCTCGTTCAGCAGCCAATCGTCGCCGCAGTGCCCCGCGCCCTCGAGCAACAGCACATCGTCGAAAACCTCGATGTGTTCGACTTCTCGCTCAGCGACGAAGAGATGCGGAGGATTTCCGCGCTGCGAAAAAAGAACATCCGCATTGCCGACCCGCCTGAGCGAGCGCCGACGTGGGATATAGAGACCGTTGCCTGACATTGATGCCACCGCCAGCTCAGCCCGGCTGCTTTCAAGGTGGCAGCTCCATTCATCCCACGAAGCACCCGCGACCTTGAACCATGTTGCGGATTGAAAGCCATCAACATACGATGTGTCAAAATTTGAACGCGGCATCAACGCGGACGTCTAGGGAGCTAAACGCGCTGTATTGTACCGGGTCGTCTGACGCGCCATGTCCGTAAACAGGCTGGGCGCGCGGAGGCCAGAGTTACGGGAGGTCTTTTGAGCTTTTCCTCTCGCGAACGGCCGGTTGAAAGTTTGCGTGTTCCCTGCCCCACGCAGGCAACAGAAACTTTTCCATTGTCCATTCCCGGCATGCGCTGCGTCGCAGCGCGGCTCCATTTCTCATGCGGCGAGCGACGCTTCGCCGGGTCACCCTACAAGTAAACGCACAAAGCCAACACAGGCGAGGAGGAAGTCATGTCCAGGTCGAGTTTTTCGCGACGTACGTTCCTGCAAGGCAGTGTCGGACTGACTGTGGCGAATTTCGTTCCGGGAACGACGCCCTTTGCTCTTGCCGCGACGATGGAGGAGCAGACCATCGCGGCTGCGAAAGCAGTCGGAAAGGCGGACGTCAATGGAATGATCTGGTCGCCATACCTGGTGCCGATGAAGCCCGTCATTGCCGAGTTCACCAAGGAAACCGGAATCGGTATCGGCGCGGTACAGGATATCTCGATCTTCGACGCTCCGCAGCGTGCGATGGCTGAGGCGTTGTCCCGTTCGCCGCAGTTCGATTTCATCCATATCGACTCCAACATGATCCCGTCCCTCGCGTCGGCCGGGTATCTCGAACCGCTCGATGAATACATCAAGAAGGCCAGCTTTCAGCTCGATGCCGTCGCTGACTACGGTAAGTTCATGAAGTACGGAGGCCAGACCTTTGGCGTTCCGACCGACGGAAACGTGCACATTCAGTACACGCGCAAGGATCTAATCGACAATCCCGACAACAAGAAGCGCTTCGCCGACAAGTTCGGCGTCGAGTTGAAAGTGCCGGAGACGTGGGAAGATAACCTGCGCCTGCAGGAATTCCTCATGGATCCGTCAAAAGACCTCTACGGGTCCGGCAACTTGCGCAACCGCGCGAACGGCCCGACCTGGTGGTACATGATCTTTTATAGCGCCGGCGGCTTTCCCTTTGACGACGACATGAAGCCGACGCTCGACACGCCGGCCGGCCAGTACGCCGTCGATCTCTATCTCCAGGACAAGAAGGTGAATCATCCCGAGGCGGCGAACTGGGGCACGCCCCAGATGATTCCGCGCATCGCGCAGGGACACGTGGTGAGCTGCCAGTATTGGGATGGAACGTGCAAGACCATTGCCAACCCGAAGCAATCGAAAACCGTGGATCAGTTCTATTTCAGCCTTGTGCCGGGCTCCAAGTTGACGGGCAAGATGGTCCACCGGTCGATTTCGTCGCCGCTCGCTGCGATCCTGATCAACAAGTACTCGCCGAGGAAAGCGCAAGCGGCTTACTTGGCGTTGTGGCTTGGCTCCGGCAAGAACAGCATCCCGATCGTCTCCGACCCGGTCAACGCATTCAATGACGCCTGGGCCAAGGAGCACATGAAGGCGGAGCCGGTTCTGAAAGCCTATACGCCAGAAGGCATCAAAGCTGTCGAAACTAATTTCCAGGTCGTTGCACCGCCGATCTACCTGACAGGCTACCTCGAGTTTCAGGATGCTCTCGGCAAGAATCTCTCCGAGGCCTATGTCGGCCAGCTCCCGGCGAAGGACGTTCTGAAGAAGACGGAGAACGAGTGGAACGCCGTCATCGGACGTATCGGCCGCAGCAAGCTCAAGAATGATCTCGCGAGCTACAAGGCGGTCATGCCGACCAAGGCGGTTCCGACCTGATCTGACGCGCCGATTTGGCCCGGACGAGCCGTCTAGCTCGTCCGGGCTTTTTGATCCGCAAAGAACCAGGACATGGCCGTCGACGCCCTCGCAGCCGGCAAAGCGCAGTTCTCCAGCGAAGCTCGCATTCGATCGCGACGGCTCGCAGTGCGCCAATTCAAGCTGTCGCTGCTGCTGCCACTGATCGCACTCTTCGCGTTCCTGCTGACGCCAGTCCTGCTGCTGCAGCTCTACTTCTCCTTCCACCAGTGGACGGTATACCTCGGTTCGTGGTCGGAAGCGGAGTTTGTCGGCCTTGATTTGTTCCGGGAAGTGCTCACCGACCCCCGCTTCGGCTGGGCCATCGTGCGCTCGCTCGCGTTCGCCATCAGTTCGACACTGGGCTGCTTCGTGTTCGGCTTCCTGCTCGCTTACCTGATGTATAAGCCGTTTCGCGGCCAGGCCTTCTTCTACATCATATTCATATTGCCGATGCTCACCGTGCCGGTGGTCGTCGCCTACACGGCCGAGATGATGTTGTACCAGAGCGGTCCTATTAACGATCTCATCTCGAGAATCATTGGTGTCGATTTCAAGCCGGCGTGGCTCAGCAATCCGGACATCGCGCTGGCCACTGTCGCACTGCTCGAAATCTGGAACTGGACGCCATTCTCTTTCATCATTTTGCTTGCGGGGCTCTCCGCCATCCCGAAGGAGCCGATCGAGGCCGCCGAGATCCTCGGCGCATCGAAATGGCGCATCTTCTGGGAGGTGCAGCTGCCGCTGCTGCGCCCTGTCATTTTGCTCGCGCTGGTGCTGCGCTTCCTCGAGGCGATGGCGGAATTTCCCAAAACCTGGGCGCTGTTTCAGGGTGGCCCGGGGTCGGCAACGGAAACGCTTCCAATCTACATCTTCATGACGACCTGGCAGTACTTCCAGATCTCGAAGGGCGCGGCGATGTCCTACATCGTGATGCTCCTGATGATCGTCATCGTCCTGATTGCGATCCATCTACTGCGGCGCGAGAAGCAGTCGCTCGATCAGATGTATGAAATGCGTTCAAAGGACGCGGAGGCCTGAACGATGGTCACCAAATCGCGCCGCCGCCTCGTCTCTGCAATCGTGCGTTACACGATCCTGACCGTCTGGGGCATTATCGCCTTTTTCCCGATCTACTGGATGGTCTCAACGTCATTCAAGCCGGACATCCAGTGGTTCGCGTGGCCACCGATCTATTTTCCGGACCCACCGACGCTGGCCAACTACATGAATGTCTGGCTGGGTGCCGAGGAATATGCCCAGACCCAATATGCAATCTCCTCCCAGACGCCGTTGGTTTCCCTCTGGAACTCAACGGTAATCGCGTTCACTTCAACTTTCCTTGCGGTCGCTTTCGGCTCTGTCCTTGCCTACGGCGTCTCGCGCTATCGCATCCTATCGGAAGCACGCATGTTCCAGCTGCTGATGCTGCGCATGATCCCGCCGATCGTCGTCGTTGCACCACTGTCACTTTATTACTCGGCGCTCGGCCTGCTCGACACCCGCATCGGGGTCATTATGGTCTACTTCCTGACCACGCTGCCTTACGCGGTTTGGATGACAAAGAGTTTCATCGACGAGGTGCCGCGCGAGGTGGAGCAGGCGGCCGAGATACTCGGCGCCTCGCGCTGGCGCACCGTCTTCGAGATTGTCCTTCCCTTGATCCGCTCCGGCCTGGTGGCAACTTTCCTCTTTATCCTCATCCTCACCTGGAGCGAATACCTCCTTGCGCTGATCATCACCAAAACCCAGGTCTCGACGCTGCCGATCGAGCTGTCGAAATATCAGGGCTCGACTGAAGGGCGCGTTTATGGCCGGCAGGCGGCGCTCGCTGTCGGTATCACTATTCCGCTGATGATTGTCGGCCTCATTATCCGCAAGCACCTTGCCCGCGGGTTCAGCTTCGGGATGGTACGGAGATAGTCGTGGCGCGTATCGAACTCATCAACCTCAACAAGTCATTCGGCGCCGTTCACGCAGTCAAGAACGTAAGCTTTACGATCGAAGACGGCGAGTTCGTTGTGTTCGTCGGACCGTCCGGTTGCGGCAAGACGACCACATTGCGAATGATCGCCGGTTTTGAGGATCCGACCTCGGGGGAAATCCGCATCGACGGACGCGTGGTGAACGATCTCGAGCCACGCGACCGCAATCTCGGTATGGTCTTTCAAAGCCACGCATTGTTTCCGCACAAAAATGTCGCACAGAACATCGAGTTCGGCTTGCGCATGAAGAAGGTCGCGCCGGAAGAGCGCGTAAAGCGAGTGCGCGAGGTCGCCGACATGGTCCGTATCGGCCATCTGCTGGACAAGATGCCGGCACAGTGCTCGGGCGGGGAGTCGCAGCGCGTCGCGCTGGCGCGAACGCTGGTTACAAACCCATCCACGTTCCTGCTCGACGAACCGCTGTCGAGCCTCGATGCGAAGCTCCGCCGCGAACTGCGCGCGGAATGCGACCGGCTGCACCAGGTGCTCAAACGCACTTTCATATTTGTCACGCACGACCAAGAAGAAGCGATGACGCTTGCCGACCGCATCGTCGTCATGCGCGCTGGCGAGATTGTGCAGGTCGGCTCGCCGATGGAAATCTACTCGAATCCGGTGAATTACTTCATTGCCGATTTTTTTGGATCGCCCTCGATGAATCTCGTGCCCGGTGAAGTCGTGCGCAACAACGGTATTGCACGATTCCGCTCGGCGCTGTTCGACGTTCCTCTCCCCGAACGTTTGAGCTCTGCTGGCGCCGGCAAGGGCACGCTCGGCATCCGGCCCGAACATGTTGGCATCAATGTCGGCGGCAAGACCGGCACCGCCCTGCCCGTGCGGTTGGTCGAGCCGCTCGGTAAAGACACCCTGCTCTATTTTGACGCGGGCACGGAGCGCGCGTTTGTTGCGGTCAGTGAAGGCCTGGACATGGCCGACACCAAAATCGGCGAGCGGCTCACACTCTCGCTCGACGAGCGCCGCATGCACCTATTTGACGAACAAGGACACAGTATCAGAGGCACGTGAGGATCCATGGACTACCGTGAAAAGAGTGAAATCCGCGACGGCATGCGGATCGACTGGGACATGCCGATAACGATGGACGACGGCCTCATCCTTCGCTGTGACATCTATCGTCCGGTGGAAGATGGGCAATATCCGGTGATCATGACTCTCGGCCCTTATGCCAAGTGGCTGCACTTCGAGGATCTCTACAAGTCTCAGTGGGACCGCATGTGCGCCGATCAACCGGACGTGCCCACCGACTCGACGAACAAGTACCAGTGCTGGGAGGTCGTCGATCCGGAAAAATGGGTCCCCGACGGCTATGTCTGCATTCGCGTTGACAGCCGCGGCGCCGGCCGCTCGCCAGGCGTGATCGATATCTGGTCCTTACGCGAGGCGCAGGATCTCGCCTGTTGTATTGAGTGGGCTGGCGTACAGCCCTGGTCGAACCGCAAGGTAGGCCTCAACGGTATTTCCTATTATGCACAGAACCAATGGCAGACGTCGGCGCTGCAGCCGAAGTACCTGGCCGCAATCTGTACCTGGGAAGGCGCGGCCGATTTTTATCGCGACATGGCGCACCACGGCGGAATCTTCAATCGCGGCTTCGTGCAGGACTGGTCGAAGGCGCAGGTCTACTCGGTACAGAATGGCCGCGGCGCCCGCGGCTTCAAGAGCCGCATGAACGGCGACTGGGTGTCCGGGCCCGAAACGCTGTCGGAGCAGCAACTGGGCCGCAACCGGCGCGATTTCTACGAGGACTGTATCTCGCGCAAGCTCGATAGCGATCCCTACTGGCAGTCCCGCATGCCGGACTGGACCAAGGTCAAAACACCGCTGCTGTCCTCTGCAAACTGGGGCGGCCAAGGCCTGCATCCACGTGGAAATTTCGAGGGATTTGTGCGCTCAGCTTCCAGCCAAAAATGGCTCGAAGTGCACGGCATCGAACATTGGACCCATTTCTATACAAATTACGGGGTGAGCCTGCAGAAAAAATTCTTCGGTCATTTTCTCAAAGGCGAGGACACCGGCTGGGATAAACAGCCCAAAGTACTGCTGCAGGTTCGCCACCCCGGCGAGAAATTCGTTGAGCGGCGTGAGAATGAATGGCCACTCGCGCGGACGGAGTGGACCAAATTCTTTATTCACCCGGCGGATATGACCCTCTCGACGGAGCAACAAGCGCCCGCCGGTACTGTGACCTACTCTGGCATGAGCGAAGGCGTGACGTTCCTGTCCGAGCCGCTCGAGCAGGAGGTCGAGATCACGGGCCCGATTGCAGCAAAATTGTGGGTGTCCTCAGCGACTGAAGATGCCGACTTGTTTCTTGTGGTGCGCGCGTTCACGCCGGATCTCAAAGAGGTGACGTTCCAGGGCGCACTCGATGCCCACACGCCGATCGCCCAAGGATGGCTGCGCTGCTCCCATCGCAAGCTCGATCCCAAGCTGACGCTGCCGTACCGCCCTTATCATACGCATGACGAAGAGCAGAAGCTGACGCCCGGCCAAGTCTATGAGGTTGACGTCGAGGTCTGGCCGACCTGCATCGTGTTGCCAAAAGGCTATCGGCTGGCGCTATCAGTCCGCGGCACCGACTATGTCTATCCTGGCGAGCCGGGCGCCGGCGTTGAGACGCTCGGCAAGGTTTGGACCGGCGTCGGGCCTTTCACCCATGACGACCCACGTGACCGTCCGCCCGCGGTCTTCGGCGGCGACGTCACTTTACACGCGGGCTCCGGCCAGCAGCCTTATGTGCTGCTGCCCGTGATCCCTAAGAGATAACGTACCGCCATCCGTCAGGAGTGAGAAAGCATGAGTTATCGTGAAGTGAGCGAAGTCCGTGATGGCATGCAGATCGATTGGGACATGCCCATCGCCATGGACGACCGGCTGGTGTTGCGGTGTGACGTGTTCCGACCGCTCAAGAAAGGCCGCTATCCGGTCCTTCTAAGCTACGGCCCTTACGGAAAGTGGCTGCACTTCGAGGACGGCTACAAGACCGCTTGGGATCGCATGGCACTCAAGCATCCTGATGTGATGGCCGGCTCCACCAACAAGTACCAGAGCTGGGAGGTCTGCGATCCGGAGAAATGGGTGCCGGATGGCTATGTCTGCGTGCGCGTCGATTCACGCGGTTGCGGCCGCTCGCCCGGTTATGTCGAGCATTGGTCGCCGCGCGAAGCGAAGGACTTTCATGACTGTATCGAGTGGGCTGGGAAGCAGCAGTGGTCGAACGGCAAGGTCGGCCTGAGCGGAATTTCTTATTACGCCATCAACCAATGGCAGGTCGCGAGCCTGCAGCCAAAGCATCTTGCTGCCATCTGCGTGTGGGAGGGCTTCGCCGATTTCTATCGTGAGCTCAGCCACAACGGCGGCATCTACAATACATTCGCACAGAACTGGTACGACATGCAGGTCAAGACCGTGCAATACGGGCTCGGTACCAAAGGTCACCGCAGCCGCATGAACGGCGACTGGGTCTCTGGACCGGAAACCCTGAACGCGGAGCAAATGGGCGCGAACCGCTACGACCTGGGCAAGACCTATTTCGCGCACCCGCTCGACGACGATTTCTACAAAGCAATGTTGCCGGATTGGTCCAAGGTGAAGGTGCCCCTGTTGTCCGCAGCGAACTGGGGTGGTCAGCCGCTGCATCCGCGCGGCAACTTCGAGGGTTTCTACCGCTCTGCGTCGAAACAGAAATGGCTCGAGGTGCATGGCATCGAGCATTGGACGCACTACTACACTGACTATGGCGTTGGCCTGCAGAAGAAGTTCTTCGGCTATTTCCTGAAAGGCCAACGCAACGGCTGGGACAAGCAACCGCGCGTGCAGCTCAATATCCGGCACCCGGGTGAGAAATTCGTCATCCGCCACGAAAAGGATTGGCCGCTACCGGACACCCAATGGACCAAATTCCATCTCGCCGCTGACGCGCAGAGGCTGATGACAAAGGCTCCCGGCGGCTCAGCCAAGATGACCTTCGACGCAATGGGCGACGGCGTCACGTTCCTGACCGAGCCGATGAAAGAAGAGATCGAGATCACGGGGCCGGTCGCCGCCAAGCTGCACGTCTCATCGTCGACAAGTGATGCCGACCTTTTCCTTGTGCTGCGCGTGTTTTCGCCCGACATGAAGGAAGTGGTGTTCCAGGGCGCGCTCGACCCGCACACCGCGATCGGACAAGGCTGGCTGCGTGCATCGCACCGCAAGCTCGACACGAAGCTCACGCGGCCGTTCCGGCCCTATCACACCCATGACGAAAGGCAGCCGCTCACGCCCGGACAGGTCTATGAACTCGATATCGAGATCATCCCGACCTGCATCGTGGTGCCGAAGGGCTACCGTGTCGCGCTGACCATACGCGGCCGCGATTATGTGTATCCCGGTGGATCGGGCGGCCGGCTCTCGAACATGAAGAACGAATTCACCGGTAACGGACCCTTTTTGCATGACGACCCGCGCGACCGCCCGCTGGACATCTTCGGCGGAAAGACGACCTTGCATCTCGGCGGCGGCCAGGAAAATTTCGTCTTGCTGCCGATCATTCCGCCGCGTCGATCCTCTCCCGCCAAAGCGAAAAACAGGGCGTCGAGGCGAGCAGGACAGGCCGCGCGCAAGAAGCGGCGGTAGATCACGGCGCTACAGTGAGGAGCCCCAATCGCTGCGCGCAGCGTGCTTGAACATTTCGCCGTCGCGGCGCGAGAACAGCTGATCGCCCGCCGATCCGTCGGTGCGGCACAGCTTCAGTGTGACACGGCCACTCGCTTTTCGGGGACGGCCTATTACCCGCGCCCTGCCGGCCGTTGCAGGCTTTCGCGAAACAGCCACATAGATGAATTTCTCGTCTTCCCAGGGAACGTCGGCGCTCTTTGCCTGCCGGTGCAGGCGCGAGCGCGCAACCCGCCTGGCGAAATGGCACCAGTCGGGCGGCTGCAATGGACATGCGTTCGCATGCGGGCATGGGGCGACCACATGCCCGCCTGCCTCGATCAGCTGATGACGGGCAGCAAGGATGCGCTGCCAGCCGGCCGGCGTTCCGGGTTCGACAATGACCAAAGTGTCAGCGGTGAGCCACCACAGCCGCTCCAAAAGCCGCTGCCGATGCGCGGCGGCAAGTTCGTTCAGAACATAAGCCAAGGTGACCAGATCGCGCGGTTCGTCATCGATCTCATCTACGGCAACATCGCAAGTGTGCCAGGTCATGTGCGGCTGCTGCATCTCCGCCGCGAGTTGCTCTCCGAAGGCGCGAAAAATCGGGCTTGCTTCGACCAGCAGTGCGTCTGCGAGAGCCGGCCAGCATTCAACCGCGGCGCAGAGCGCGGTGCCCGGGCCGGCGCCCACGTCGAGCGCTGTTTTCGGCGTAAATTCCGGGCGCGCTTCAGCGATCGCGGCAAAACTCGCGCGCACCGCCGCGTAGGTCGCGGGCAGACGAACCGCAAGGTAGGCGAGGGCGTCCCGGTTGCTAACGACATGTGCCTTGCCGTCGCTCCGCTCCTGCCGGTAGCGCTGTGACAAGGTGGCAGCTGTCTCGGCCAGCTCGTCGAGCGGGACACCACTCAACGCGCGGTCAACGGCTCGGCGCAGAAGAGGCGGCAATTCCATTGGTCCGCACTGTCAAACTTTTCTAACTGCGTCCGAGAACGCTAACGACAATTTCCTGGACTGTAAAATCGCAAGATCTTAAAGCGTCTGCATATGTCCGCTGTTCCCCCGAAAGCCGACACGTGCGGGCAACCAGGGAGGTCTGCTTTGGGCCAGCCGCGCACATCGCGTGCCCGACGTTAAGGACTGGACGGTGCAGCCGCCTTCCTGGCGATCATCGTTTTTGAAGTGCGAGCCATAAGCGGGCGACGGCTTCGGCAGGAGTTTTCGCAAAGCAGCTCTGATCAAAATTCGCAGAGGCGAGCCACCCGCCATGCTGTTTATCAAGAGAGCCAAAATTCTCTCCACATGCCTCTATGAGTTCTTCGAGGGTGGGGACATAGACGCGATCGTCCCTTCGCCAGACAAGCTTGTTCATCGGACCAACCAAGCTGCCTTTTCCGATCTGCGGAAATCCGGCATCCATCAGGCTTTCAGCGAGGTCGTAGTCCATACGGATATGTAACCGCGATGACTGCTGTTACCCCGAAAGCGGATATCTTGAGTTGGCTTGCAATCACCGCGGGGCAATCGAACCTTCGTCTTTTGTCACTGCAAGCCGTCGAAGTAGTTCATGCGCGAACTGCGAAAGCGAATCGTCGCGCGCGCCCATGACCACGATGCGGTCACCACGACTGGCCAACCTGACCAGCATGTCGCCACAGGCGCCGCGGTCCGGAAACGCAAAGGCCTTTAAGCCGCACCGCTGGATTTCGCGAACAATATCGTCGCTGCCGACGCTGCGGTCGACCGTGCCACCGAAATAAACGGGCTCGGGCATGACCAGAACATCCTCATCGCGCAACCCGCTTGTAAAGCAGTCCACTAAAGCATCCCTCATCAAACGAATCGGGCCGTAGCCATGGGGCTGGAACATCACAAGCAAGCGGCCGGGGAACGCGTGCAAGGTTTCGAGCGTGGCCGATATCTTGGCGGGGTTGTGGGCAAAATCGTCGACCACAGTTATTTCATTTGCGATGCCCACGATTTCCAGTCGCCGACGGATGCCGCTGAACTCGCCAAGATGGGCCGCAGCCGTCGCAAGAGCCACGCCGCAGACCTTCGCGGCACTCAGAGCGGCGAGTGCGTTGGCGACATTATGCAGTCCTGGAACATTCAGGTTTACCTCGACGACCTCACCGGTCTCACGGGCCTTTACGCGGAACCCGATTCCAGCCGGCGATCGAGCCGGTGCAGACGCAAGGAGGTCTGCTTGCGCAGAATTCAGACTGTATGTGACCGCCTGCCCGGGCTTCAAACCGACCAAGAGTGCCGCGGTTTCTGCGTTATCGAGATTCAGCACCACCGTCTGCGCCTTGGCAATGAAATCGCGGAAAAGGGTGCGCAGCTCGTCCAGCGACTTATGGTCCAGGGAGATGTTGTTCACGATTGCGACGCGGGGCTCGTAAAGCGCGATCGAGCCATCGCTCTCGTCCAGCTCACTGACCAAAACCTTGCCATCGCCGATCCTGGCGCTGGCAAAAGGCGAGCCCACATCAATAAAGTTCTTCATATCCGCGCCGTTCATGATCGTCGGATTCTTTCCACCGCGGTGCAAAATCCAGCCGAGCATGCCGACCGTGGTGGATTTACCACTCGTGCCGGCGACGCCGACGCCCAAGGTGGCAGAGTTGAAGAGTTCGGCAAGAAGCCTCGCGCGAGTAATGACGGCGGCACCAATACGGCGCGCGGCTTGCACGTCGGGGACCGTCTCCTCCACAGCAGTGGACGTCACCACGATTTGACTGGCCCGCGTAACGCCACTGCCATCTTGGGGATGAAGCAGCACGCCACGTGCACGCAGAAAATCAAATCTCTTGGTATTGCGCCCTTGGTCGAGCGCCCGGTCAGAACCTTCAACCAGTCCACCTTGTGCTTGGATGATCAAAGCGAGCGGGGTCATGCCACTACCGCCGACGCCGCAAAAAAAGTAATCTCCAAGTTGGGACATTGGCCAAATCTAGAAGGGTTGCCGATGGGGTGCAACGCGGGCTGGGCAATTGGATGAGCAAAGAGAGGTGCAGGATCGGCGTAGTCGCGCCCGCTTCCCGCATGGCTCCGGAAGTCGCCGAGAGAGTGCCGGCGTTGGCCAGATCGCTGTATCCGGACAAGACGCCGGAGATCGTTTTCCACCCGCAGTGCTTCGCAGCGCACGGGCATTTTGCCGGCGATGACGAAACGCGCGCGCAGGCCTTCCTCGATATCGCCAACGACAAGGATTACGACGCGGTGTGGTTCGCGCGCGGCGGGTACGGTTCCTGCCGCGTGGCGGAAGGCGTCATGAGTAAGTTGACAGAATCGTCAAGACGAAAAGCCTACATAGGCTACAGTGATGCCGGTGTACTGCTCGCTGCCTTGTACCGGAGTGGGTTCGAGGCCGTAGCGCATGGCCCTGTGGCGCAGGACATCCTCCGAGACGGGGGAGATGCAGCGGTTGGGCGAGCGCTCGCCTGGATGGTCAATCGGTCGCCAGAGGCGTTGGAGCCCACGGTAAGCCGTGTGAATCTGACAGCAGCATTTAATATGACCGTCCTCAGCCAGTTACTTGGCACGCCGCTGCAACCTGACCTCGACGGACATGTGCTTATGTTGGAAGAGGTGGGGGAGGCAATGTACAGGATTGATAGGTCGCTATTTCACATTACCAGTAACGCCGAAATCAGGCGGGTGTCGGGCGTCATGCTTGGCCGTTGCAGCGGCATCACCCCGAACGAACCCGATTTCGGAATGAACGAAGAAGAGATTGCCCGTTACTGGTGTCAGAGGTCCGGAATTCCATGGTTGGGACGCGCTGACATTGGGCATGATACCGGCAACAAGATTGTTCCCTTCGGGACAAGCCACGCCAGAGAGCACCTGTGAGATTGTCGATCTGGATGAGTTGCCTGCTGACAACCGCATCGACGCTGGTCGGTACCGCCTCAGCTGATCCCTATAGATGGTGTGCCATTGGCAGCGTTAGCGGTGGGACGAACTGCGGATTCGTCACCATGGAGCAATGCCGCGCAAGCATCAGCGGGGTGGGCGGGGTTTGTGAGCCAAAGCAGATCGTCCCATCCAGCCTCTCTCCAGCAGCAAAAGCGGCAGCGCCAAAGACCGACGCAAGCGGGGGCAAGGATAAATTGATGGAGTGCGTGACCGACTCGTGCAAGATCAATTGCTCTCCCAATGTAAAGAAACGCTTCCGGCCAAAATGGTGCGTGTACTTTAAGGAGCCAGTTTGAGGTCGTGTCTATAATCGTTTCGCGATGTTTGCGGCCACTGGTCCCGAGAGGATCGAACCTCCGACCTTCTGTTTAGGAAAACCGCCTACAGGTAGCGCGATTTTGAAGCAAACAGAGAACGCTTATTTCTTGTTGGCTTTTAAGAGCTCTTCTGCTGCTGAAACACCGCGCTTCGCCTTAAGGGTTAAAGCTGTTGGTTGTGGCTTCCATTCGGAAACCAGTTTTTCTGCTCTCTCGAGTTCTGGTTTAGTCAAAATACCGGCCATCTCATTCACTTGTTTTCTGGGCGGGACTTTTGAGAGTTTGAAATACGCATACGCCAAAGCTAAATCTTTTGGCGCCCCTTTTCCTTGAAAATACAAACCGGACAAATGATAGAGCGCTTTAGGATATCCCTGATCGCCCGCCATCTTCGACCATTTTAATGCTTCTTCGAAATTTTCTTGTCTGCCATAAATAAGAGCAACATCGTACTGGGCAAGCGCATAACCGGCTTTGGCCGCAACAAGTTTGTATTTTAATGCTTCAGTTGAGTCGGTAGCTACAATGCCCGCGCCTTGCCCGTCATAATAACAACCAAGCTTATAAGCTCCTAGCGGGTCATTAGATGCAGTTGACTTTTGAAACCACTCAAATGCCTGCCTGGGATCTTTTTGTGTGCCGATGCCATTATTATACATCATGCCAACATGGTATTGCGCCTCTGCATCTCCTTTATTGGCCAATGCGACCATCGCGTTGAAGTTGGCCGCGTCATTTGCATTGGCAGGCATTGAAAAAATGAAAAGGCACGAAAAACCTAAGGCAACAAATTTCATGTTAGTTCCCCGATTGGGTTCGAAAGATCTTGAATATCCGAATTTCCCTTGTTTCATTGGCGGTCCCGAGAGGAGTCGAACCTCCGACCTTCGGTTTAGGAAACCGCTGCTCTATCCTGCTGAGCTACGGGACCATCCGTTTGAACTATAAGCAATTTTGGGTTGCGGCAAGCCTACCAGCGTTTTGTCGCCAGAGTCCCTAAGAATGACGCTTACGTCCAAGATTTGGTCAGCCAAGCGAACTAGACGCCCCGACGGCCAGAGTTCGACGGGGCGATGATCAAACCACGGGACTACAAAGGTGTCGCATTCATAGTGGCCGCAGCAGTCCTGCTTTTGGCGGGCGCATTTGTCTTGACGCAACCGGCGCCGGCGCAGGACTTCAATGCCATCAAAGCCGATTACCGACGCCCGGCCCGGCGTCCGGTCGAGAACCAAGCTTTGGCCAACCTCGGGCGTAAACTCTTCTTCGACACGCGCATTTCAGCGTCGGGCAAGACGGCCTGCGCCAGCTGCCATTTCCCTGAACTCGGTTACGTGGTGACCGACGGACATCCGATCAATGATTCCGGTAGACCGGCGTCTCGCAAGTCGCAACCGCTGATCGGACTAGGCCACGCTGGCAGTGCGCTTGTCGGCTGGGACGGGCGCAGCGCGACGCTCGAGGCGCAGGCGAAATCCTCGATCGTCACCGGGTCGATGTCGATGCGTGAAACCAGCACGCCAGTAGACGTCAAAGTCATCGAAGAGCGCGTGAAATCGGATTCAGGCTACGTGGCGAAATTCAACGCCGCCCTGCCCGGCCAGCCCATCGATATCGATACAATTGCGCTCGCGTTGGCGGCTTTCGAGCGCACGCTGGAGCCCGCGACCACGCCGTTCGACCGTTGGGTTGCCGGAGACGAGGCGGCGATCAGTGCCGCGGCCAAGCGCGGCTTTGCGCTGTTCAATGGCAAGGCCGCCTGCGTGGCCTGCCACAACGGATGGCGGTTCACCGACGACCAGTTTCACGATATCGGCACGACCACGACGGACCAAGGCCGCGGCAAGGTCGCCAAGGACGAGTCGTTGAAATTCGCTTTTAAGACCCCGACGTTGCGGGCGGTGGCACTGCGAGCGCCGTATATGCACAACGCATCGTTGGCGACGCTCGACGAGGTCGTGCGCCATTACCAGAAAGGCGGCATCGATCGCCCCAGCCGCTCGCCGCTTCTTGTCTCGATTCTGCTCAGCGATACCGAACGGCACGACCTAGTCGTGTTCATGAAAACGCTGACAGGTGACGGCGAAGGTCCAAAGCTGCGCCGCTGACGGCGGGTCAGTCGATTTTTGCGCCAGAGGCCGCGACGACGTCCTTCCAGAGCGCCCGTTCCTTCGCCGCATAGGCCAGTGCCTCTTCTGGCGTACTTGAAATCAGGCGCGCGCCCCCGACCAAAAAGCGTTTCTGCACGTCCTCTTCCGCCGCGATCTTCTTCATCGCACCGGCGATCTTGTCGATGATCGCGCGCGGCGTCCCGGTTGGGAATACGAACGCGGCCCACGAAGTCACGACGAAATCCTTGACGCCGGCCTCGGCCATGGTCGGCACATCCATCATGGTCGGCCAGCGCTGCCCCGCGGTGATGGCGAGTGCGCGCATCTTTCCCGAGCTGATCGCCGGCACATACGATGTGAGGTTGTCGATCGCGAAATTGACGTCACCGGCGAGCATTGCGGGAATGGTCTGCGCAGCACCGCGGAACGGCACGTGCACGGCGTCGAGGCCTGTGCGGTTCACGAACATCACGGCCGAGAGATGTGGCGAGGTGCCGACACCAGGGCTGCCGTAGCTGATGCGGCCCTTCTGCTTCGCCCAAGCGATGAATTCGGACACGGACTTTGCCGGGCAGTGGTCGGTCGCGACCACAAAGACGTTGGGTAATTCCCAGGTCAGCGACGCAGGGATCATGTCGCGCTCGGCGTCGTAGGGCATCTTGCTGTAGAGATATTGATTGATCGCGAAGTGCCCGATCGTGGCGGCGCCGATGGTGTAGCCGTCGGGCGGGCTGCCGGTGACGGCGGCAATGCCGATATTGCCGCCGGCGCCCGGTCGGTTCTCGATGACGAAAGGCTGGCTGAACATCTCTTTCATGCGCTCGCCGAGAATGCGCGACAGCACGTCAGTCGAGCCACCGGCCGGATAGGGCACGATGATGCGCACGGGGTGATCGGGCCAATTGGATTGCGCATAGCCGCCGGTGACGGCAAAAGCACCGCTCGCGGCAATGGAGGCGAGCACGGAACGGCGGTTCGGCAGAGCGCTTCGCGTTGTCATCAATGATCCTCCCCCGGCGGCAGGATGTTATGGCCGCCTTAAACATTCTAGCCTTTGATAAGGCTTCCTTGAGCCTCTCATAGCGCCGCCCGTCCTGTCGAGGCGCCAATCCGGCGGTTCCCGTGGTGTTGACGTCTGTAGCGTCCCGTCTTGTGTTCGCAACTGCTGCGACGGCGCTCACGGCCGGCGCGACGGCACAGGAATCCTGCAAGCTCGCCGATCTCGGCACGGCGGTCGTCGCTGGCGTACGCGACGGGCGTACATTGCTCCTCACTGACGGGCGCGAACTGCGGTTGGCGGCGATCGAGGCGGACGACGCGGGTCGCGCCACGCTGAATGCGCTCGCCGCCGGCAAGGCGCTGCGGCTGGAAAAGCTTGGACCTGAGCAGGACCGTTACGGTCGCGTCGTCGCCTTCGCCTATACGGATGACGCGCAGGAGTCGCTGCAGCAAGTCATGCTCGCGCAAGGTCAGGCGCGCGTTTCGGCCCGTGTCGGCAACCGGTCCTGTGCGGAGTTGTTGTTAGGGACGGAACGCGCGGCGCGCGCGACCATGCGCGGTCTCTGGGCCGACCCCAATTTCGCCCCTTTGCCGTCACACGATATTACCCGCATTACGGCTGTTCGGGGTCAGTTTGCCCTCGTTGAGGGCAAGGTCTTGTCGGTACGGGAGAGCGGCGCCACAATATATATTAATTTCGGACGGCGGTGGACGCAGGATTTTGCGATCACCATCCTCAAGCGTCATCGGCGAGATTTCGCGGCCGCAGGCATTGAGCCGAAGGAATTGGAGGGCCGCAGGATCAGGGTGCGAGGCTGGGTAGAGCAGCGCCACGGTCCGATGATGGAAGCGTCAGTTCCTGAGCAGATCGAGGTCGTCAGGTAAGGTAGCGTCGGTGGGTCATGGGGGGACAGTCGGCAATCAAGATGAAACGAACGCTCGGCATCGCGGCGGCGCTCGCGGTGCTCCTCGCCGGCTGCACCAGCATGCCGGAAGATCGCTTCGTTTCGCTGCCGATCCCGAAGGCCACGCAATCCACCGCTCAGCGCGAGCCAGCGACGCAGCGCGAGCACATACGCATTCTCGCGTCCTACGGCGGCACCTATGAAAATACGCGTCTGCAGGCGTTAATTGAAAAAACGGTCGACCGGCTCGTGGCGGCATCCGAGCGGCCGGACCTCAAATACAAAGTCACGATCCTCAATTCACCGGCGATCAACGCTTTCGCGCTGCCGAACGGGCGCCTCTACATCACGCGCGGCCTAGTCGCGCTCGCCAACGACAAAGCGGAACTTGCTTCCGTGCTCGCGCACGAAATGGGGCATGTGATCGCGCGCCACGCAGCCATCCGCGAGGAGCAGGCAAAGCAGGTCGCAATCATCGGCCACGTGGTGAACGACGTGCTCAGCGATCCGCAGACGGGTGCACTGGCGCTCGCCAAATCGAAGCTGACGCTCGCTGCCTTCTCGCGTGCGCAGGAGTTCGAGGCCGACGGCATTGGCGTAGGAATCTCCGCACGCGCCGGTTTCGATCCCTATGGCGCGTCGCGCTTCCTGTCCGACATGCAGCGCAATGCGGATCTCAAGGCAAGCGATAGCGCGGGGCCGCGTGGCATCGATTTTCTCTCGAGCCATCCGGCAACACCCGAGCGCGTCAAGAATGCCCTCGCCAATGCGCGCCAGTTCAGCGGCCCTGGCCGTGGCGAGCGCGACCACATCGAGTATCTCGCCGCACTCGACGGCATGGTCTATGGCGAGGACCCAAGCGAGGGATTCGCGCGCGGGCGCCACTTCCTGCATCCCAAGCTCGGTTTCAGCTTCATGGCGCCACCCGGTTTCACGCTCGACAACACCGCACAGGCGGTGCTCGGCCTCAAGGACAGGGGTGACGAAGCTTTACGTATGGATGTCGTGAGCGTGCCGGCAGAACAGTCGCTGCCCGACTATCTCAAGTCCGGCTGGATGGAAAATGTCGATCCGGGCAGCGTAGAGGAGTTCATCGTCAACGGCTTCCCGGCGGCAACCGCGGCCGCGAGCGGCACCGGCTGGGCGTTCCGTCTGTTCGCCGTGCGCTTCGGCAGCGACGTCTATCGCTTCATCTTTGCGGCGAAAAGCCTCACCGAGCAGGCGGACCGCGGGTTCCGTGAGTCAGTGATGAGCTTCCGCCGCATGACGCTGAAGGAAAGCGAGCAGGTGAAACCGCTGCATTTGAAAATCGTGGCCGTCGGGCCGGACGACACCGTCGAAAAACTGGCGCGCCGCATGGGCACGTCAGATCGTTCGCTCGAGCGCTTCCGCGTGCTCAACGGATTGGGCGCGCACGACCGCCTCAAGCCGGGTGAAAAAGTAAAGCTGGCAGTCGAGTGATCGCAGCAACCGAAACTCAGCTTTCGCCGCCTTCATAATTGATCGTAAATTCGCGCGGTACGTCCGGGCCCCAGAGGTAGAAGGAATCCTCAGGCTTGTGATCGGCGGCCGGCCAGCGCTCATCCTTCGGGATATAGTCGATGTCACAGGAATATTCCGAGAAGCTGCCCCACGGATCACGCACATAGTGGAAATAGTTCGAGCCCAGCACATGGCGGCCTAGGCCCCAACCCTTGGTCCAGCCTTTGTCATGCATGCGCATGGCGCCGAGACCGATGTCATTGAGGCTGGCAACGTCCCAACTGCAATGGTGGAAGCCAGGCGCGCTCGACTTCACCAGCGCGAGCAGATGATGGTCGCTGCCGTGGATGCCGTGCATGAAGGCGACGAGATCGGAGGCGCGATCCGACAGGCGCAAGCCAAGCGTGCGTTCGTAGAACCTGATAGACCCCAGTACGTCGCGCGTGAAGATTAGGACGTGCGACAGGCGGCGCGGGCGCACAGGCGGCGCTTCCGCGCGTGTGCTAGCGCCGGGCTTGCCGGCGGGAACGGACATCCACTGGCTTTCAGATTTCCTGTCGGGCGATACCTTCGGCCCGACCTTGACCTCGATCAGCACGCCCTCGTGGTTGCGGAACCAGAAACCGTTGCTCTCGAAGCCGGGCGGAGGGTCGATCAGCCTGACGCCCTGGTCCTCGATACGCGCCTTCAGGCGTGGCAAGTCTTCGCCGTAGCAGCCGAACGACAGATGATGCAGTGTTTTGGCCTTGGCACCTTCGACGACCGAGCCCCAGCGGTGATCGTGGCCAAATGTCTTGATGGCGAGCAGGTTGCCGTCGCGGCGCACGTCGAGACCGAAATTGCCGTAGAAATCCTGCGCGACCGACGCATCGGGGACGGCGAGAACGAACTGGTCCAGCGAATGCACGCCGAGCGCATCGGTCTCAGTGGTCGGCGCAACATAGCCGCGAATAGCGGTCATCACTTACTCCATCGGGCATTGGGGTGATTGGCCGGCATTTTAGCCACCGCCACGTTACGGGCAACTCCCAACTACCGCCGCGGTCCCAACGAAAAAGCCCGGCGCAGACGCCGGGCTTTCACATTTTGAATTTTTCGCCCGGCGAGGGTTAGGCTGCTTCTTCCTCGACACCCTCTTCCGAAGTGGCCTCCTCGGCCGGCTTAGGACCGCGACGCGGGCCTTTGGCGAGCGCCGCCTCGACCTCTTTGATTGCTTCGGTCTCGGTTACGCGCTGCACGGCAGCGATCTCGCGGGAGAGCCGGTCAAGCGCGGCTTCATAAAGCTGCCGCTCGGAATAGGACTGCTCGGGCTGGGTCTCCGACCGGTAGAGGTCACGAACCACCTCGGCGATGGCGACAATGTCGCCGGAATTGATCTTGGCTTCGTACTCCTGAGCCCGACGCGACCACATGGTGCGCTTGATGCGTGCACGGCCTTTCAACGTCTCGAGAGCACGTTTGACCAGCGGCCCTTCGGCCAGCTTGCGCATGCCCACCGACACGATCTTGGCGGTCGGAACCCGCAGCGTCATCTTGTCCTTGATGAAGTTGATGACGAACAGCTCGAGCTTCGCGCCCGCGACCTCCTGTTCCTCGATCGCCACGATCTGCCCCACACCGTGGGCCGGGTAAACGATGAACTCGTTGGTCTTGAAACCTTGTCGTTGGGTAGTCTTCTTATTGCTGGGCATTCCGGGCATGACTCCTTCACCGGCCCCTTTGCGGGCACCGGTCATCTTGGCTGCGGGAGCCCCGGCACGGGCGGGGCCGCGCGAGGCATGCGGGGTCCGCCGCGCTGCGGCAGACTTTTTCGGCCCCCGGCTCATGCCGGCTGACCCTTTCTTCGATTTATGACGCGATTTTCCTGCCACTGCTTACGCGTGGATTGCACGCCCTTCTGATGTGGGAACCGGGGAACCCGGCCACCGAAAAATAAGGCTCCCGAATGGGGAGCGTACCGGTGGCCACGTCGTTCCTGTCCATTTTTTACATATATAGCACATTTTTCGGCAGAATCAAAGCCTTATGGGGCGCAAACCGGCCATTCCGGGGACACAACTCGGCGATTTTCACGAATCGGTTAACGCTCTTCGGCGGACCGGCCGCCGCCACCCCCGCAGCCCCTAGCCGGATACCGGGCTAGCCCTTCAGTCGCCAGTTCCCGCGTTTGGCGAGAAGAACCTTTTGAACTTGTCCGGAACGCCCTCCCAGTCCTTGGCGTCGGGCGGGGCCTCTTTTTTGACCGTGATATTGGCCCAAGTTTTCGAGTATTCGGCGTTGAGTTCCAACCACTTCTCAAGACCCGGCTCGGTGTCCGGCTTAATCGCGTCGACCGGGCATTCCGGCTCGCAGACGCCACAGTCGATGCACTCGTCAGGGTGGATGACCAGCATATTTTCGCCCTCGTAGAAGCAGTCCACCGGACACACCTCCACGCAGTCCATGTACTTACACTTGATGCAGCTTTCGACGACGACGTAGGTCATTCCCCACTCCGGACAACTTCTAGCGGACGCTGCCTAACGTAATGGCAGATAGGCCGCAACCGCTCTGCGCGCCACAATTTGCAACCGTCAGGGCCGGTCGGGCCGCGGAACCCTAGGGGTCTCCACTGCCCCGGTGTAGGCCCCGTGCCCGGAACTTGTTGTCAAATCCCGGTAAAGCGCGCGGGCACCTGGCGCGCCACCCCGCCGGTTGCAGATTCCCTCGACCCGCAGCACCCGTACAGAGCGATCTAGGGCGAGCGTGACCACGTCGCCGACCCGCACCGGATGGGCGGCGGCGGTCATGCGCTTGCCGTTGAGCCGCACAAAGCCCGCCGTGGTGAGCGCAGCGGCATCGGTCCGTGTGCGTACCATACGGGCGTGCCACAGCCATTTGTCGATGCGCTGACGGTCCAAATCTTTGGGTGGAACGCTCAAGACGGGTCTTTGCCGCTCTGCTCAAGTTGCTGCTTCAGCGCCGCGAGCTTGGCAAAGGGCGAGTTCGGATCCGGCTGCTTGTCGCGTGCGCCGGAATTGCCGAATGGCTTGGCATAATAACGGTCGCGTTCGGCACGATCGACAGTTTCCCCGCGTTCGCGACGCGGGCGGTCACGCCGCGGGCCCCGATCGTGACGTTCGGCCCGCTCGCCCTGTTTTTCCACGCGTTGTTGACGATCGTGACGATCCTGGCGCTTTTCGCGGTCTGCTCGCTCGCCGCGCTCGCGACGCGGGCGTCGCGGACCACGCGTCGGTGCAGCCGTATCGGCCGACGCCGCTACGGCGGCCTCGCCTTCCGCAGGAGTCGCGGTTGCGCCTTCAGCCCGTGCGACCTGTGTCGGCTGCTGACGATGTTGACGACGTGGGCGGTGCGGGCGTCGCTCGGAGCGGCCCGCAGGGCGCCACACTTCGATGAAGGCGAGTTCTTCGGCGGGCTTTGCTTCTATTGGCGCGCTTTCGACTGGTGGCGCCGTGGTTTCGGCCGGCGCAGGTTCTCGTGCCGGCTCTTCAGCCGTTTCTTGCACCGAAAGCGTAACTTCAGCCGGAATAAATTCAGGCTCGGGTAGTAACGAGCGCGATGAAACGTCCGATTTGGACACGGCATCAACGGGCGCGGGTTCGAAGGGAGTATCGGTCGCAGGTGTCGCATCCGCCACCGCGTCCGGCGCGGCGGCCAGTGCCTCAGTCGGTGCTACGGCCACTGCCGCAACGTCCGCAGGCTTTGGCTTGCGATCCATGCGGTATCCAAGCGAGCGCAAAATCGAGGCAAAGTCGTCGCCTGAAGCACCGGTGAGGGACGTCATCGTGCCACTGACGACGAAGCTGCGGCCATCGAAGAAGCCGTCCGGTCTCGGGCCAGGTGCACCTTCACGCCATGACAGCGCAGGCCTGATGAGATCGGCAAGACGCTCGAGAATGTCGACGCGCACCGCACGCTCACCGCAGATGCGATAGCCAGCCGTACGGTAAAGTGCTTTCGGGGTTTCCTTGTCGACCGGGATCGACGTGCGGCCGCTGGCGGCGAGATGCAACAGTTCACCCACGCCCTTCGCGTCCGGACTTTCGTGCTTGATTGCCCACAACTGGGTCGCGAGAGCGCGCGGCGCCGGCTTCAGCAGCCCCGGCAGATAAATATGATAGGCGCCGAAACGCACTCCGTATTTGCGCAATGTTGCGCGCGCGGGCTGGTCGAGGCCTTTGACTTCTTCCGCGACCTTCTGTCGCTCAAGCACACCAAGCGCTTCGACGAGCTGGAAGGCAACACCGCGCGCCATTCCGGTGACGTCCTCGGCGGCGGTGAGCGAGAATAGAGGCGCCAGCAGCTTCTCGATGTAGGTCTTGAGCCAGAGATCGAGCCGATTCTGCACAAGTTCGCGCGCAGGACCGGTAAGATGTTCGTCCGCGATGACGCGCACGCGCGGACGCAATGTGTCGTCACCGGCGGTCAATTTGCCGACGAGGTCACCGGTCCAGCGCAGTACGCCGTCGGCAGCAAGCACGATCTGATCGTTCGAAGCCTGCGACAGCTTGGTCGCGCGCACTTCGATCTCGCCAGCGAGCGCTTTCTGCGCAGCAGCGTTGAGCGCCTTGGCTTCAGATCCCGCGGCGGAAGCGTCAGGCGCGAACATGAACCCGTCGAGACGGCCGATCACGTGCCCTTCGACTTTGACTTCCCCAGACTTTCCGATTTCAGTTTCCAACATCGTGTTCTCACGCAGCCGCCGCATCAACACACTGGTGCGACGGTCCACGAAACGTTCGGCCAAACGTTCGTGCAACGCATCGGACAACTTGTCCTCGACGGCGCGTGTGACCCCTTGCCAATGGTCCGGATCGCAAAGCCAATCCGGCCGGTTGGCAACGAAAGTCCAGGTCCTGACATGCGCGATCCGGTTGGAGAGAGTGTCGATGTCGCCGTCGGTCCGGTCGGCAAGGGCAACTTGGCGAGCGAACCAATCCGTGGGGATGTTACCCTTTCGCATCAGGAATCCATAGAGGGTCACGGCCAGTTCGGCATGCGTGGCAGGTGCAATTTTTCGATAGTCAGGAACCTGACAAGCATCCCATAAACGGGTGATTGCTGCCCGGGTTACTGCCAACGCTCGCACGTCCTCGTCACGCGCGGCATGTTCCAGGACCAAAATGTCCTCTCCGATCGGCGCACGCGTCAGACCTTGCTCATTAGGCGTAGCCGCGAGCGAGGCCTGCAAGGCGCCAATCGAGGCGAAGTCGAGGTCCGTGTTGCGCCATTGCAGCAGCCGGACCGGCTCGAAGGTATGGCTCTCCAGAGCCTGAACCAGTTCGGGCTCGAATGGATCACAGCGGCCGGTGGTACCGAACGTTCCGTCGCGCGTCGCACGGCCGGCGCGGCCAGCGATCTGCGCAAGCTCGGCCGGATTTAGCTTGCGGAACTGGTAGCCGTCGAACTTGCGGTCGGATGCAAAGGCGACGTGGTCGACATCAAGGTTGAGGCCCATCCCGATAGCGTCGGTCGCTACGAGGTAGTCAACATCCCCCGATTGGTAGAGGGCGACCTGCGCATTGCGCGTGCGTGGTGAAAGTGCGCCAAGCACCACCGCCGCTCCTCCCCGCTGCCGACGGATCAGTTCAGCTATGGCGTAGACTTCTTCCGCCGAGAAGGCGACGATCGCCGATCGTGACGGCAGGCGCGTCAACTTCTTCTCGCCGGCGTAAGTCAGTGTCGACAACCGCGGACGGCTGATGACATGCGCGCCGGGCAGTAATTTCTCCACCATGGGTCTCACAGTAGCCGCGCCGAGCACCAACGTTTCTTCGCGTGCTCGTGCGTTGAGCATCCGGTCGGTGAAGACGTGTCCACGTTCGAAATCGGCGCCGAGTTGCACCTCGTCGATCGCCATGAAGGCGACGTCGATCTCGCGCGGCATTGCCTCTACTGTCGAGACCCAGTAGCGCGGAGTTGGTGGCTTGATCTTCTCCTCACCGGTAATCAGCGCGACGGCATCCTTGCCGACCCGTTCGGCGACCTTGTTGTACACCTCACGCGCCAGCAGCCGCAGCGGCAGCCCGATCATGCCCGAGGAATGCGCAAGCATGCGCTCGATGGCGAGATGCGTCTTGCCCGTATTGGTGGGACCCAGCACTGCCGTCACGCCGGCACCACGGGTTTGCGATGCTCTGGCAGACTGCGGAGAAAAACTGATGGCCATTACGCGTCCGAACTGGTGCCGACGGCGGCACTCGCCGCCCGCACGCCCTCTTCCTGTATCACAATGCGACGCCGAGCATCTGTGTGATTAAGCTTTAGAACGAGTCTGGAACGAATCGCGCCCGAATCACTGACCCAAGCCGAGTATGGATTCGTTCACGGCGACATCTGGGAAACGCTGGGCACACAGCCACAAGATGGAGTAGCGCCGCAGCGATTCAAGTGCGATTCGGCCCCTTCAAACGTTAACGCGGGTCTGGATTCGATGACAGCCAAAGAGTCAAGAGCTGCCCGCTATTGCGTTTTCGCGCCGCTGGCTTGGGCCCTCGCAGGAAGCGGTACCGAGATGAATTCGGACGCCTCGAGCACAGCCTGGCCAATCGGAGTCGGGCTCTGAGCACGGTACGGCACCAGAACGCGTGTACCGGCGATCGGTGCCAGCCAGATCTCCATCTCGCGCTGATTGGAGAGGTACTTGATCGCCGTTCGGGACGGGATGAACCCTGCGACTGGCGAGAAGTAGGCGGCACATACGACCACCGGGCCGGCATAGCCCTTTTTTGCCTTCACGTTGTCCATCCGCTTGAAAGCGAATTGCAGGTCGTAGCGCATTCGCCCATCGAAGACGGCAATCGTGCGGTCGCACGCCTCCGGCGAAAGGAGGTCGCCATTTCCGGCCACGCGCACGAGTGACGCGGTCATGGGATCGAGCACATTGTGCTGATGCGCCTCGGTGATCGGCACCCGCTCATGATCCTGATCCTGCGGCGGATCGATCTTGAAATCCTTCACGTTGCCGTTGTTGATGGTAATGCGAATGGAATCAGTGTGTTTGCGCGTCGTGATAGTGGCAGAGTAAATCGATGACAAGATCTTCCCGCTATTGAGGGTGGTCCGGGCGGTGGCATTGCCCTGCCCGCCTGTGAAGGCGCGCAAAAGTCCTGATGTCGAGCCATTGACGGTCGCAGTGTATTGCGTTTCAGCCGCCTCGATTGTCCAACTGCCGCTGCCAATCGGGATTCCAGCAAGCGTTGCCGAATAACGCGCTTCCAAGCGACCCTCTGCGAAAGCGACGCCAATTGAGCCGAATGCAGCGGCGGCTAGCACGCACGACGCGAGCAGCGGGCGATATTTGCTCTGATGCAAGTCTCGATCCTTCCGCGCGCTGGCGGCTGCGGATGGTCCGCGTTCGGGCCGCCGACTATATCACCGGCTCTGCAATCCGGCACCTAAGCGCTCAGACAGCAGAGTTAACGGCTACGCTGCCATTTCGTCGGTCTGGATTTGGTCGATTCTGTGTTCGCCTGCGCCGCGCCTGAAAAACCTTCAGTTTTAGCGTTTAGCTTGGCTTGACGCCTGCAACCTCGCTCTCTATACGTCCGCGGTCTTTACCCAGACGATTGACCGGAACCGCGCGCCCGCGCGCGTTATTTTTCGAGGAATGTGCCATGTCCTGGCGTTGCGACCTAACCGGTAAAAGGCCACTGGTCGGCCACAAGGTGAGTCACTCAAACATCAAGACCAAGCGGCGGTTCCTGCCAAACCTGCGCAATGTCACGCTGATCTCAGACACGCTCGGCCGGAGGATCAAATTGCGCGTGTCGGCCAACGCGCTCAAGACGGTCGATCATCGTGGCGGCCTCGATGCGTTCCTGCTCAAGGCCAGGGACGAAGAGTTGGCACCGCGCGTGCTCGAGCTGAAGCGTCAGATCGTAAAAAAACGGGAAGCCAAGTCGAGCTGACAATCACCGAAGGTGCTGTGAATTGCCGGGGCCGGGATTGTCCCGGCCATCGTTTTTTTGGACTGATCGAGCAATCTCTATTCCCCGACCACCGAAAACTGCAACAGCAGATTGCGCTGGATAATCGAGAAATTGTCATCCGATACAAGGGTGATGATCGTTTCGCCCGCCGGATTGCGATGCACGGCGATGCCTTCCATGTTATCGATCTGATACGCGAGGTCTGCTTCGAATATCGGCCTGCCGTCGACCACGGCGCCTTCCTTAATATTGGCAATCGGAACACGACGGATACGAATGACAATGCCCCGCGCCGGCGAAGCGCGCCGCTCGAGCAGCAATAATTCGTCCGACGAAAGAAGCGTGCAGTCGCTGACGTCGAAATCGTCACTCCGCTTGACGACGAATCGCGTCACCTGACCCGTCCTTAGAACGAACGAGCGCAAATTACCGGCATTGTCGAGGCTGTGCTCCGTCACCACGATCAGCCCTCCGGAAAGGGCGCCCTGCTGTGGTGCCGCCAGACATTCGAGGCTCTTATTGTAGGTGAACGTCTTGAAGTCAGACGGCACGTCGATCGGCTGGCCGCGTGCCCGCAGGCCATCGCGACGGTAATCGAAGCGTACGATCTGCTCGACGCGTTCCATGCCGGCGTAAAGAATTCCATCACGCTCTGTGAGCGACTCAACGTCGTACCAGCCGCGCGCTGCCAGAGGCCGACCGTCTGCGCCAAGAACCGGCGCCATTTCGGCATCAGAGATGCCGGCGGGTTTGTCCTCCCGATAGACGATGCGGCCACGCAGCCACGAACCACGATCGGTGGCGGCAATGAAATGGTTTCCGTCTGGCTCGACATGCAGCGAGGAAATGCCGCCGAAGGCGGGGTGTTTGGACAACAGCTCAAGGCCGCCGCGAAATTCGAGATCGCCGAATCGCATTCGCGTCGGATCACGATTGTCAAACGACGTGATCGGTGTCGCGGTGATTTCGATGCGAGTCGGTGCCGCTGGATAGCGCAACACATTTGCCAGCGCGAGGGTGCCGGCAAGGAGCGCGAGCGCGGCGCATAGTGCTCCGACGTTGAGCCAGCGGCGGCGGGATGGCATCAAGCAACACGTCTGCGCGCGCGCGGGCTCGGCCGCTCGGCGGCGGCGTGTTCCTCGAACAACTCGGCAAGCTTTTCGGTCATCGCCCCGCCAAGCTCCTCGGCATCGACAATGGTTACGGCACGCCGATAGTAGCGCGTGACGTCGTGGCCGATGCCGATGGCGATCAGCTCGACTGGCGAGCGCGTTTCGATTTCCTCGATGATCCAGCGCAGATGGCGCTCGAGATAGTTGCCAGGATTGACTGAGAGCGTGGAATCGTCGACCGGCGCGCCGTCCGAGATCATCATCAGGATCTTTCGCTGCTCGGTACGCGCCAGCAGACGCTTGTGGGCCCAATCGAGTGCCTCGCCGTCGATGTTTTCTTTGAGCAAGCCCTCACGCATCATCAGGCCGAGATTCTTCCGCGCGCGCCGCCACGGCGCGTCGGCCGATTTGTAAATAATGTGACGGAGATCGTTGAGACGGCCGGGGTTGGCAGGCTTCCCGGCAGTGAGCCAGTGCTCGCGCGATTGCCCTCCCTTCCAGGCTCGCGTCGTAAAGCCAAGGATCTCGACCTTGACGCCGCAGCGCTCAAGGGTGCGCGCAAGAATGTCCGCACAGGTCGCAGCGACCGTGATTGGGCGGCCGCGCATCGAACCGGAATTGTCCAGCAGCAGCGTCACCACGGTATCGCGGAACTGCATGTCCTTTTCCGCCTTGAACGAGAGCGCATGCAGCGGGTCAATAATCACGCGCGACAGACGCGCGGGATCAAGCAGGCCTTCCTCAAGATCGAACTCCCACGATCGGTTCTGCTGCGCCATCAGCCGCCGCTGCAGCCGGTTGGCGAGCCGCGCCACCACGCCCTGCAGATGCGATAGTTGCTTGTCGAGATAGCCGCGCAGGCGATCGAGCTCCTCCGCTTCGCAGAGATCCTCGGCCGCGACTGTTTCGTCGAATTTGGCGGTGAACGCGCGATAGTCAGGACCGCGCGGCGCGTTGG
>Ga0081455_10001424_pt1 | contig 29569 bp, 26 predicted proteins | sample TabmetS3T2R1_FD_70207 | JGI IMG/M metagenome (GOLD analysis project Ga0081455, IMG submission 70207) | Tabebuia heterophylla rhizosphere microbial communities from the University of Puerto Rico - S3T2R1 | ecosystem: Host-associated > Plants > Roots > Rhizosphere ... | reverse complement strand
GATTCGAGCGCGGGCTGGAGAAGCTCACCGACCGTCGCGTGGAGCGAGCGGTCGACGTCGGCGATCGCCCTTCGCGCAGCGCCCTCGACCTCGCCGGCCGAGACCTCGCCGGCGCGAACGAGCGCGGCAAGACCAACCGCATCACATTCCGCGTAGTCCGCAACATCCATCGCTCGGCCTCCCGGCCCGACGATCGAGCGCGACATTCTTCCACGCTTGACAGTGGAGGTGGAGAGGGCTAGAAGGCACGGCATGTGGAAGGGCCGCTACCGGTGCGCCGTCACGCTCTCCGTCGACTTCGACGCGGAGACGCTCTGGAGCGGGACCTTCAAGCTGACGACCCCCAGCCCGATGTCCCGGGGCGACTACGACATCCGCGCCGGGCTGCCGCGGATACTCGGACTGCTGGACAAGCACGAGATCCCGGCGACCTTCATGGTCCCCGCCCAGGTCGCCGACGATCACCCGGACGCGTGCGCCGAGATCGCCGGTCGCCGCGTGCACGAGGTCGGCTACCACGGCTACCACCACGAAGCCGTGCTCGACATTCCGATCGCGGAGGAGCGGGAGCTCATGAGACGCGGCATGGCGCGGTTGGAGGAGGTGTTCGGCCAGACGCCGCGCGGCAACCGCTCGCCGCCGTTCGCGCTCGGCCCCAACACCGCCGACCTGCTCGAGGAGCTCGACTTCGTCTACGACTCGAGCCTCTTCGGCCACGACGAGCCCTACCGCCCACGTGTCCCGACGGTTACCGGGCCGCTGCGCGAGTTCGTCGAGCTGCCCGTGAGCTGGGAGCTGGACGACGCGCCGTACTTCCTCTTCAGCTTCTTCCCGTACATGTCCGGCCTGGCGAGCCCGGCGCAGGTGCTCGAGATCTGGAAGGCGGAGTTCGACGGCTCCTACCGAGCAGGCGGCTGCTTCCTGCTCGTCGTGCACCCTTTCTGCATCGGCCGGCACCCGCGCATCGCGATGCTGGACGAGCTGATCGGGTACATGCAGAGCTTCCCGAACGTCTGGTTCGCGCACCATCTCGACGTGGCAACCGAGTGGAGGCGGATGCAAACCGAGGCGGGAACCTGGAACGTCGAGGTGGCCGGTGCAGTTCGGTGACCGCAGCTGGGTCCAGCTCGGCCGGGCGACCGAGGAGCAGCCCGTCGTCATCCTGCCGCTGGGCACCACCGAGGCGCACGGGCCGGGGCTGCCGGTCGACGTCGACGCGCACATCGTCGGCCACGTCGCACGGCTGGCGGGCGAGCGCACCTCGGCGCTCGTTCTCCCGACCTTGCCCTACGGATACTCCTCGACCTGGCTGAACTACCCGGGGACGGTGAGCCTGAGAGCGGAGACGCTCCACGAGGTGCTCCTCGACGCCCTGGAGAGCCTCGTCGGCCAGGGGTTCCGCACGATCTTCCTGCTCAACGGGCATCGACACAACTACTCGGTCATGGAGACCGTGGCCCGAACGGCGATGGACCGCCACGGGCTCGAGCACGAGGACCTGCTCATCGCCACCGGCTCCTACTGGGAGATCGCCCGGGACGAGATCAACGCCCTGCGTCGTTCCGAGCTCGGCGGGATGGCTCATGCGTGCGAGCTCGAGACCTCGCTCGAGCTCGCGATCCGGCCCGAGCTCGTCGATACGGAGGCGATCGAGGACGCGGACCGTCAGATCGCGGCCTGGGACGCAGGCGCCGCGCAGCCGAGCGTGCTCGTCTGGAGGCCCTGGCTTCGCCCCGACCGGCACTCCGGCATCGTCGGGGATCCGACCCTCGCGTCCGAGGAGAGCGGCCGGGCGTTTCTCGAAGCGATCGTCACAGCGGTCTCGGAGCACGTCGAGCGCCTAGCGCGCGGCGAATCGGTCGACTACTACACCCAGCCGGTCGCCGAGGACGCGTGACGAGCGAAGCCGAGTGGCTGAGGCTCGCCCGGCGGTACTGCTTCCGCGGCAGGATCGACCGGCCGCAGACCGAGGGCCCCGTCTTCTCGCACGGCTCCGGGTCGCTGGTCTGGGACGTCGAAGGAAAGGAGTATCTCGACTTCAACTCCGGCCAGATGTGCTCGGCGCTGGGCCACAACCATCCCCGGATCGTCGACTCCGTCGCCGAGTCGCTCCGGAGGATGATGCACGCGAGCTCCACGTACTACAACGAGCAGGAGATCCTCCTCGCCGAACGGCTCGCCTCGACCCTTCCCGCCCCGCTCTCGAAGTGCATGTTCGCGCTCTCGGGCTCGGACGCGAACGAGGCGGCGATCGGCATCGCCCGCGCGGCCACGGGGCGCCACGAGGTCGCCAGCCCACACGTGAGCTTCCACGGCCTCGGCGACACGCCCCGGGCCCTCACGTATGCCGGCTGGCGGGAAGGGATCCCGACGCCCGCGCCGGGCGCCTTCGCCCTGCTCGCGCCGTACTGCTTCCGCTGTCCCGTCCACCACACCTACCCGGCGTGCGAGCTCGCCTGTCTCGACGCGAGCATGGAGCTCCTCGACGCGGAGGTGACCGGTGGTCTCGCGGCCGTGATCACCGAGCCCCTCTTCAGCGCAGGCGGGGTGATCGAGCCTCCGCCCGGCTGGCTCGCACAGGTCGCGGGAGAGACCCGTGCGCGAGGCGCGCTCTTCATCCTGGACGAGGCGCAGACGGGCCTCGCGAAGCTCGGGACGATGTGGGCGTTCGAGCAAGAGGACGTCCTCCCGGACGTGTTGACCGTCTCGAAGCACTTCGGCGGCGGTATCGCGATCAGCGCGGTCGTCACGAGCGCCGATATCGAGGAGGAGGCCTTGCGGCGGGGGTACAGCTACGGGCACTCGCACTCGAACGACCCCCTGGCCTGCGCCGCCGCCCTGGCAACCCTCGTAGCGATCGAGGAGGAGCGCCTCGCCGAGCGCGCCGTCGAGATCGGCGGTTGGCTCCGGGCACGGCTCGAGGACGTGCGCTCGCGCCACGAAGCAGTCGGCGACGTGCGCGGCCGAGGGACCCTGCAGGGAGTCGAGCTCGTCAACCGGAACGGCTTGCCTGCGTTCGAGCTGGGCGAGACGATTCGCCGGGCTTGCCTGCGCGACGGCCTGCTCTTCAGCGTGCGCCGGCGAGGGTCCGTGCTTCGCTTCGTGCCGCCCTTCTCGACGACGGAGGGGCAGATCGAGCGCGCGGCGGAGATCCTCGACGCCGCCCTGACGGAAGCGGAGGGCCTGACCGGCGAGCCGGCCGCTGCCGCGGTTCAGGAGGCCGGCGAGTGACGAGCCGTGTCGCGGTCATCGCCGGCGACGGCATCGGACCGGAGGTCATCGAGGCAGCGATCCCGGTGCTGGACGCGGCCACGGAGGCGACCGGCGCGGATCGGCTCACGTTCGACCGTCTCCCCTGGTCCTCGCGCTACTACCTCGAGAACGATCGCATGATGCCGGCCGACGCCCTCGAGCGGCTCGCCGACTACGACGCGATCTACCTCGGCGCGATCGGGACTCCGGAGCTGCCCGACCACCTGACGATCTGGGGCGTCATCATGCCGATCCGGCAGGCCTTCGACCTGTACGTGAACCTCCGCCCCGTCAAGCTCCTTCCCGGGGTCCCGAGCCCCCTGCGCGATCGAAGCCCCGAGGACGTCGACATCGTGTGTGTGCGCGAGAACTCCGAGGGCGAGTACGCCGACGTCGGCGGGCGCGTGCACGAGCGTCACGACAGCGAGGTGGCCGTGCAGGCGAGCGTCTTCACGCGACGGGGGGTCGAGCGGGTGGTCGAGTACGCGTGCCGGCTGGCGGAGTCCCGGCCGAGACGGCGCCTCGCGAGCGCGACGAAGTCCAACGCCTGGGCCCACGGGATGACGCTCTGGGACGAGGTGTGCGCCGAGGTCGTCGCCCGCCATCCCGGGCTCGAGTTCTCGAAGTACCACGTCGACGCGCTCGCCGCACGCCTCGTGACAGCGCCCGACTCCCTGGACGTCGTCGTCTGCTCGAACCTCTTCGGCGACATCCTCAGCGACCTCGGCGGCGCCATCGTCGGCGGGCTGGGCGTCGCAGGCTCGGCGAACCTCGATCCCAGCCGGCGGCACCCGTCGATGTTCGAGCCGGTGCACGGCTCCGCGCCCGACATCGCCGGCACGGGTGCTGCGAACCCCTTCGGCGCCATCTGGGCCGGCTCGATGATGCTCGCTCACCTCGGCCTGGAGCAAGAGGCGGGCCTCGTCGTTCGAGGGCTCGAACAGGCAGCGGCCGACCCGGAGACGCGCACGGTCGACCTCGGCGGGAGCGCCACGACCGACGAGGCCGCGTCGGCGGTCCTGGGTCACATCCGCTCGGCCGGTCTCGTGCCGACCGACTAGATGGTTGACCGGGAAGTGTGGTGCCGTCGGGGGCGTTCGTGACCGAGCATGAGACCGCGATCATTCCGAGTTCGTACCTGGAAGGTACGGTTGAGGAACGAGCGTGGTCTCAAGCGATGTGTCACGGGCGTCATCCGGCGGTGCCACGGTTTCCGGTCAATTTCCGGTCAAGCATCTAGGCGCGGTTCTGCGCCAGCCGCTCGCGGAGAGCTGTAGTCGCCTGCTCGTCGACGCGCTCGTGCTCGAGGTCGAGGACCACCCCGTAGACCTCCGTTGCTTCACCCGCCGGAACGACCTCGTCGAGGACGTCGTCGAGTACCCGTTGCGGGTCGCGCTCGAGCGGGTCGCCGTAGCCGGCCGCGTTCGGGCTGACCGTCCGGACCGTGTCGCCGGCGTCAGCCCAGCGTGACTGCAGCTTCGACGGCAACGGGATCTCCGTCCCGTCGCTCTTGATCCAGATGACGGCGCCCGGATACCCGTCTCTGCCTCCGAAGATCCCCGGGGGCGGGTGCCGGTGCCCGTCTCCCTCGAGGCTCATGTGCGCCTTGTCGAGGAACTCCATGTCTCTGATCGAGCCGATTCCGCCCCGCCACTTGCCTGCGCCGACCTCGCCTGCCCGCAGCTCATAGCGGGACACGCGCAGCGGGTAATGGGCCTCGATGTCCTCCACCGGGTTGTTGCGCGTGTTCGCGTACAGGACGTCGATCGCGTCGATCCCATCCTTTCCGAGCCGGCCCCCGTAGGCCCCTTCGGTGATGTCCATGTAGACCCAGTGGTTCTCGCCCACGACCCCGGAGTACGCGATCACCTTCATGTTCCCGACGCCTGCCGAAACCCGGTCGGGGCATATCGGGGCAAGGGCGCGCATGAGCGTGTCGGCGACGATGTTCCCGGGACAGAAGCGCCCGATCGTGGCGCAGGGGAAGGTCGGGTTCGCGAGCGAGCCCCGCTCCGCGACGATGCGAATCGGGCGCACGAGCCCCGAGTTTTGGGGAACGTACTCGTGTGTGGCCGTGTCGAGCAGGATCGACCGCAGCGTGACGTAGATCGCGATGTCGACGGTCCCGACGAACGGCATGTTGATCGAGCGGTCCGAGATCTGCGGGGACGTTCCGGTCAGGTCGACCGTCAAAGAATCGCCCTCCACGGTCACGGACACCTGGATCCGCTGGTCGCGCTTGCTCGGATCCGGGTCGTCGGCGAAGCCGTCGATGTAGCCGACGGCCTCGTAGATGCCGTCCGGCAGCTGCTCGATCTCCCGGCGCAGCATGCGCTCGGAGTAGGCCATCAGCTCTTCGCAGGCCGCCTCGACCCTCTCCTGCCCCCACTGCTCGAGGAGCTCCACGTAGCGCTGGGCTCCGATGCGGCAGGCCGCCACCTGCGCCTCCATGTCGCCCACGACCATGTCGCTCGCGCGGATGTTGTCGCGGAGCAGCCGCCACACGACCTCGTTCTTGACGCCCCGCTCGTAGACCTTGAGCGCCTTGAACTGGAGCCCCTCGGCGTAGGCATCGACCGCGTCCACGATCCCGCACGACCCCGGGCTCATCGCTCCGACGTCCAGGTGGTGAGCGGTCGTGAAGCTGAACCCGACGAGCTCCCCGCCGAGGAAGATGGGCACGCAGAAACCCACGTCCGGCTCGTGGGACGCGCCGTGGTACGGCGAGTTGTGAATGATGACGTCGCCTTCCTCGAAGGTGTCCCCGCGCTCGTCGAAGACCCGCATGATCCCGCGCATGTAGCCGGGTATCGGCCCGAGCTGGAGCGGCGTCGAGAGCGGGCACTCGCAGATCTGCCGGGCGTGCGTGTCGAGGAGTGCGACGCCGAAGTCCTCGGACTCGCGAATGATCGAGGAATACGACATCCGGGTGAGCTTGTGACCCACCTCGAGAGCGATGTTGTCGAGCGCGCCGGCGATCACCCGGGCGGTGATCGGGTCGATTCGCCCGGCGCTCGGCTCGCCGCGCTCGTACTCGATGACGTCGACGATCGGAGCTTCGGTCTCTACCTCGGTGAGTGCCATCTTCCTTCCCTATGCGTCGATGAGGACATCGCCTGTCGGAAGCACCTCCGCGCTCGCGCCCGGCGGGACGACGACGGTCGAGTCGAACTGCACGAGCACGGCCGGGCCGTCCACGCGCTCGCCCGCGGGAAGAGCTTCCCGCCGGTAGAACGCCGTCGGGCGCTCGTTCAACGAGCCGTTCTCCGCGAACGTGACCGGCGCTTCGTCGATCTTCGCATCCGCGACTCCCGTGGCCGGAGGCGACGGGAGCGCCGGTAGCTTCGGAGTCTGACCGATTGCGACGACCCGGATGTTGACGATCTGGATCGGATTCGAGGGGAAGACGTGACCGTACTCCTCCTCGTGCAGGCGGTGGAAGTCCCCCGACACTGCCCGCATCGCGTCCTCGTCCAGCGACCCGGCCGGCATGGGCACGCGCAACTCGTAGCCCTGGCCGACGTACCGGCAGTCGGCGGCATGCGCGAGCGTCATGCCCTGGTCAGGCACGCCGTCGCGCCCGAGCTGCTCCCGCGCTTCGGCGTCGAGGCGGGCGAAGTCGGCGTTGAGCTTGTCGAGGTCCGCATCGCGGTCGAGCATGAACTCGTTCTCGATGAGGTCGTACTTGAGATCGGTGGAGAGCAGCCCCATCGCCGACGTGAGCCCGGGGTAGATCGGCACGAGGACCTGCGGGATCTCGAGGGAGCGCGCGACCTCGGCCGCGTGCAACGGCCCCGCTCCCCCGAACGCGACGAGCGTGAACCCGCGCGGGTCGTGTCCCTTCTGGATCGTCCGCGACCGAATCGCGTTCGCCATGTTGTTGTTCACCAGCGTGACGATGCCGGCCGCGGTCTCTCCCGTGGAGAGGTCGAGCCGGCCGCTGAGCCGCTCGACGGCCTCGGCGGCAAGCGCCGGCTCGATCGCCATCGCCCCGCCGAGGAAGTACTCGGAACGGAGGCGGCCGAGGACGACGTTCGCGTCGGTGACGGTCGCATCCTGGCCGCCGCGTCCGTAGCAGGCGGGGCCCGGGTCGGCGCCCGCGCTCTTCGGACCGACCCTGAAAGCGCCTCCCGCGTCGACGTAGGCGATGCTCCCCCCGCCGGCGCCGACGGTGTGCACGTCGATCATCGGAACCAGAATCGGGTAGCCCGCGATGAAGGTGTCGCGCGCGGTCGCCTCGGCGATTCCACGCGGCGTGACGATTCCGATGTCCGCGCTCGTCCCACCGACGTCGAAGGTGATGAGGTTGTCGTGCCCACAGGTCCTGCCGACGTGCGCTCCCGCCAGAACCCCGGCCGCGGGGCCGCTCAGCAAGAGCGTGGCCGGAAGCTCGGCGGCGACCTCGCTCGTCACCACTCCGCCGTTCGAGCGCATCAGGCGAAGCTCCGCCGACATCCCCGTTTCGACGATGCGGCTGCGTAGCCGCTGGAGATAGTTCCGGACCTCGAGCCCGACAAAGCCGTTGATAGCTGCTGTCGTGAACCGCTCGTACTCCCTGAACTGAGGGAAGATGCTCGCGGACGTCGTGACGAAGACGTCCGGCGCGACCGACGCCACGATCTCCCGCGCGCGCTCTTCGTGCTCGGAGTTGCGGTAGCTGTTGATGAAGCCGATGACGATCGCCTCGATGCCCCTGTCGCGGAGCTCGGCGGCCACCTCGGCGACCTCGTTCTCGTCCAGAGGCGTGATGATCTCGCCTCCCGGGCCGATCCGCTCGGTTACGACTCGTCGGTAGCGGCGGCGGATGAGCGCCCGGTCCTGCCACGGCACCTCCTGGTGGATCGAGTAGTGCTGGGGCCGCTGGTGCCGGGCGATGTGGAGGATGTCCCGGTAGCCCCGGGTCGTGATCATCCCCACCTTGGCGCCGTCGTGCGTAAGGAGGGCGTTGGTCGCGATCGTGGTCCCGTGCAGCAGGATGTCTACGGCCCCGGGATCGCCGTTCGCGGAGCTCAGCCCGGCGATCAGCCCCTCGGACGGATCCTCGGGCGTCGACGCGACCTTGTGAATCCAGACCTCGGAGCTCTCGGTGTCCGCGACGATGACGTCTGTGAACGTTCCGCCGACGTCGACACCAGCGAGCCGCATGAAGCCTTCGCCCTTCGCCTAGGCCGGGACGCGCACGTCCGCCGGCGGGTAGTTCACGAACTCTTTCGGCTCGGGCTCCTTGAACGCGGCCACCCGGCTCGTCCCCACCCCGTAGTCGACGAGGCTCTCGATCAGCTTCACGGCACACGCGATGCCGTCGAAGACCGGAACCCCGAGGGCGCCCTGCACCGCCTTGTCCAGAGGGCCCATCCCGGCGCAGCCGAGGCAGATCGCTTCGGCGCCGTCCTCCTCGATGGCCGCCTGGCCGGCTTTGATGATCTCGCGCTCGGCCGCTGTCGGATCGCGCTCGCAGTCGAGGACCGACAGCGGGGTGGTCCGGACCGATGCGCAGCGACTCTCCAGGCCGTGCAGCCGAATCGTGTCCTCGATCAGAGGCTTGACGCGCGGGAGCACCGTGACCACCGAGAACTTGTGGGCGACGGGGCACGCCATGAGCAGCGATGCCTCCGCCGTCCCGACGACCGGCACGGGCGAGACCTCGCGGGCGGCGTACAGCCCTGGGTCGCCGTAGCAGCCGAGCACGGCGCCGTCGAACTCCGAGGCCCGCTCCTTGATCGTCTCGACCGTGGCGAGAGCCGCGACGTAGTCCTCGTAGTGCCCCTCGATGGATCGAGGGCCCCAGGCCGGGCACGTCACCTCGATCTCGGTATCGGGTCTCGCGTACCGCCTGGCGGCCTCGCCGATGTCCCGGGTCATCTCCTCGGACGTGTTCGCATTGACGACGAGAATGCGCATCGACACCTCCAGTGCTCGCCACTCAGCCGGTTGAAGACTACTACCCGCGCGCCGGCCCTTACGCGGGCAGTTCGGCAACCGCGCGCACCGGTGATCCGGTCCCGCCGAGCCACTTGAGGGGATAGCCCGTGAAGTGGAACTCCCCCTTGCCCACGAGCTGCTCGAGGTTGACGAGCCACTCGTAGTGGACCATTCCGCGGTCGCGGCAGACGCGGTGGTTCGGGAACTCCTTCGTTCCGGCCTTGTCGGTCGACGGCCCCTCGACTCCGTGCACGCGGGACCGGTCGGCGAGCCAGTGTGAGGCCTCCGTCGTGAGCCCTGGATTCATGGTCACGACCTCCCGGTTGGGCCAGTGACGGGCATGAAACCCGCTGCAGAGAAGCACGACGTGACCGTCGATCTTGACGCCGGCCTTCTCTTCCGCCGACTCGAGCTCCGCGACGTCGATGTCACCGAGGTCCGGGATGTGACGGAGGTCGAGGCAGACCGCTTTTCCCGCGAAGAGGTCGAGCGGGACCTCGTCGATCGACGCGCCGTCCGCGCCGACGTGGAGAGGGGCGTCGACATGCGTCCCGACGTGCTCGAGCATCGACACGTAGTTGATCGCGTACGTGAACGGATCTTCGGCGGTCCCCAGGCCGACGGCCTTCGCCTGTTCGTGGTTCACGTAGGGCAGGATGATCGGCGAGGGGAACAGGGCGTGCGCCGGCATGCCGTTGGAGATCTCGAGCGACAGGTCGACGAGGACGGTTCCGCGTTCGGTGTGCGCTGGGGAAGGCTCGGCTGCTGCGGTCATGGGTCCTCCTCGCTGGCCGGCAAGTACAGGTCTGGCGGTCTGGCCGGGAGTATTCTGTCACCCGTTGATCGAGATCGAGGGCAAGCAGGTGTTCACCGAGCTCGAGGAGCTCGTCGATCCTCGTCACACGGCACTGCTCGTGGTCGACATGCAACGCGACTTCTGCGTGCCGGGCTGGGCGTTCGATCGTCTCGGCGTCGACATCTCCATGTACCCGTCGATGATCCCGCGGCTTGCGCGCCTGATCGACGGTGCACGCGCTGCCGAGGTGCCGATCGTCTACGTCCAGATGACCGTCCTTCCGAACCGCGCGAGCGAGTCGCCCGCTCAGATCCGCTTCAACCTGCGCCTTCACCTGGCGAGCCACGGCGACCTCGAACCACTTCAGTACGCGGCTGACGGCTCCGAGGGGCAGGCAATCGTCGACGAGCTCGCTCCGCAGCCGGGAGACCTCTTGGTCAAGAAGTACCGGTCGAGCGGCTTCTGGGGCACGAATCTCGACATGCTGCTCCGCAGCAACGGGATCAAGTCCATCGTCATGGCGGGCTGCACGACCGAGGGCTGTGTCGAGTCGACCGCGCGAGACGCGCTCTTCAACGACTACTACGTGGTCATCGCAGAGGACTGCGTCGCAAGCGACGACCAGGAGCAACACGAGGCTTCGCTGCTCCTCATGCGCCACCGCTTCGACATCGCGACGTCTCCGGAGATTCTCGGCATCTGGTCGGAGGCCGAGCCGGCCGCCGGAGCAAGCGTGGCCCCCGGAACCGCTTCCCGGAGCTAGGCGCCGCGGGATGAGCGTGCTCCCTGGAACGGGCGTGATCTCGTTTGCGCGCGGGGTTCCGTCGCCGGACATGTTTCCGCTCGCCAGGCTGGCCGAAAGTGCCCGGCGAGCGGTCGAGAACGACGGCCGCGTGGCGCTGAACTACGGCCCTCCGTCGGGGTACGGCCCGCTGCGCGACTGGCTCGGCGAACGGCACGGAGTCCCGGCCGAACGGATCTTCATTACGCCGGGATCCCTGATCGGACTGAACTTCCTCGTCTCGTACTTCTGTCGCGCGGGCGGGCGCGTGATCGTCGAGGCGCCGACCTACGACCGGATGCTGCACTCACTCCGGGCGGCCGGCGCCGAGATCGTCACGGTCGAGCGGGGAGAGGACGGGTTGGACCTCGACGCGCTGCGTCGGCTCACAGGCAACGGCGGCCGACCCAGCGTTTTCTACGTCATGCCGACGTTCCACAACCCGACCGGCCTCACCCTCACCCTCGAGCAGAGGCGCCGGCTCGCGGAGCTTGCGCTCGAGAGCGAAGTGCTCGTCTTCGAGGACGACCCGTATGGACTGCTCCGCGTCGAAGGCGAGCCGTCACCGCTTGTCAACGCGCTGCTCCGCGATCTCGGAGGCGACCGTCTCGCTCTCTTCTCCTCGTCGTTCTCGAAGACCGTCGCACCGGGGCTGCGAGTCGGCTACGTCATCCTGCCGGAGGCGCTCGTCGCGCCCTTCGAGACGATCGCAACGCGGACCTACGTCTCGCCGCCGCTTCTGCCGCAGGCGCAGCTCCACGACTTTCTCGCAACCGGCGGCCTCGAGCCGCAGCTCGACTTCCTACGGTCGTTCCTGCGCCCGCGCCGCGACGCGCTCCTCGAAGGCCTCGAGGAAGGGATGCCCGTAGGAACGCGCTGGACGAGGCCCGAGGGCGGCTATTTCCTCTGGCTCGCGCTGCCCGCGGAGCTGGACGCGCTCGACCTGAGCGAGCGTGCCGAGGCGGCTGGTGTTGCGTTCGTGCCTGGAACGTCGTTCTTCCACGACAACCGGGGCCGGGGCCGTGCTCGGCTCTCCTTCAGCTATCCGTCGGTCGAGGAGATCCGGACGGGCGCCTCCCGACTCGCCGGTCTCGTGCGACAGGCGACGGAGACGGTGGCCGCCGCCGGCTCCTCGTGATCACCCCTCGTCCGCGGGGACCTGCTCGGCGAAGCTCTGCGCGATATCGACTCGACGGGCGAACCAGACGTCGTCGAAGCCCTGCGCGTAGTCGATGAACCTGGCCAGCGCGTCGCTACGCGCCGGCTGTCCGCTGAAGCGCGGGTGGAGCCCGATCGACATCATGCGAGCGCAGTCGTCGCCGTCGTCGCGGAGCCGGTCGACGGTGGCCTTGGCGTATTCGAGGAAGTGCTCGGGGCTGGCGTAGCCCTGCGCGAGCACGTAGCGGGCGTCGTTCACGACCAGCGAGTACGGCACGACCAGGTGTCGCGTGCCGTTCACGCGCGTCCAGTACGGAAGATCGTCGTTGTAGCACTCCGAGTCGTAGAGGAAGCCGCCTTCTTCCACGAGCAGCTCGCGGGTGTTCACGCTCATCTCGCGGCAGTACCAGCCCAGAGGCCTCGTACCCACGGAGCGCTCGATCGACTCGATTCCGAGCCGGATCGCCTCCGCCTCCTCCTCGCGAGTCATCTCGAAGTGGTTCGACCAGCGGAACCCGTGGCCGGCGGCCTCGTCCCCGCGCGCCGCCAACTTGTGCGCCACCTCCGGGTTGCGCTCGAGCGCGACGGCGGCCGCGAAGAACGTCACCGGCACGCCGGCCGCATCGAAGATCCGGAAGAGCCGCCAGATCCCCGCCCGCGACCCGTACTCGTACACCGACTCCACACAGAGATCGCGGATTCCCTCTAGATGGAAGGGGATCTCGTGGAGCACGTCGTTGACCTCGTCTCCCATGGGAAACGACTTCTCGGAGCCCTCCTCGTAGTTGACCACGATCTGCACCGCGACCTTTGTCCCGCCGGGCCACCGCACGATCGGCGGGTGCTCCCCGTAGCCCACGAGCTCCCGGGCCGGCCCCTCGACCTTCCGATCTTCCCTCACGAAGAACTGCTGATTCATGTCGAGCCTCCTCGTTCGCCCATACCAAGCGGGCCGTAAGGGTAAGGGGGCGTTCGGTTCAGCGCGACACGCCGATCAGAGCGCTTCCCGCGACGACCAGAAGAGCGGCGAAGACGAGTCGGCGACCGATAGCTTCACTCCGCCCGAGGACGAGAGCTGCAAAGAGAATCGTCCACAGTGCGGTCGTGCTGTACAACGGCGCGACGACCGTCACCCGGCCCCGGTCGAGCGCGAACAAGAGCGTCATGTACACGAGCCCGATGAGCACCCCCGCAGCCAGGAACGGGCGAAAGGATCGAATTCTCCCCGCCACATCCGGGCTGCCCCGCCGTGCCGCCAGGTAATGGACGAGGAGAACGACGCAGGCGCCGGCGAGGAGCGAAGTCGCGGCGACGAGCGGCGGAATCGGGCTGTCCCTGGCCACGAGTCGGACGAGGTAGTCGCGGAAGGCGAGGCACACGGCCACGCCCACCGCGAACAGCACCCCGATGGTCCTGAAGTCCTCCGGCCGGGCGGGTTCCCAGGCGAGCGTCATCGCGCCGGAAACGATGAGCAGCGTTCCGACGACGAGACCGGCATGCAGAGGCTCGGAGAGGAAGACCAACGCGAGGACGCTCGCGACGAGCGGGGACGTGCTGATCAGGATCGCCGTCCGTGAAGCCCCCGCGTCGTGGATGGCCCGCACCCAGAGGATCTGGGAGAAGCCCGGGACGAGCATGCCGATGAGCACGAACGGCCAGGCCTCGTGCAGGTTCACGTCGCCCGGGCTCGTCGCGACGAGTCCGACGACGACCACGAAGACGAGCGCGATCAGCCCGGCGGCGAAGCCTCCCGTCACCGTGTCGGGCAGCCGGTGCAGGCCGACTCGCATCGCAACGTTCACTCCGCCGAAGAGGGCACCGGCGAGGAGGGCCAGGAGGACGACCACTAGCGGGCTCGTATAACTTGGGCGCCGTGGCGTCGTCCCCGCGGATCCGGCTGCTCGCGGTCGGCGGCACGATTTCGTGCCTTCCCGCAGCCGGCGAAGCTGCCGCAACGGCCACCCTCACGGCGGGCGAGATCGTCGCGAGCGTCCCCGAGCTTGCCCGCATCGCCGAGGTCGAGGTCGGCGATGTCGCGACGATCGCCAGCTTCGCGATCACGCTCTCCGACATGCACGACCTCGCGCTGGAGGTCAAGCGCGCGCTCGAGGACGGCTGCGACGGCGTCGTCATCACGCACGGCACGGACACGATCGAGGAGACCGCCTACGCGCTCGCGCTCCTGCTGCCACGCGCGGCAATCGTGTTCACGGGAGCGATGCGGAATCCCGCGCTGCCCGGCACGGATGGGCCCGCGAACCTCCTTGCCGCTTTCGTCACGGCGGCGGACAGCGAGACGGCCGACCTCGGCCCGCTGGTCGTCCTGAACGACGAGCTGCACACGGCCCGCTTCGCACAGAAGTCGCACACGACGCGTCTCTCGACTATTGCCTCGCTCGGCGCAGGCCCCGTCGGGGAGGTCGTGGAAGGCCGGCTGCACGTGTGGTTCCGACCTGTCTGGGAGGACTATCTCGGCCTCCCGGACTCGCTCGACGACGCGCCCGTGGAGCTCGTCCGCCTCGCGGCCGATCCGAGCGAAACGCTTCTGCGCGCGGCGATCGAGACGCACCCAGCCGGCATCGTCATCGAGGGGACCGGCGGTGGGCACGTTCCGCCGAGGCTCCTCGGAACGCTGGACGACGCGCTCGCTGCGGGCATCCCGGTAGTCGTCGCAACGCGCTCCCCGAGCGGACGGAACCTCGAGCAGACGTACGGCATGCCCGGCAGCGAGGTGGATCTGCTGCAGCGCGGCGCGCTTCCGGCCGGCCTTCTCTCCGGACACAAAGCCCGGCTCAGGCTCATCGTCGGACGTTCCCTCGGCCTCGACCCCGAGGCGCTCTTCCCCGTTCGGTGAGGCGCTCGCGAGGGATCAGACCGCGAGGTAGCGACCGATGACTTCCGAGTCCCCCGCCCTGTCGGCATGGCCCTGCCAGGCGACGGTGCCCTTCTCGATGAAGTAGACCCGGTCGGCGACCTGGAGTGCGAGGCGGTAGTTCTGCTCCGCCAGGAGAATCCCGATGCCGTCTTTCGCCATCTCGCGGAGACGTGCGGCGATGTCCTTCAACACGATCGGCCCGAGGCCTTCGCTCGGCTCGTCGAGCATGAGGAGCCGTGGTCGGGCAAGCATCGCGCGGGCGACGGCGAGCATCTGCCTCTCGCCGCCCGACAGCGTTCCGGCGCTCGATTCCCTCAATTCCGCCAGCTTCGGAAACGTTCGGTAGGCGTTCTCGACGGTCCATGTCACGCCACCGTCCGCCGCGCTACGGACGAGGTCGAGGTTCTCCGCCACCGTGAGGTTCGGGAACGCCCGCGAGCCGGAGGGCACAAGCGAGAGCCCTCTGCGTACGCGCTTGAACGAGGGCACGTGCGAGATCTCCTCACCGGCCAGTTGGATGCTCTTCGCCCGACTGTTGACCACACCGGCTATCGCCATGAGCGTGCTGGTCTTGCCCGCCCCGTTCCGCCCCAGAATGGCAACGACCTCACCGGCGGCGACCTGAAGGTCGAGGCCGAAGACGACCTGACTCTTGCCGTAGAAGGCGTTCAGGTCGACGACGTCGAGGGCCGCGGGTCTGCCGTCGCTTCCGCTCATCTCGCGACCTCGTCCTCCTCCTCTTCCTCTTCCACCTCGCCCAGGTAGGCCCGCCGGCACTCAGGATCGGCGCGGACTGCCGCCGGGGGCCCTTCGGCGAGCACGCTTCCGCGGTGCATGACCGTAACCCAGTCGGCGATCTCGAACACAACCTCCATGTCGTGCTCGACGAACAGAACGGTCAGGTTCTCCTCCATCGCGATCTTCCTGATGAGGGCGACCGCCGTCTCCGTCTCGGCCGGCGAGAGGCCCGCGGTGGGCTCGTCGAGCAGCAGCAACCGCGACTCGACCGCGAGCGCCGTCGCAATCTCGAGCGATCGCTGGTCGCCGTGGGAGAGCTCGAAAGCAGAGGTCCCACCGAACGCGCCGAGCCCCACCTGGTCGAGCAGCTCGCGGGCTTTGTCGCGCAGCGGGGCTGCGTGCCGGCCGTACATCTTCGTCGTCGCGTCGTTCACTGCAGCTCCCGCCAGCGTGACGTTCTCGAGGGAGGAAAGCGCCCAGAAGAGGTTCGTCTGTTGGAACGAGCGTCCCATCCCCCGCTTCACAAGCCTCCACGGCGCCTTGCCCGTGATCTGCTCGCCGTCGAGCAGAACCTCGCCCGCATCCGGCTTCATGAGCCCGGTGACGAGGTTGAAGAGCGTCGTCTTGCCGGCCCCGTTGGGCCCGATCAGGGCATGGATGGCGCCCGTGCGCACGTGGAGGGTGACGTCGTTGACCGCGACGAGACCGCCGAACGCCTTCGTCAGGCCCTTGATCTCGAAGAGCGGCGGCCCGGTGCCGTCGGAAACCGCCGCGGTTGCCTCGAGCCCCTCGACGTCGGGTACGTGCACCGCGTCGAAGCCGCTTTCCACCACGGCGGCCTCTGCCGGCGCCGCCTCGGGCGCACGCCGAAGACGGGCAACCAGCGCGGTGGCGTGCGCCAGCACCCAGTGGATCATGCCCGCGATGCCGCCGGGCATCGCCAGGGCGACGAAGAGGACGATGACTCCGAGAACGGTGTCCCAGAGGGCAGTCCTCTCGATCACCCAGTCGAACAGGAACAGGTAGAAGAAGGCCCCGACGAACGGGCCGAGGAAATAGCGCATGCCTCCGATCAGGACGGCGACGAGCGCGAGCGCCGATCGCTGCCAGTCGAGCTGCCCCGAGTTGACCTGGGTCTCGCCGATCACAGCGAGCCCGCCGGCGATCGAGGCGAAGGTTGCTGCGATCACGAAGGCGGTCATCTCGTAGCGCTTGACCCAGAGGCCGGCGAACTCCGCCCGACGCCGGTTCTCGCGGACGCCGCGCAGCGCGTCGCCGAAGGGCGATCCGGTGATCACATAGAGGATGACGGCGCAGAGGAACGCGATACCGAAGACGAACCAGTACAGCTGATGCGCGTGCAGGAACGGATTCAGCCAGTCGGCCGCGAAGACCCCGTTCGAGCCGTTCGTTCCTCCGGTCAGGCTCTGCCACCCGTGGGCGACGGCCCAGACGAGCTGGGCCATGCCGAGCGTGAGCAGCGCGAAGTACAGCTCGCGGCCCCGGAACACGACGAAGCCGATCACGAGCCCCGAGACCGCTCCCATCAGCGGCGTCAGCGCGAACGCGAACAACGGATTCTCGAGAACCGGGACCTCCTTGACGAACGGGATCGCCACGAGGTAGGCCCCGAGCGCGTAGAACATCGCGTGCCCGAAGCTGACGAGGCCGGTCGTGTTGACGAGCAGATTGAGGCTGAGCGCGAGCAGGCCGAGATAGATCGCCTGCTGCGCCAGCAGGATGTCTCCCGGGCCGGCCAGGAACGGTAGGAGGCCGACGACCGCCATCGCGGCGGCGGCGAAACCCCACAGCGCCGGTTTCGCGGAGGCGTACTGAGCCGGCGAGATGCGCAGGGGATCGACCACACGCTCCAGGCCCCTCCTGACGCCGGGGAATCCCTGCGTGAACTGCTGGGCGATCTCTGTCATGTGGTCATAGGTGAGCAGACACCCCTGGAGCGGGAACCCTCAGGCCGTCCTCCCTCTCAGTCCCTGGGGACGGACGGCGAGCACTACCACGAGCACGGCGAACACGATTGCGATCGACGCCTGCGGCACCCACAGGATGCCGAGCGCCTGTGCGACGCCCACGAGCAAGGCAGCGATGAACGCACCGCTGAGGCTGCCGAGCCCTCCGATGACGACGACCACGAACGCGAGGATGATCGCGTCGACTCCGAGGTCCAGGCTCACCGTCCCCTGCAGCGTCGTCAACGCCCCGGCCAGGCCCGCGAAGAACGCCGCGATCACGAAGACCCCGGTATAGAGGAAGCGCACGTTGACCCCGGAGAGCCCCAGGAGCGTCGGGTCGGAGACCGCGGCCCGCACCATCCTGCCGAGTCCCGTCCGATAGAGGAGAGCCCAGAGGACGATGGCGACCACGACGGCCACCGCCATGAAGAAGAACTGGTACTTGGGGACTCGGCCGTCGAGGACGCGGACACTGCCTTCGAGGAACGGCGGGACATCGGTTGACCGCGTGGGCGCCCCGTAGAAGTTGCGGAGGACGCCGTTGATGATGAGCACGAAGGAGAACGTCACGAGCAGCTGGGTGAGCAGCGTCCGCCGGTAGATCGGGCGGAAGAAGAAGACTTCCATGATCAAACCGCCGGCGGCGACGACGAGGGCCGCCGCGACGATCACGATCCAGAAGATCGCGTTGCCGAAGCCGAACTCCTCGGCGAGGCTCACGGTCACGTAGGCGCCGATCATGTACAGCGACCCGTGCGCGAAGTTGATGATGCGCAGGGCGCCGAAGACGAGGGTCAGCCCGGAGGCGATGAGGAAGAGCACCGCGCCCGTGCCGAGCCCGGCGACGATCTGCACGACGTACTGACTAAGGGTGTACGCAAACGTCACCGTGATCAGGCGCGGCGCCCTTCCTTCGAGTCTTGCTCGTCTGGCCTATTCCCCTGCGTTTTCGTAGTAGGTCGCGAGCGCGTCGTCGCTCACGTCCTCGTTGTCCGTCAGCTGCCGCACCTCCTCCATCGGCAGCACTTCGTGCATGCAGCCGACCACGAAGGTTTCAGGGTCGTAGACCGCCGGGATCGGCTGCGCCTCGTCGAACACGATCTCGCCGACCGACGCGCACGTGTCCGCCATGTGGTTGACGGGGTTGACGAACGTCGGGTCGGAGTTGTACGGGCTGTCGAAGCTGAACTCGCCCGACTCGATCGTCTCCTTCCAGGCTTCCGGATCGACGGTTCCCGTCTCCTCGATCAGCGCCTTCGCCATCTGCCACGTCGAGAGCAGCTGGAACGTGAACGAGTCCGGAACCGGGTACTCGTCCCCGTACTCCTGCTCCCACAACTCGACGTACTCCTTGCCGACGTCCGACGATTCGGCGAGGAGTCGGTAGTTGCCGCGGTCGTAGCCGAAGAAGTTCGCCGGGATTGCGTCGGCGCTCTCCCAGCCGAGCATCGCGTCGACGGACGCGAGGCCGGAGATGACAGGGATGTCGGCGTCGTTGCCGCTGTCCCCCCACTGACTCGCGAACGGGAGGATGAACGAGGAGAAGAACGCCGTCAGGATGCCGTCCGGGTTGGCGCCGACCATCGCGTTGATGAACGGCGTGAAGTTGTCCTCGTCGAACTCCGGGAACTGCTCGTTCACGACCTGGCCGTCCGGAACGAGCTGGCTGTAGTAGCCCTTGAACCCCTTGCCCACGTCCTGGCCGTAGGCGTAGTTCGGGACCATCAGCGCTGGCCGCTTCCATCCCTGCTCGGCCGCGAACTTGGCCGCTGTCCGCCCCTCGAGGAACGTCGATACCGAGGAGTGCGAGACGTAGGGCGTGACGAAGTTCTCCATGAAGGGCTGATGGTCGGCGGCGATGCCGGAGAAGAGCCACTTGTTCGCGGCGCCGGTGAGCTCCGAGAGGCCTGCCATGCAGCCCGAGTTCGTCGGGCCGATGAAGAAGTCGTACTTCTGGGACGCCAGAGCGTCTCGGTACAGACGCGTGCACGTCGGGATGTCGAAGTTGTCCTCCTCGACGACGAACTCGACCTGGCAGCCGAGGATGCCGCCGGCACTGTTCGTCTGGTCGAGCCAGAGATTCGTCATCCGGATGAAGGCGCCGGGGCTGAGGTTCTCGCCGATCGTGGCCGACTCGACGTCCGCCGACGCAAAGACGTTGATGGTGTCGTCGTCGACGCCCTCGACGCTGCACTCACCGGCCTGAGTCTCGCCTCCTCCACCGGTTTCGGCGGGCGGGGGCGCCGCCTCCCCGTCGTCGTCGTCCCCGCCGCAGCCCGCGGCGACGACGGCGATCATGAGCATCGCGGCGAGCCCGAGAAACAGTGCGAGGCGCTTCCAACTCGAGTGCCAACTGGCTCGATCGTCCACAGCAGCCGCCTCCTCCTATTTTGTATTTCTTCGGCGGGGTCGCACGTCGCCGGCCGCCAGTCTGCCGATGGTAACGCCCTCGGGAACCCGCTTCAACATTGGACGGACGCGTAGACCGTTGGTTAGGGTCAGCGCCACCGGAAGGAGAGGGAATGCCATACGCAACGGTCGGCAACCTGCGGATCTACTACGAGCTGACGGGCCGCGAAGACGCCCCCCTCATCCTCCAGTTCGGCGGCTCGCTGTTCGGGCGCCAGAACTTCTCGATGGTCAACGACGCGTTCCGCGAGCGGTTTCGCCTGCTGTCGTACGACTATTCGGGCTATGGGCAATCCGACTGCCCGGTCGAGCACTACACGATCGAAGGCTGGTCCACGGAGGCGGCCGGCCTCCTCGACGCACTCGGGATCGAGCGCGTGCTCACCCACGGGACGTCGATGGGGGGCATGGTCGGCCTGGCGTTCACGGCGACGTACCCGGACAAGGTGATCGCGAGCTGCGCGGACTGCTCCCTCGCACGGTGCGACACGCACCGGCGGACCCTGTTCCGCTCGTGGCGGAAGATGGCCGAGTCCGGCACGATCGACGACTTCTGCGACGCCCTCACCATCCAGGCCGTCAGCGCGGACTTCATCGACGCACACCCGGACATCTTCGAGACCGTGCGCCACATGGTCTCGAAGAATGCGCCCTACACGGTGCGGCAGGCCTGTCTGGCGATGGAGACCATGGACCTCGAGCCGCTGGTGAAGGACATCCGCCGGCCGATCCTGTTCACGAACGGCACACACGACATCATGACGCCGCCCCGCCTCGCCGCTTCGGGCTTCAGCGCGGCGCAGATCGTCGACGCCGTGCCCGAGTGGGCTCGGCTCGTCGAGTTCCCGGACATCGGCCACGCCCCGCTGCTCGAGGCCCCGGACGAGGCCGTGCAGGTCGTAACCGACTTCTTCCTCGAGGCCCTCGAGCAGGAGGGCCTCGCTGCCGCCGCGGCAGCGACCCAGACCCCGTAAAGGAGAACCCATGGAGCTCATCGACCAGGACGTCCCTGGACCGAAGCGGGAATTCGTCGGCTACGGGCGCAGGCAGCCGAAGGTCGTGTGGCCGAACGACGCCAAGGTTGCGCTCAACCTCGTGGTCAACTACGAGGAAGGCTCGGAGTTCTCGAAGCCCGCCGGCGACGGGCGCAACGAGGGGCTCGCAGAGATCCCGTACGTCATGCCCCCCGAGTACCGGGACCTCTGCGCGGAGTCGGTCTACGAGTACGGCAGCCGGGCCGGGATCTGGCGGCTCATGCGGCTCTTCGACGAATACGGGGTCAAGGTCACGTTCTACGCCTGCGCGGTCGCGCTGGAGCGGAACCCCGAGGTCGGCGCGTGGCTGCAAGAGGCCGGCCACGAGCCGTGCTCGCACGGGTGGCGCTGGAGCGAGCATTGGCTCCTCGATCGCGACGAAGAGCGCCGCCATATGCAGTGGGCGATCGAGTCGATCGAGAAGACCTGCGGCGAGCGCCCGCTCGGCTGGTACTGCCGCTACGGACCGAGCGTGAACACGCGCGAGCTGGTCGTCGAGGAAGGCGGCTTCGTGTACGACGCGGACGCGTACAACGACGACCTGCCCTACTTCACCGAGGTCCTCGGCAAGCGCCACCTCATCGTGCCCTACACCCTCACGTACAACGACGGCCGCTACGTGCTAGCGCAGGGATACTCGAGCCCGTCCGACTTCTTCGACTACTGCAGGCGAGGGCTCGACGAGTATCGGCGTGAGGGTGCGGCGGGCTATCCGAAGATGATGTCGATCGGGCTCCATCCCCGCTGGGCGGGGCAGGCCGGTCGCGTGTCGGGCCTGCGCGAGCTGATCGAGTACGCGCTGGGGGCGGGCGACGTGTGGTTCGCGCGGCGGATCGACATCGCCCGGTGGTGGCTCGACCACCACGAAGAGTTCTCCCGATAGCGACTACGACTCCTTGACGTCGAGCAGGGCCGGGCGCGCGGCGGCCGGCTTGCGGCTTCCGGCCAACAGACCGACGCCGCCGAGCGCCACGGCGGCCGCCGTCCCGGCCCAGAGAACCGTCCACGAATCGAGGGCTTCGGAGAGAAACCCGAACAGCGGCGGGAAGACGACGCAGCCGGCGAAGACCACGGCCATCATCTCTCCCGACAGCCGGCCGATCCCTCGGGTTCCCGCGCGCTCCGCGATCAGCGCGTGGAAGGCGCCGTTCCAGCCCACGAGCGCCGCGCCTGTCAGGGCGGCCACCGGCCACACGGCGGCGCCGCCGATCCCGCCCGCGATCAGCCCCAGCATGGCGATGGCGAGCGCGGTGGCGCCGAGGAGCGCCGAGACACGCCGGCCCGGACGGTCGGAGAGCCAGCCCCAGAACAGCCTTCCCGCCACGCTGACCGCCATCGCCAGCGCGAGCACGAGGCCGGCGGCCTGCAGGCTGAAGCCGGAACCCTCGGTCAGGTAGAGGACCAGGTACGTGACGAAGACCCATTGCGCCCCCGCCATGACGAAGCCGTAGAAGCCCATGGAGATGCGCTCGCGACGGCTCGGTCCCGACTCGGAATCAGCTGGGCCGGCCGCGCGGAGCACGGCTGCTCCCTGCAGGAGAACCGTCGAGCCCGCCACGGCCAGCGCCGTCACCGCGGCGAACGCGAAGGCGTAGTGCCAGGAGGTCCAGATGGCAATGGGCGGTAGGACGACGCCCGCGAAGAAACCTCCGACAGGGACACCGGTTTGCTTGACGCTCATGAAGAATCCGAGCCGCGCTTCCATGCGGCCGGCGACGATCACGTTCGTGGGCGGATTGATCCCTCCGTAGGCGAGGCCCGCCACCAGCACCGCGACCATGAACACCGCGGCCAGAGGCGCCGCCGCGGCCACCGAGATCGCCGCGCCGAAGACGACGAGCGAGACGGCGATGACCTTCACCGGGCCGACCGAGTCCGTCAGGACGCCCGCCCGGCGAGAGGCAACCGCCGATCCGACCGAGACGAGCGCGATCAGTACCCCGATCTCGCCGCGGGAGAAGCCGAACTCCTCCTGCAGCTCCGGAGCGAGCGCCCCGATCCCGATCGTCGCAAACGTGCCCGCCGCGAGCGCCGCGAGCGAGACGCCGACGACCGCCCACGGGCCCGGCACACGCGGACTGCGTGCGGTCGTCACACCGCGCTCATCGACTCGAGGGGAGCGCAGAGACGGGCGCCTCCGCCGATGCGAACGTGGCCGACAGGTCCGGAGCCCCGCTCGCGATCTCCGGCAGGAGCCTGCGGGACAGGTACTGCCCCCCGGTCTTCGACCCGACCCACTCCTCGTTCTCGACGAGCACCGAGCCGCGCAGGATCGTGGTCGTCACCTTGCCCTTGAGCTCCCACCCCTCCCAGCAGTTGTAGTCCGCGCTCATGTGGTGGTCCTGCCACCGAACCGTCCACGTCCGCGCGGGATCGATGACGACGATGTCGGCGTCGCTTCCAACCGCGAGGACGCCCTTGCGCGGGTAGAGGCCCATGATCTTCGCCGGATTCGTCGAGATGAGCTCCACGAAGCGGTTGACGCTGATCCGACCCTCTTGGACCCCCCGGTGGAAGAGGACCGGCACGCGCATCTCGACGCTCGCCTGACCGGCCTGCAGCGAGTCGATCGTCGTGCCCATCTTCTCGTACCTGTCGGCCACGCTCGTCGCGAAATGGTCCGAGCTGACGACCTGCAAGCGGTCGTCGGCCACGGCCTCCCACAGAACGTCCTGGTCTTCCTGGTGCTTGATCACCGGATAGTTGTTCCAGAGCAGGCCCTTGTTCTCGTCGTCCCAGAGCTTGTCGGCCGTGAACGAGAGGTACGCGATGAGGGTCTCGCCGTACGTCGGGAGACCCTTGTCCCTACCCTCCGCAACCGCGAGCGCCGCGCTCCCCGCAGCGATGTGAAAGACGTAGAGCGGCGAGCCCGTTCGCTCCGCGAGCAGCATCGCTCTGCGTACGGCGGCCTCCTCGACGAGGGGGCCGCGCGTCTCGGCGATGTACGCGCCGTGCGTCTTGCCGTCCCGCAGGTACTTCGCGGTCAGCCAGTTGGCGATGTCGTCGTCCTCGGCGTGGACGATGGACAGCCCGCCGTGCTCCGCGACCTCGCTCATGATCCCGAACCGATGGCCGTCGTCGGAAATCCACGCATAGGTCGTGAGCGTCTTGATCGTCGGGATGCCGTCGCGGATCACGTCCCCGATCTCCTCGATCACCTCGAAGGGCGGATTCGTGCCGAGGAGCGCGTGGAACCCGTAGTCGACGGCCATGCGCCCCTGCGCCTCCGCCTTCTTCTCCTCCACGGCCTCGTGGAGCGTGTTCGGGGGCTGCCAGAACGCGAAGTCGATGAGCGTCGTCGTCCCGCCGAAGGCGGCCGCGGGCGTGTACTCCTGCGGCTCGGCGTGCACGGCGCCGAAGCCCAGGCTGTAGTGGCAATGCGGGTCGACGCCCCCCGGGATGACCAGGCAGCCGCTCGCATCGACGACCTTCTTCGCCTCGGCTGCGAGCGCGCCTGGGCGGTCGACGGCGGCGATCTGCTCGCCGACGACGGCAACGTCCAGGAGCTCCGTCGCCGTCGCGCCGACCATCGTGCCACCGCGAACGAGAACGTCGTACATCTCAACCTCCCTTATCCGGTCGGGCGACGATCCTAGGAGACGGCTGCGCCGAGCTTCGCCTCCAGCTGCGCCATCGCCTCCTCGCTCGAGATGATCGTGCCGTAGAGGCGCTGCACGACCGTGACTGCGGCGTCGTGCATCGCCTCGCTGTCGGCGCCGCAGGCGTCCTCGACGAGGAAGCAGTGGAACCCGTGGCTCGCGGCGTCGCGCATCGTGTGCTCGACGCACATGTTGGTCGACACCCCCGTGAAGAGCAGGGTGTCCACGCCGTAGGCGCGCAGGACGATCTCGATCGGGGTGGAGGTGAAGGCGCTCGGCGTGATCTTGTTGAAGACCCGCTCGTCGTGCCGAGGCTTCAGCTCGTCGAGAATCTCGTGCTCTCGCTCGCCGACGCGGTTGTTCGTCCCCTCGCAGAGCGCGCGCATCTGCTCGGTCAGATCCGAGTAGTCGGAGACCTCGGAACCGTAGGTGCAGAAGACGCGCCGGATGTCGTTCCCTCGGCAGAAATCGAGTAGCCGCTTGGTGTTGGGGACGACCTTCTCCGCGATTCGCGTATAGCGGTATTCGGCTTCGTGCAGGCGTCCCTGCGAGGCGAGAAAGCGACCCAGGCCCGTCTCCGGATGACCGGTCGCGTACATGAGGTCCACGACGACCAGGCAGGAGGTCGTCGGGTCGAGCTCCGTGCGCGGCGTGTAGACGGCGACGTAGTCGTGTGCTCCGTCGTGCTCCTGAGGTGTCATTCGGTCCCTCCCTTCAGACGACGCCCTCGGATCGGCCGGCTCCGTCACGGGTTCAGAACCAGCTTGCCGAAGTGCTCGCGGTTCTCGAGGATGCGATGGGCCTCGGCAGCGTCCTCGAGCGACAGCGCGGCGTGCACGCGCGGGTGGAGGCTCCCGGCCGCGATCAGATCCATGACCAGGCGGACCTCCTTCGTGGTGCCGGTCCGCGAGCCGATCACCTGCCACTCGTTGCGAAAGAACGGGACGATGTCGAAGTCGACGACCTCGCCCGCGTGTCCTCCACACGTGACGAGCCGGCCGTTCTTGCGCAGGGCGCCGAGGCAGGAGCCGAACTGCTCGCCACCGACGTGCTCGACCACCAGTTCGACTCCACGCCCACCGGTCAGCTCGAGCGCGGTCGCCGTCACCTGGTCCCGGTTGTAGTTGATGGTGTGGTCTGCGCCGTCGGCACGGGCACTCGTGAGCTTCTCGTCCGACCCGGCGGTCGCGATGACGGTCGCGCCGGCCAGCTTCGCGACCTGCAGGGCTGCGTGGCCGACTCCGCTTCCGGCCGCGCTCACGAGCACGGTGTCCCCGGCCGTGATCCGACCCCGGGTGACGAGCATGTGCCAGGCAGTCGTGAAGACGATCTGGCCGGCCGCCGCCTCGTCGTAGGAGATGGAGTCGGGCAGAGGGAAGACCGCGCGGGCAGGCGCTGCGACGTACTCGGCGTAGCCACCGGGCTTCTGCACGCTCCACATCTGCGCTGCCAGGCAAAGGTTGTCCTCACCGGCAAGGCAATGCTCGCACACGAGACACGGAAGCTCGTGGAGCACCCACACGCGCTCGCCCTCGCTGAGACCGCGCACGTTTCTTCCGACGGAAGCGACGTCGCCGGCGAACTCGAGGCCCAGGATCCACGGGAGCGGCAGCGGCCAGCGGGACAGGTTCTCTCTCAGGTCGATGTCGAAGTGGTTGAGGGCGCACGAACGCACGCGGACGAGGACGTCGTCGTCACCGAGAGCCGGATCGAGCACCTCCTCGACCCGCAGGACCTCCGGGCCCCCGTGCTCGTGGAAGCGAACCGCCTTCATGCCCGGAGACGATAGCCCGGTCAGACGGGCGGCTGCGAGCGCTCGATGCTCTCGGCCCGCTCGAGCACCCGGCGGGCCATCGGCAAGAGAGCCATGTCGATCAGGCGACCGTCGAGGGTCGCTGCCCCCTTCCCTTCGCGCTGCGCCTGCTCCATCGTCGCGAGGAGACGTCGGGCTTCTGCGACTTCGGCCTCCGTTGGGCTGAACACCTCGTTCGCCAACTGAATCTGAGAGGGATGGATCGCCCACTTGCCCTCGCATCCGAGCGTCGCCGCGCGCCCGGCGGCGGCGCGGTACGCCTCGGGGTCTCGGATGTCTCCGAACGGGCCGTCGATCGGGCGCAGACCGTAGGCGCGCGCAGCGACCACCACTCGAGCGAGCGCGTAGTGCCACTGATCGCCCCAGTGCAGCGCCCTGGCGCCGCGCTCGTCCGGGTCGGTGAGAACCGCATACTCGGGGTTCGAGCCGCCGACGCTCCTCGTCCTGGCCCGCGTGAACACGGAGAAGTCCCCGGCACCGAAGACGAGGGCCTCGAGCCGCTCCGGACAGGCCTGCGCGATCCTCTCGACGTTGGCCATCCCGACTGCCGTCTCGACAAGGACCGAGAGGCCGACCGGCTCGAGCTCCTTCTCCGCTTCGACCTGGGAGAGGAGAGTGGCGACGAACTGGACGTCCTCCGCCTTCTCGACCTTGGGCACGAGGAGCATGTCGATGCGATCCCCGCCTGTCTCGACGACCTCGACGATGTCCCGGTAGCACCAAGGCGTGTCGAGGCCGTTGATGCGTACCGAGACGGTGCACCCGGACCAGTCGAGCTCGCGGAGGCTCTCGATGACGTTCCGCCGGGCTTCGACCTTGTCGCCTGGAGCCACGGAGTCCTCCAGGTCGAGGAAGACGACGTCGGCGCCGAGTCCGGGCGCCTTCTCGATCATGCGTCGGTTAGAGCCGGGTACGGCCAGCTCGCTCCTGTGCAGTCGTTCCTTGACGACCGTCATGTTCCCTCCAGGGAAAACTGCGCAAGCGGCGACCAGCGTCCGTCCGGGAGGATGACGCGGTGCTCAGCTAACGGCCCGTAGGTCTGCGTCCGCACGCGATCACTCACCCCTCATTCTCCGGACCGCAGGTACGCGGGGAAACTGCCGAACTCGGTGATGTCCTCGCCATGTTCGCGGAGATACTCGGCATCACCGAGCGCTGCGGTGACCACCCTCCCATCGTCGAGCGCGACTGGGCCTGGGACGATGCCGGGCGGTTCGCTGGCCGAAACCTCCTCCCAGCGGTCATCGGGGATGTGGACGAGCTCCCCTTCGACCGAGATGCCACCCCGCTCCTGCTCGACCAACGCCGCCCAGCGATCGTCGAGGCTGTAGAGCCGGTATTTGTGAGCGGTCCGAGCTCCCGCTATGTAAGTCATGCCGAACTGAGCCTGATCGCCCGAGATCTCGCGCAACGCGCTTCCAATGACCAGTACGAGCATGCCGGCAGCACAGTAACTTCGCGCTCGCGATTCGGTGCGGATCTACCTTCGAGCGACCCAGGTGCCGCCACGCGGGGCCTCCTCAGCCCGCTACGGACCCTGAGCGCACGTAACCGAAGCCGCTGATTTCTGCGTGGCAGCCAGGTCCTACTAATGGACAACGGCAACAACCTCTACGAAACGGAGAAGACCATGCACGCTGCGCTCATGACGTTGACGATCGACCCAGACCAGGCGCCGGCTGCAGCCGACGCGCTCACGCGTGACATCCTGCCCGAGATCCGTTCCGCTCCCGGCTTCGTCGCGGGCTATTGGCTAGAGCCGGTCGACGGCAGCGGATTCTCGTTCGTCGTGTTCGAGACCGAGGAACAGGCACGGCGATCGGCGCCCCCGGCCAGCAACTGGGAAGCGCCCGGCGTCAGCATCAACGAGGTCGACTTCCGGCGAGTGGCTGCCACTGCTTAGAAGTCGTTTCTGAGCGAAGGGACCCGCTCCGCGTGCTGCGACTCCAAGTCAGTTCAAACCGATGACGAACGTCACTGGGCACCCGATCTGATTGCGCTCGGCGCCCGCGCGTCTCCTGATCGAGTCGACGACGGAGGCCGGGCGGTCGTGCCCGGCCTCCGTCTCCGCGATTAGCTCGACTAGTTGCCGCTGCCCGTGTTGGACACGCGGAACGTGTACGGAGCGTCGAAAAACGTCAGGTCACCGGTCGGCAGGTTGGAGATCGCGACCACGATCGGACGCGACTTGCCGCCGACCCGTGCGCAACGTGTGTCGAGGCGGTTCACCGACAGCGTCGAGTCCGTCGTGTAGCGGTAGACGTACAGGCCGTCCACGACGATCTCGTTGGTACCGGTCGTACCGGGCGTGAGGTCGCACGGCGCGACGACCTGCACGGCCCAGTTGTTGTCCTGCTCCGGCCCGTCGATCAGCGTCCACTCACCCTCCGGCGAGACGGGCGTGACCACAGTCTGTCCCACCTTGACGTTGCTGACGAACCAGCCCGTGTCGAGGTAGCCGGCGTCGGTCGAGTACCGGAAGCGGACATTCGTCGTCCCCGCCGGCAGCGTTCCGGTTACCGAGATGTACGTCGGCTGGTCGCCCTGGGCGTAGGAGCCGCCCGAGACGCCCGTGAGACCGTTGCCCTCGGTGTTGTTGCCCTGGGGGTCGTCGTTCGTCGTCACGGTCTGCCCGCCGCTCGTGAGCGGGATCGTCGTCCAGGTGGCGCCGTTGTCGTTCGACACCTCGACGAAGCCGTAGTCCCAGCCGTTCTCGATGAACCACCACGTATCGAACGTGATCGGCGTCGCCGCCGTGAGCGTCCCGGCGAGCGGGACGTTCAACTCACGCTCAGAGCTGTTCTGGTACCCGGCGTACCAGTGGGCGGTGCCGACGAGCGGCTTGATGTCCACGCCCGCCTGGCCCGTGAAGTCGACCTGGATCGACGAGCCGGCGTTCGTGAACGTCTCGTAGGAAGCGCCGTAGGGCAGCGCGACCTGGTCCGGGACGTTGCCCTTCCGCCACTTCGGCTCGGGCATCGCGCCCTTGTAGATACCGCGGCCGCCCCAGATGAAGTTGTTCGCCAGGTCGACCGTGTAGCCCCACGACGTGCCCTCGGTGCCGAATTCGAGGTTCGTGAAGCCGAAGCGCGTGCCCGTCTTGTCGAAGTACGTCGCGACGACCCAGTCCTGGTAGAGCGTCTTCAGGTCCGGCAGGTCGTTACCGGTCTGGGCCTCCCAGGCCGCGATCGCGGACTCGATGCCCTCCCAGCTGTCGGCCTG
>Ga0081455_10001423_pt1 | contig 29572 bp, 24 predicted proteins | sample TabmetS3T2R1_FD_70207 | JGI IMG/M metagenome (GOLD analysis project Ga0081455, IMG submission 70207) | Tabebuia heterophylla rhizosphere microbial communities from the University of Puerto Rico - S3T2R1 | ecosystem: Host-associated > Plants > Roots > Rhizosphere ... | reverse complement strand
GATTGAGGATGATGATCGCCTTGCCGCGGGTGGCGCCACCGACAACCTCAATCGCCTTCGAGGTGGTTTCGGTGAACTCGTCGATGTTGGCGCGTGTGCCAGGGCCAGCCGAGCGCGACGCGATGGACGCAACAATTTCGGCATAGGGCGTGGAAACCACGCGGGAGATTGCAGCCACGACCGGAACCGTGGCCTGACCGCCACACGTGACCATGTTGACGTTGCCAGCATCGAGGTGCTCATCCATGTTCACCGCGGGAACGACATACGGGCCGATGGCAGCGGGCGTCAGGTCCACCAGACGCTTGCCGTAGGGCGCAAGCGCGGCGGCATTGGCCTTGTGCGCACCGGCTGAGGTGGCATCGAAGACGATGGCGATGTCTTCGAAGTCATCCATGGCAATGAGGCCGTCGACCCCATCGTGGGTCGTGGGCACGTCGTACTTGCCGGCACGGGCCAGCCCGTCGGAGTCGGCGTCGATGCCAACCATCGCCGCCATCTCGAGCGATTCGGACAGGCGCAGGACCTTGAGCATCAGGTCGGTGCCGATGTTGCCCGATCCGATGACCGCGACTTTGGTGCCGCTCATGCTGACTCCTCGATGAAGGGTGTGGTGACGGTGCCGAGCGGGCGCCCATCGGTCGTGGTGAGTTCGGCGACGACGGTCTGGCCGGCGGCCACCGGCGCCATCGGACCGAGTGCGCCAGACAGGATGACCTGACCGGCGCGAAGTGGTTCGCCGAAGTCCTTCGCGGTCTGGGCGAGCCATGCGAGCGCGTTCAGGGGATCGCCGAGACACGCCTCGCCAGATCCGGTCGAGACGACGGCACCATCGATGGTCATTGTCATGACGGTGTCGCGTGGTTCGAACTCGTCCAGCTTCAACGAGTGATCGCCGAGGCTGAACAAACCGGAAGACGCATTGTCGGCGACGGTGTCGGCGAAGGTGATGTCCCAGTCGGCAATGCGGCTGTCGACAATCTCCAGCGCGACGACGGCATGGTCGATCGCCGCGCGAACTGTTTCCGGCGTGATCTCGCAATCAAGGTCGTCGGCCAGGACGAACGCGATCTCGGCTTCTGCCTTCGGTTGAAGCAGCCGCGACATGGGCACCTCCGCCGCGTCGGCATAGGCCATGTCATCGAACAGGACGCCGAAGTCGGGCTGGTCGACACCGAGTTGCGCCTGTACCGCTGGCGAGGTGAGACCGATCTTGCGGCCGATGATGTGGGCACCCGCGGCGAGTCGTGCTTGGGTCACCCTTTGTTGAACGCCATAGGCGGCTTCGACGTTGGTGGCACCGATCAGCTCGCGCACCGGCGTGGTCGGAACGCCGGAGGCGCTCGCCTCGATCAGTTGGGCGGCGGCGACTTCGATGGACATCTCAGGCTCCCATCCGTGCGCGCAGGTTCGGGAACTGCTTGAGCGCGTTGTCGTGCAGCACCTGAGCCAGCTCGTCGTCGTCGAAGGAGCGCTTGAGTTGCGGGGCGGGGTCGCCGGGAATCGTGAAGACTTCGGCAGAGAACGGCCAGTCCGTCGCAAACATGATGTGCGAGATCGGCGCGACTTCGCGGACGGACATCATGGCTGACGGCGCGGGTGAGAGCGCGGTGTCGTAGAACAGACGTCCGTAGTCGAGGTTCTGTTCGTCGAGTACGCCGAGCCCGAGGTTCTGCATGACCGGTGTGACGTACTGCAGGAGCGACGTTCGGTACGCCAGGAATGGGAGGGTGCCGCCGGCGTGAGCCAGGAGCCAACGCACACGCGGGTACTTCGTGAACGCGTGGTGATAGCTGAGATTCACTGCGGCCCGGGTGGTGTCGAAGGGGAACTCGAACAGGAACGCCGGTAGCCCGAGGTCCGGATGGACGGGCGTGACTGGATGGATGAAGGTCATGGCGCGCAGCGAGTTGAGGGTGCGCATCAACGGGTCGAGGCGCGGGTCACCGAGGTAGACACCCTTGTACTGGCTGAAGATGCCGATGCCGTCGAACCCGAGTTCTTTGATGGCCCGCGTGGCCTCGGCCTGGGCGTTGGCGATGTCGGCTGGATCGTCCAGATCACCGAGCGGTAGGACAGCGAAGGCACCGAAGCGTTTCGCCGCTTCGCCGGAACCCTTGATCAGGGTTTCGTATGTGTAGTCGTTGACTTGGCGGGCCATCGCCAGCCGTTCGGCTGCAGTGGGCAGATAGGCGACGCCCGGCTCAGAGATCGAGACGACCTGCGCGGCGATGCCGAACTTGTTCATGAAGCTGACCGCTGCTTGTGGGCTCCACGCCGGGAGTTTCTTGCCGCCGGCCTCGGTGATGCCGTGTTCGGCCAATGATGCGCGGTAGAAGTCCGGGATGTGGTGACAGTGGACGTCGATGCGGTTTCGTGGCCCGGCGCGCAGTGGAAGCGCGCTCGCCATCGGAGCCAATGCGGTCGAGATTCCTGTCGTGATGGTGGAGGCGACAGCTCCAGCCGCAATGCCACCCAGGAGGGTCCGTCTCGTGAGGTGCGTGGTCATCGGGTGGCTCCTGTCAGGCGTGCAAGTCCGCATTGCTCGGTGACGGCTTGGGTGAGGGTTGTCGGATCGGCAATGCCGAAGACGTACTTGTCTGGCCGAAGGACGACGATGTTCTCGCCGCCGGCGCCGCCGCGCCGCAACCAGTTGGTGAGCGCGTTGGTGGTGTCCTCAAGGTCGAGCACGCCGACACGGCGTTGCCCATCGCCGATTGATCCCTGCGGACGGGAGCCCGCCGAGTACAGCGAGACATAGGTTGCGCCGAGGTCGTCCCAGACATTCTGGTCGCCGCCGAGCGCTTCACGCGGATCCGCGCCCATGCCGATGACGGTCCAGCCGATACCGACTTCGTCGTCGAATCTGGCCGGTCGACCGTCGTAACGGCGCACGGTCGGTTGCGGGGGGAGTTTGCCCTCCAGGCCTCGGATCCCACGGGGCAGCCCGAGATAGGCACCCTTGCGCAGGATCGGCCGGGGTTTGATGCCCATGTCGCGCACCCAGGCACCGAGCGCTGGCGTCCGCAGCGCCGTCCACAGAGCCGCGTCGCGGGCCTTGGCCCGCACCGGGTTCTTGACGGACACCAGCGACTTGTTGAACACCGACACGTCGATCATCGCCTTGGCGTGGGGCCGGCGTTCGCTCTCGTAGGTGTCGAGGACCTTGAGGTCTGCGCCATGCCTCAGGACGGCCTCAAGCTTCCACGACAGGTTGTCGGCATCGCGGACGCCCGCGTTCATGCCCTGTCCGATGAACTGCGGTGTCATGTGGGCGGCGTCGCCGGCCAGCAGCACGCGACCTTCGCGCCACTTGTCGGCAACGACGGCGTTGAAGGTGTAGACGAGCTGGCGCCGGACATCGACTTCGTTGATGTCGACGTACTGGCCGATGAGTTCGGCGACGGTCTCGTCCGACTCGAAGACCTCTTTGCTGTCGCTGTCCTTGAGGGCGAACTCGAAGCGGTGGTGCCTACCTGGCTGTGGGCAGCTGACGGTCGGCATGTCCGGGTTGCAGATGAAGTCGAAGTACGGCAGGTGCCGGAACGGATCGGTACCCGGGTTCGCTGCGAGGTCCACGACCAGCCACCGCTCAGGGAAGCTCTTGCCGGTCATGTCGATGCCGAGGTTGAGCCGCACGATGCTGCGGCCGCCGTCGGCGCCGACGAGGAACGCGCCACGCACGGTCTCGCGCGACTTCTCATCGACGGTGTTCTCGTGCCGGCCGTAGCCGCTGCCGGAGGACGCGGCGTGGACGACGTCGACGCCGTCGGCGTCCTGCGTGAAGTCCACGACTTCCCGACCGCGACGAATCTCCACCGACGGGTACCGCTCCAACAGCGCTTCGAGCTTGGTCTCCAGGTACGGCTGGTAGAGGAAGTTCACGACCGGCCAACCCAGGGGGCGTTCGGGCTTGCGGAACTGGACCATGACGTCGCCGTTTTCCTTGACCCACTGCACAGCAGAGTCGACGTTCATGTCGGCATGGATCTCGTCAGCCACTCCGGCGGTCTGGAACACACGGAGCGCTTCGTCGTCCGTGTAGACGGCGCGGGCGTTGCCGTAGAACTCGGGTTCGCGCTCAAGGATGAGCACGCTCAAGCCGCGCCTCCCCAACAGGTGCGCGAGGGTGAGTCCGCTCGGGCCGAGCCCGGAGATGACGACGTCGTAGGTGTTCATGCGAGAGCTCCACTGATTTCGGGGACGGTGATTTCCGGACGGCGGGCGTTGCGGGCGACTTGGCGCAGCTGGCCGAGTTGGTCGAAGACGCTCGGGTCGACGACGTCGTGGCCCCAGATGCTGATGCCTTGATGGGTGACGACCTGCCAGGCCTGCTCAAGTTCTGGGGTGACGACGATGGGGTTCCAGCCGACTTCGAGTTCGATCCCGGACGGAGTGACGCAGTAAAACGAGAGCTCTTTGTCGTTGGTGTGCTGGCCGACAGACCAGGCCATCTTGAATCCGAGTTCGCGGACCCGCTGGAACGAGCCGAGCATGTCTTCGAGCGTCGCGGCCTGGATGTTGATGTGTTGGGCGCGGGTACGGATCGGGTCGACCTTCAGGCCTTGCACGTTGGCGACAGCGATGGAGTGGTGCCGCTCGTTGACCCTCAGGAACCGGATCTTGAGTTTCAGTCCGCTGATGTTTTCGTCGATGAAGTCCGAGAGGCGGGAGTCGAAAACGGTCCCGAAGTAGGTGTGAATACCGAGCGGGTCGCGCGAGGTGATGGCGACGTGCCCCATCCCACCATCACCGGTGACGAAGCCGGAGTTGATCATCCGGAGCGGCTTGGGCGTCGTGATCGGGGTCGTGAAGATCTCCTGGACGATCCCCTTGGGGCCGGCGAATCGCCACAGTCGCTCGACACCGCGCAGGGCGGCTTCGTCGGCGGTTCCTTCGGCGATCGGGACGCCACGCTGGGTGACGCGCTTGACGATGCGGTCGAACGTCTCGTGGTCGTCGACCTGCCAGCCGATCGCCACGAGGTCCTCAGCCGGGCCCCGCTGGATCAGGAAGCGGCACTCGCGGTCGTCGATGCGGAACCGCAGGGTGTCGGCATCGAGTTCGTCGACGTGTAGGCCGATCGCGTCGGCACCAAAGCGGTGCCAGTCGGTCATCCGCTGCGACTCCATGACGACGTATCCCAAGTGCACGGAGCCAAAGACGGATCCATCTGGATCCGGCGACAGGAAGGGGATGGTCACGATGCGCCGCCGAGGAAGGAGACCGCTAGGTCGTTGAAGCGGTCGGCCTGCTCCCACTGAGCCCAGTGGCCGGTGTTGGCCATCAGGTACAGGTCGCAGTTCGGCATCGTCTCAACCAGCGTGGTGCCGCCGGCCGGACGGTTGACCTTGTCGTCGGTGCCCCACACGACGAGCGTCGATCTCTGGCACTTCGCGAGCCGCCGGTCGCGCGTCAGGTCCATCCGCCACAAGGTCTTCGGGGCGCCGGGGCCGGACGGGCGTCGCAGTGGCGGATTGGCGATGACTTCCGGCTGAATGCTCGCCTCGTACCGCAGGTCGACGAGTTCGTCCGGGACGCTGGCGGCGTCGAAGACCAAGTAGTTGCGGATGAAGTCGGCGAGCTTCTCGCGGCTCGGCCCGTCTCCGCCGTAGTAGCCCAACAGGGTGTTGAGGCCCTTGGTCGGCAAAGCACGAGTGGTGCCGATGCCGCCAGGACCCATCAGGATCAGGCGATCGACCTTGTCCGGCCGATCAAGCGCGAGCCGAAGGGCCGCAGCTCCGCCGTAAGAGTTGCCCACGAGGTGGGCCTTGTCGATGTTCAGCACGTCGAGCAGTCCGCGGATCGCAGTGGCGAGATCCCCGAACGGATCAGACAGATCGAGGTCCTTCGACGAGGCCCCATACCCCGGCATGTCCGGAACGATCACCCGGAAGTGCTGGGCAAGGGCGTCGATGTTTCGGGTGTAGTTCGACGCGCCGGTGGCGCCGGGTCCGCCACCGTGCAGCAGGACAACGGGATCGCCGTTCCCAGCCTCGGTGAAGAAGATGTCACGCCGTCCGACCTTCACAATCTGGTCGGTCCGTTCGACTGCCGTGGTGCTCATGTCTGGCCTCTCGTGAAGTAACTGATGAAATCATCAGACATGAGGAAGTGATCTGTCAAGCACTTCTGATGAAATCATCAGGTATGATCTACGTCATGACAGTTGAACCGACCCGACTGGACCGCCGTCGAGAACGCACGCGCAGCGCGCTGATCGAGGCCGCGACGAAGTTCCTCGCCGAAGGCCATTCGAACGTGAGCATCCAGCAGATCACCGACGCCGCTGACGTCGGCTTCGGCAGCTTCTACAACCACTTCGAATCGAAGGAAGCCCTATTTGAGGCGGCCGTCGACACTGTTCTGGACACCTATGCTGCTGCTCGAGACGTGATCGTCGCCGGCTACGACGACCCAGCGGAAGTGTTCGCGGTCAGCTTCCGCATGACCGGCAGACTGCAGCGGATCATGCCCGAAATGGTGCGCGTCCTGCTCAATGAAGGCGCGTCCATCCTCGTACGTGACAAGGGGCTGGCACCACGCGCAATCAAGGACATCGAGGCAGGCGTCGCCGCCGGCAGGTTCGATCTCGAGGACTCCCGGTTGGCGCTGATGGCAGCCGGCGGCGCGCTTCTCGGCCTTCTCCAGCTCCTGGACTCAGATCCAGAGGCAGATGCGGATGCACTTACTGACGTGATGACCGAAAGGCTGCTCCGAGCATTCGGGATGACCAAGGCCCAAGCCGCGAAGCTCTGTGAAGCGCCGCTTCCCGAGCTCCCCGACCTCTGAACATCAGGTCGTCTTTCGAACGCGTCCATGTGTGTCGCGCCGGGGTATTCCTCGCTGTACGAGGTAGTTGCGTACGGTTGCATGATCTACGCCAAACGCCTTTCCGATCACGGCCAGCGATTCACCGCCCTGGTAGCGCTGGACGACGTCATCGATGGCGGCCACGTCGAGTCCAACCTTTCGTAGTGCTCCATGACGTTTCAGGATTGCTGAGACCGTTCGCCGGTTCATTCCGTAATGCGCTGCCAACTGCCGTTGCAGCGCTCCTGCCTGATACGTAGAAACGAGTTCAAGCTCGCTTTGTCTCGACAGGCGGACCTGTCGCTGGCCGGGCTTTCGTGTTAATTTGGAAGAGGAAGGGCTGCTGACCTGCGAAAACTCGCCTTTGAGCATCCGCTCAATCTGTTGGTGCTGTTTCGATAGTTGTCCTGTTAGTTCCACGCAGCGAGGAAGCCGGCCTTGTGCCGGCTTTCGCGCTGTGTGCAGCAGAGTGGTACGTGAACTCGGGTCCCCTGCTCGGAGCGCCGTGGCGCGGAGAGCTTGGGGGAATCCCCTTAGCTCCACACAGCGGGGAAGTCGCCCTTGCGCCCGCTTCCGTCGTTTGTAGGAGATGCTGGCGCCATGCAGTTTCGCTACCTCACCGCAGGCGCGGCCATCTTCCTCGTTCTCGCTTCCTGCTCACGTGGGGGCGACCAGCCAACGGTTGAGCCGGGCACGACGGCTCCGTTCAGCACCAAGGTCTCTCCGTTGACCGGGCTCGCGCAGAACACGCGGCCGCACAACCCGGTGTATTACGTGAAGATCGAGAACACCAACGGCGGAGAACCGCAGTACGGCGAGAACCACGCCGACATGATGATCGAAGAATTGGTCGAGAACGGCGCGACCCGTCTCATCGGACTGTTCTACTCAGATTTGCCGACGAAGGTCGGGCATGTGCGCTCGGCGCGCACGACCGACATTGCCCTCTCGCAGCCCGTGAGCGCCACGATTGTCGCGTCCGGGAGTGCCCAGAAGACGCGAGACGAGATCCTCGGCGCCAAGATCCCGTTCTACACGTACGACTGGAACGACCCAGGCTGGAGCAAGGACCCAGACAAGTTCCCGCCGTACCACGTCCTCTTCAACATCCAGACGCTCGATTCGAAGGTCAAGCCAGGCACCGACCCGAGCCGGAACTACTTCTCGTGGGGCAGTGGTCCGGAAGATGGGGACGTCACAAAGCGGGTGAGTCACGCCAGCGTCCGCTTCTCGTCCAAGACCACAACCGGCTGGCGGCTCAGCGGTGGAACCTGGCACCGCTCGCCCGAACGCGCAGCTGCCGGAGAGGAGTACAAGGCCGACACCGTGGTCGTGGTCTTTGCCAAGGTTGTCGAGGCCGGCTACAACGACAAGTCCGGCAACCCCGTCCCCGAGACGGTTGTCGACGGCTCGGGTCGGGCCGTGATCCTCAGTGACGGTGGCGCAACCGAGGCCACCTGGTTCAAGACGAAGGCCGACAGCACGATGACGTTCACATCAGCGGCCGGCAACGCCTTCGGGCTCAAGCCGGGGCACATCTGGTTGGAGGCGGTCCCGCGCGGCGGGTCAGTCAAGTACTGAGGGTCGGCGCTCGCCGGCGGCATCCGGGAGTATCGTCACGGTCCGTGGCAGACAACGCAGCCGCCTTTGTCGGCGATATCCCGCACTTCTACGACATCGGTCTCGGTCCGGTGCTTTTCGAGCCATACGCTGAGGAGCTCGCCGACATCGCTGCCGCCTTTTCGCCGCGGAGCGTTCTTGAGCTTGCTGCGGGCACGGGCATCTCGGCGGCGGCACTCGCGCGACGCCTCACGTTGGCGGACCTGGTTGTCACCGACCTGAATGCACCCATGCTGGAGATCGCGACCGCGAAGCTACCTGCGGCCGTCGAAGTCCAACCTGCAGATGCCCAGGATTTGCCGTTCGAGGACGCCGCATTCGATCTCGTTGCCTGCCAGTTCGGGGTGATGTTCCTGCCTGATCTGGCGGCCGGATTCCGGGAGGCGGCCAGGGTCCTCCGCCCCACGGGGACGTACTGCTTCAGCGTCTGGGACTCGCACGCCCACAACTGGTGGGCTGCCACAACTGACGCCGTCGTCACCCGGCCTTTCCCGGACGATCCACCACCGTTCTACCGAGTGCCGTTCCATCTCTCCGACGTACATGCCTTGCGCGAACTGCTGCACGAATGTGGGTTCGGCCGCGTGACGATCGAGATCTCGCCGCGCGACACGCGTGTCGAATCGTGGGAGACATTCGCCTCGGGCCTCATCCGCGGCAATCCCGTTTCGGGACAGATCATCGAACGCGGGGGAGACGTCCACGAGTTCGAGCGAGAAGTGGTGGCGGCTTTCAGCGAGCGTTATGGCAACGCGCCCACCACGATCCCCATTCAAGCCATCTTTGTGGTCGCCCAGCTCAAGGATTAGGGACGTTTGAGCGCAGTTCGTGCGGCTTCGACTTCTGGACGGATGGCGCACTCGGGGCTGTGGTCGTTCACCAACCCCATCGCCTGCATGAATGCGTAGGCCGTGGTCGGGCCCACGAATCGCCAACCACGTCGCTTGAGATCTTTCGACAGGACGACGGAAGCCGGTGTCGTGGCTGCTTCGGACGGCGCGACCGGCTCTGGCTCGAACGACCAGAAGTAGTTCGCCAGGCTTCCCGCTTCCGTGACGAGTTCGACGGCGCGCTGCGCATTGTTGATGACGGCTTCGATCTTGCCGCGATGCCGGATGATGCCGGCATCCTGCAACAAGCGCTCGACATCGCCCTCGTCGAAACTTGCGACTTGCGTGAAGTCGAAGCGGGCGAACGCTTCCCGGAAGTTGTCCCGCTTCGCGAGGATGGTTCGCCAGCTCAACCCGGACTGGAAGCCTTCGAGGCAGACCTTCTCAAAGAGCCGTCGGTCATCGACGACAGGAAAGCCCCATTCGGTGTCGTGGTACGCCAGCATGTCCACGCCGGCGGCCCAAGCACACCGAATCCGCCCGTCAGGCGCCACGAACGTCACAGCGCGAGCGTAACGATCGGTCAGCGGCCATAGATGCTCACTTCCGTCGCCTTCACCGAGAAGATCACCGAGTCGCCGGGGATCAAGCCGAGATCGGCCACTGATGCGGGCGTGATGTCGGCGCTGAACGCTCCTGCCTGGACGCGAACCGCGCCCGCGTGGGGGCGTACCTCGGTCACGATGCCGCGTAGGCGATTGCGAGGGCTGCCACGCGGCGGTTCGCGAAAGATGCTGACCGAGCTGGGCCGGAAAACGGCGACAGCCGGGGACCCGGCAGCGAGGGCGGGCCCGGATGTCTGTCCCTCGATGTGCTGGCCGTCGTCGAGTTCCACCCACTGACCGCGCCATCGGCCAACAGCCATGTTGAGGTCGGCCAACTGTGCGGCGAAGCCACTACGCGGATGAGTTAGGACGTCGAGCGTCGGTCCACTCTCAATGATTCGGCCGTCCTCCATGACGGCAACGCGGTCGGCCAGCAGCAGCGCGTCGATGAGGTCATGCGTCACGATCAGGGCTGTCCGAGGCGCCAGCACCTCCTGCAGAGTGCGACGCAGGGCGGGCGCCACCTGCGCATCGAGCGCTGCCATCGGCTCATCAAGCAGTACCAGGTCGGGGCTGGCTGCGAATGCTCGGGCAATCGCCACCCGTTGTGCCTGCCCGCCGGACAACTGGGCGGGACGTCTGTGCGCGTACTCACCCGCGTGGGCGCGATTCAGCCATTCTTGGGCGGTCGCGCGCGCCGAACGGCGGTCCGCGCCCCGACTGCGGGGGCCGAAAGCCACATTGTCCAGAGCCGACAGATGCGGGAACAGCAGGGCGTCTTGAGCCAGGAGCGCGACATTGCGTCGGTGTGGCTGAACGAAGCGCGTCGTCCTTCCGGCATCCGCCGCGGTGAGAACACGTTCGTCGACACGGATGCAGCCGCGGTCTGGACGGATGAGCCCGGCGACAGCTTCGAGTACGGTCGACTTGCCTGCACCGTTTGGTCCCAGCAGGGCGAGGGTCTGTCCAGTCGAAACCGAAAATTCCAGCTCGATGGCGCGCTCGGGCATCGTTAGTGCCACCTCGAGGCTCATGGCACGCTCCGTGGCCGGCCGGCGATGCCGATGACGAGGACGGCAACGACGACGAGCAGGAACGAAAGTGCAACGGCGGCCTCGACGTCGGATTCGCGTTGCAGGTAAATCTCCAGGGGCAGGGTACGCGTCACCCCTTGGAGGCTTCCGGCGAAGGTGATCGTTGCTCCGAACTCGCCGAGGCAGCGCGCAAACGAGAGCACGGCTCCCGACAGCAGGCCGGGCAGTACGAGCGGAACCGTGACACGACGGAGCACCGTGGTCGGGCGTGCACCCAGAGTTGATGCGACGATCTCATGGCGAGTTCCCGCAGTTCGAAGCGCGCCTTCCAAGCTCAGGATGAGAAATGGCAGCGCGACGAAACTCTGGGCGATGACGACGGCCGTCGTCGAGAACGCGATGCGAACACCGACCACGTCCAGCGAGTGCCCCAGCAGTCCGTTGCGTCCGAACGTGTAGAGCAGGGCAATTCCGCCGACGACGGGCGGCAACACCAGCGGCAGCAACACGATCGACCGAAAGACGCTCTGGCCGGGGAACTCAGTCCGCGCCAGGAGAAGCGCCAACGGAACGCCGAGGCTCAGGCACACTGCCGTCGCCATGCTCGACGTGACCAAGCTGAGGCGCAGCGCTGCAAGCGAGGCCGGTGACGTGAGGAGTTGTCCAAAACCACCGACGTCGACGCGGGTCGCCAGTGCAGTAAGGGGGAGCGCGACAAGCAACAATCCGGCCGCGGCCGGCACGAACACCCACGTCGGCAAGCTGCCGCCCGAGCTATGGCTTGGCGAATCCGGCATCGCGCAAGACCTTCTGGCCAGCCGAGCTCCGCACCAACGTGGCAAACGCGCGGGCTTCAGCCGGATGCCTGCCGCCGGCAATGGCGGCAATCGGATAGGTGTTGACCGCGCTTTCCGATTCGGGGAACGTGATCCCCTTCACCCGAGCACCCGCGGCCTTGACGTCGGTGACGTAGACGAGCCCGGCATCGGCTTGCCCAGACGTGACCTTGCCGAGGACGTCGGTGACGCTCTGCTCTTCGCTGACGGCGTGGAAGGTGAGCTTGGCGGTGTTGGCGACCTGTTGTGCGGCAGCGCCACAGGGAACCTCCGGTGCACAGACGACAACGTCGACAGCGGGGGAGGCGAGATCCTTCAGTCCAGCAACGTGCGCAGGGTTGGTCGGCGGCACGGCGATCTCCAACGTGTTGGACGCAAACGGCTGGGCGGTTCCATCGACCAGATGCGCCGCCGCAAGCTTCTCCATGTTCTTCTCATCCGCCGAGGCGAAGACGTCGGCCGGCGCGCCCTGTTGGATTTGGGCGACCAAGTCGGACGAGCCGCCGAAGTTGAATACGACCTTGACGTGCGGGTGGTCTGCTTCGAATGCTCGGCCCAGTTGCGCGAATGTGCCCTTGAGGGACGCAGCTGCATAGACGTTGAGAATTGTGGTCTGCGGGTTGGTGACTCGTGTGGACTCCGTCCCGCATCCCGCTGTGAGGACGACGCAAGCGGCCAACGCGAGCAAGATCGTGCGCTTCACGGCGCTTCCTCGCGGAGTGTCTCGACGATTACGGTGGTCGACTTGATCACAGCAACGGCGGCCGAACCCAGCTCCAGGCCGAGGTCGTGCACGGCCTCGCTGCTCATGAGCGAGACGACGCGGAACGGACCGCACTGCAGCTCCACCTGGGACATCACGGCATCACTCTGGATGTCAGTGACGAGCCCGACGAAGCGATTGCGGGCCGAGCTGACCGTTTCGCCGGGGGGCGCCGGCGGATTGGCGTGTTTGCGGGCGGCCAAGGCGACCTCGTACCCATCGACGACCTTGCGGCCAGCGCTGTCAGCGGACGCCTTGAGCGCACCTTGGTCAATCCAACGGCGGAGCGTGTCGTCGCTGACACCCAGATAAGCAGCAGCGTCGCGAATCCTCATTTGCGGCACAATGCAAACGCTAGCACCGCAGCTGAGGAACTAGCGCAGCTCGCGGAAGTACATCATCGAGGGCTCGGCACTCCAGGCGTCGTGGTTGACGTAGCCGTGGCGCTCGTAGAAACGCCGGGCATCGACGTCTTCGCCGTCAACATTGATTTCGAGCACTTCGCCACCCCGCGCGATCACCTCGGCCTCCGCGGCTCGTAGCAAGCAAGCACCGATCCCTGAGTTGCGCTGTTCCGGGACGACGAACAATTCGTCGAGCAGCCCAACCAAGCCGTCGTACCAGACGTTCGTCCGCAATGTAACCAGTGCAACCCCAACGTCAGGTTGGTCGGCGATGATCGCGAAGGAGCTGTCGGAGCCGAGCAGATGGGCAAGGCGGCGCGCGATGGCGTCGGGCCCGGGCGCCGGCGCGCCGAACTCGCGGTTGAAAGCGTCCAGCATGGCCGCGATGGACTCGGTGTCGTCGGCGGTGTGCGCAAGACGAACGTCCACCTCCTCAGTGTGCCGGTTCGGCGACCTTCGGTCGACGCAGCGCCGTGGCCACCGCAGCAATGAGAGGCACCGCCAGTGCGCCAGCGGCGGCGTTGAGGATCCCGTAGCCAAGCGTCGCCACGACGATGCCGGCGAGGAGCCCTCCACACGCGCCGGCCAGATGCATCGACAGGTCGCTGATGCCCTGAACGAGCGGCCGCACGTCGCCGTAGGTTGATTGGGCTACGAGCGCTGCGCCCGCGATGACGGACGTCGACCAACCCACACCGAGCAAGCCGAGACCGAGCGTGATCTGCACCTCGGAGTGCCCCGACGTACCGGCGGTCGCAACGGCGGCGATCAGCAGTGCCTGACCGGCGAGGATCGTGCGCAGCGGACCGATCTTGTCGCTGATCAAGCCGACGATTGGTGAGAACGCGAACATGCCCGCGATGTGGACGCTGATCGTGATGCCGACGATGCGGAGCGCCGCTCCGTGGTCCTGCATGTGAACGGGCGTCAGGGCCATGACGGCGACCATGATGGCGTGGGCGGTGGCGATGGCGTAGATGGCCAGCGCCACGGGCCCGCGGACATGTGGGAGGGCCGTCCGCATCGATGATCGGACGACTGTGCGGCCCAGAGATTCGGCTAACGGTTCGGGTCGGAGCAGGCAGAACGTCAGAACCGCGGCGAGCAAGAATCCTGCGCCCGAGAAGAGCATGGGACCAGCAAGCGCGGGCACGCCGATGCGGTGCGCGACGGTGGCCCCGGGCCCGACGAGGTTCGGACCGACGACGGCGCCGATCGTGCTGGACCAGACGACGAGTGCCAGCGAACGTCCGACCAATGCCGGTTCGGCCCGGTCGACGGCTGCGAATCGCGACTGCAGGTTCGTGGCAACGGCGGCGCCGAAGAGGCATAGGCCGATCAGGACGATCGGGAGCGAGTTGGCAACTGCCGCCTTGATGCAGATGAATGCCCCAACCGCGGCAATGAACCATCCGGTGGTCAGCGCTGGGCGTCGCCCGAAGCGGGTCGCCAGCTTGGCGAGCGGGACGGTGACGCTGGCGGCGCCGATGACCTGCACGACCGTCGCCATGCCGGCCCACCCGGCCGAATGGGTGATGTCCTTGACCAGCAGCGTCCCGATGGTGAGGCCAGCACCAATGCCGAGCGCACCGACGATCTGGGTCGCTGCCAAGACAGCGAGAATCCGCCGCTGAACATTCACGCCCTGACCCTACGGTGCTACCAGATGGTGACGCGCTCGGCCGGGTCGAGCCAGAGGGCGTGATCGGGAGTGACCCCGAATGCGTCGTAGAACGCATCGATGTTGCGCACCACCTGGTTGCACCGGAACTCCGGCGGTGAATGCGGATCGACGGTGAGTCGCCGAACCACTTCGGCCGGCCGCACTTTGGCCTGCCACGCTTGCGCCCACGAAAGGAAGAACCGCTGGTCGGGCGACATCTCGTCGATCGAGTTCGGGGCCGGCGATGAAAGCCGGAAGGCCTTGTATGCGATGCCCAACCCGCCGAGGTCTCCGATGTTTTCGCCGATCGTCAGCGCGCCGTTGACCTTCTGCCCGTCGGCCCCGTCGGGCGTCAAGGCGTCGTATTGAGCGATCAACACCGCCGCGAGCGCTTCGAACGCCGCGCGATCGTCCTCAGTCCACCAGTTGTTGAGTTGGCCCGTGCCGTCATATTGCGAGCCCTGATCATCGAAGCCGTGCCCAATCTCGTGGCCGATGACTGCGCCGATCGCGCCGTAGTTGACGGCGTCGTCAACGTGCGGATCGAAGAACGGCGGTTGCAGGATGGCGGCCGGGAAGACGATCTCGTTCATCGTTGGGTTGTAGTACGCGTTGACAGTTTGCGGGGTCATGTACCACTCGCCGCGATCGATGGGCTTGCCGAGTTTGTCCAGCTCGCGGTCCATGGTCACCGACCACGCTCGGCGCGCGTTGCCCACCAGGTCATCGCGATCGGTTGCCAGCGCCGAGTAGTCCTTGAATTCGTCGGGGTGCCCGATCTTGGGAGCGAACTGCGCCAGCTTCTCCAGCGCCCGCGCCTTGGTCGCATCGCTCATCCATGGCAGGGCCGTGATGCTATCTCGGTAGGCGGCGAGGAGGTTGTCGATCAGCTCGGACATGCGGGCTTTGGCAGCCGGGGGAAACTCCGAGGCCACGTAGATCTTGCCCACGGCCTCGCCCATCGAAGATTCCACGAAGCCCACGCCGCGCTTCCAACGGGGCCGGAGTTCATCCGTACCGCTCAGCGTCCTGCCGTAGAACTCGAAGTTTTCGTCGACGAAGGAGCTGGACAGGTAGGGGGCCGCCGCATGGACGAGGTGCCAGCGCAGCCAGTCACGCCACGCCTCCAGATCGGCTGGCACCAGCAATTCGGCCAGTCCTTGAAGGAAGGACGGTTGTGCCACGACGACCTCCGCCAGCGCGGTGTCTGGAAGGTCTGCAGCGTCGGCCCAGATCATCAGGTCGAACGCCGGGACGAGCGCTTGAACCGCTGAGCGGTCGAGGAGGTTGTACGTCTTCTGGGTGTCGCGGCACGCGACTCGGTCCCAGTGGTGCGACGCAATGCGTGTCTCCAGGTCCATCACTCGCTCGGCGCGGGCTGGTGCTTCGTCGAACCCGGCGAGCGTGAGCATCGATTCGACGTGAGCGACGTACGCTTCGCGCACCGGCGCGAACGCATCATCCCGGTAATACGACTCGTCGGGCAGACCAATGCCGCTCTGTGACAGGTGGCTGATGTAGCGGTCGGGTTGCCCTCGGTCTGGTGCGATGAAGATGCCGAAGACGCTGCCGATACCGCGTCGCTCCAGTGAGCCGAGAACACGCACGAATGCAGAGATGTCGGTGATGTCGTCGATGCGTGCCAGGTCCGCTTCGATCGGCCCGACGCCCAGGCTCTCGACACGTTCTTCGTCCATGAAACTCGCGTAGAGGTCGCCGATCTTGCGACGCTCACCGTCGGCGGCGGCGTCATCCCGGCATGCCTCGACGATCTGGCGAACCTTCGCCTCTGCCGCGTCAAACAGCGTCATGAACGCACCGGCGGTTGCCCGATCGGCCGGGATCTCGACCGTTCTCAGCCATGGGCCGTTCACGTGGCGGAACAGGTCGTCCTGAGGCCGGATCTGTGGATCGAATGTGTCGGGGTCGATTCCCCGCGCGCTGACGGCGCCGTGTGCAGAGTCCGGATGAGTCACGGCAAGTAGGCTATGCGACCGAGGCAATCCCCGGCTGGCGGGAGACGGCGAGTCAGCGGGAGGCGCCCCCCAATCCGGAAGCGGGAGACCCCATGCGCGTCATCACCTATGGGACGTATGACCTGTTCCACGAGGGCCACCGCCGCCTGCTCGAGCGTGCCAAAGCGTTGGGCGACTATCTGATCGTTGCCGTCACGACCGAGAACTTCGACGATGCCCGCGGCAAGCTCAATGTTCAGCAGCCGCTGATGGATCGAATCAAGAATGTGCAAGACAGCGGACTCGCTGATGAAGTGATCATCGAGGAGTACGAAGGTCAGAAGATCAACGACATCCAGAAGTACGACGTCGACATCTTTGCAATCGGCTCCGACTGGCTCGGCAAGTTCGACTACCTCAAGGACTACTGCGAGGTCGTCTATCTCGAGCGCACCAAGGGAATCTCCAGCACGCAGTTGCGCAACGAGGGCGCGGGTATCTTGCGGATCGGTGTGGCTGGCACAGGCCGCATCGCGCACCGCTTCGTCGATGAGGCGCGGTTCGTCAGCGGGGTCGACGTCGAAGGCGCCTGGTCGCGCGATGCCGGCAACGTCAAAGACTTCGTCGAAAAGCACGAGCTCGACCTGGCGGCCGGATCATTCGACGAACTGCTCGACAAGTGTGAAGCCGTCTACGTCGCGACGCCGCACGCCACGCACGTCGACTACGCCCTGCAGGCGATGGCGGCGGGCAAGCATGTCCTGTGCGAGAAGCCGATGGCGCTGGCCGAGGCAGACGTCATTCGGCTGCGCGATGCCGCCGACGCCGCCGGTGTCGTCCTGATGGAAGCGATCAAGACGGCTTATTCGCCGGGTTTCCAGCGCATGGTGGCCGTCGCCCGCAGTGGCTCGATCGGAGACATCCGTTCGGTCGACGCGACGTTCACCAAGTTGACCTCTGGCGACGTCCGCGAACTCGACCCGGCGCAAGACGGCGGCAGCCTAGCCGAGCTCGGCAGCTACCCCTTGCTGGCGGTGGTCAAGTTGCTGGGCGAAGACTTCGACGACATTCGCACCACGGCCTTCGTTCCTCACGGCGACGGAGTCGACCACTACGCCCGCATCGACTTCCGATACCCGCACGCCGTCGCCTCGGCACGCATGGGATTGGGCGTCAAGGCCGAGGGCGATCTCGTCATCGGCGGAACCAAGGGATATCTCTATGTTCCGGCGCCGTGGTGGAAGACCGAGTACTTCGAGGCCCGGTTCGAAAACCAATCCGAGAACAAGAAGTTCTACTACAAGTTCGACGGCGACGGCCTGCGGTACGAGATCGCCGAATTCGGTTCGGTGATCCGTCGTGGCGAGCGCGACACCTTCCGGCTCCGGCTGTCGGAATCGCAATGGTTGGCGCGGGTTTTGGAGACTGCGCGTGCACAGGCTCACGTGTTCGGCTGACCGGCGATGCATCGACTGAAGACGTTCCTGCGGCGGGCCGCAGGAAGGGCTCGGGTCTCACCGCATCCGGTGTTCCGGTGGACTGAGGAGTTCGCGCGGCGCGTCTATCGACTGCTCGGCCGGGTTTTGCCCGGTTTGCATCTGGGGTGGATGTCCACGCTCCGGGGTGCCCGGTGGGACGGTGACGACCTCGTCCTGCACGGCTGGTCGTATGTGCGCGGAACGAACCACGGGGGTTCGCCGCAGCACGAAGTTTTCCTGAAACGTCGGTTCGTGCCGGTGCGGTTCGGTTTTCCCGTCGCGCGCGCTGAGGTCCAGCACGTGCCCGATCTGGATGTCCTGGGTCGTGCCACCCGGGCGAGGGTGAATCACGAAGGCGCGACCTGGGAGGCTCGATTCCCGGCATCGGTCTTGGCTGCGTTGCCGTCGCGGCGCTGGCAGCTTTGGGCCACCGTTCGCGGAGGGCGGCGACTGTCGTGGGGTCGAGTCAGGGGCGTCTATGCCTACGGCACGCCCTCGACGGCAGGCTTGCGCCCGATCGGCGGCCGCCTCGTCGGACCTGAATCCGTGCCCGGTGGCGGAGGCGCGTACATCGTCTCCAAGCCGCTCGGCGTGGCGGCGCTGAGCGTGACGGCCGCGGGCAGGGAGGTCACCATCGCGGTGCCAGCCGATGTGGAGCAACGGGTCACACCCGCCGTGCTGCGCGGCGACGGCCAGGAGGACGTCTCGCTCGAACTGCGTCGCGATGGCGACCGCATCCTCCTGACCGGACGCGTCCCGCGGGGCAACGTCGTCGATGACGAGGTCACTGGCGTGCGGTACCCGCCGCGATGGATTGCTTGCGGTGGGTGGGATTGCGAGGCCATCACACTTCTGCCGGATGTCGCCGGGCACCGACCCGACGACGTGAGCAAGCTCATCGTTCGTCCAGCGCCGGATCGGTCGGTCCAGGTAGTGGACGTCCCCCACTATGTTGAGGTCGACGCAGTCGTCCGTGACGGTGACGTTCTGCGCATCACCGGCTCACTCGTCGGCGATCCCGGTCAGTTCAGCCTGGTACTGGCGGCCCGGCGAGCCGAGATACCGGTGATGATCGAATCGCTGACTGACGACGGAGCCTTCGTCGCGACGGCACCGCTGCGAATCAGCACGTGGGGGAGCGAACCCATGCCGCCGGCCCGCGGTGGGTATGCCCTCGAGGGCCACCACACGCTCGTCGACGGCTCAACCGCCCGATTCGCGACCTTCGTTTCCGAGGCGTTCCTCGCGACCGTGCCCTCGGTTGACTCTCGCGACGACCTGCGGATGCGGTTCGAACTGAACCGGCAGCCACAACTGCTGATCCGGTTCACCCGCCCGCGCCGCCCCGATGAGTACGGCGCGTACAACCAGCATGGGCTTTTCGATCACTACGCCATCGATCTCGACGAGCCCCTCGACGCCGTCTACTTCGAGAGCTTCTTCGGGCGCAGTGCAACCTGCAACCCGCGCGCCATCGACGCCGAGGTGGCCCGGCGGTTCCCGGATCTGCCGCGATATTGGTCAGTCGACGACTGCTCAGTTGCCGTGCCCGAGGGTGCAACTCCGCTGATCATCGGCTCGCGCGGGTGGTGGCACGTCCGCGAGTCCTCCCGTTGGATTGTGACCAACGAATGGCTGCGTGGGCGGTACGTCAAGAAGGACTTCCAGACAGTCCTCCAGACGTGGCACGGCTCCATGTACAAGCGCATCGGCATCGACCGCGGTCGCGGTGGGCACACCGATCGGGCGCGTGCGGAGCGAGCGAACTGGGACCTGTTCATTTCGCAAAACGCCGACACGACGCCGATCATTCAGCAGGCCTATGAGTTCGAGGGCCCAGAGGCCTCGAACGTGATCGAGGTCGGCTATCCGCGCAACGACGAACTGACGCGCATCGATCCCGGTCGTGTCGCCGAAATCAGGCGCCGGGTTGGCATCCCCCACGGGACGTGCGTCGCCATGTATGCGCCGACCTGGCGTGAGGCATCGCAGGAGGTCGAATTGCTCGATCTGGTTGCGCTGGCCGAGGCCGTCGGCCCGGGCTTCACGTTCCTGCAGCGTGGTCACGTCCGGACGCTGGGCAAGGGCGCAACCGTGCACTCCGGCGCGGTCATCGACGTCAGTACCTACCCGCAGATCAACGAGCTCTACATGGTCGCCGATCTCCTCATCACCGATTACTCGTCGATGATGTTCGACTACTCCGTCATGCGGCGGCCGATGCTGTTCTATACGCCCGACATCGAGGAGTACACAGACCCGCGGGTGCGCGGCGTTTACTTCGACCTTGAGGAACTGGCGCCCGGTCCTGTCGTGCGCACGGTGTCAGAGGTGGTCGACCTTCTGAAGGCGATGGACGAGTGGGTGCCCACCTATGACGACAAGTACGAGGCCTGGCAGAAGCGTTTCAATCACCTCGATGACGGCGACGCGTCGGCCCGAGCCGTTGACGCATTGTTCGCCTTCGACCCGGCAAAGCGCACATTGGCTGTCCGCCGCCAACTGTTCGATCCCTCGGCCGACGAAGAAAGCTAAGGCAAGCCCACGATGGCGCGGAGCATGTTGTGGTCTGAAGCTGCGCCGCGGTAGTGACCCTCGCTGTCGAGGTTCACGACGTTCTCATATTCGATGACGCGCATTGGCGTCGTGAAGATGTAATCGATGTACGTGCCGTTGAGACCGGGGCCGACGCTCACCTTTGGGCGACTCGCAAAGTCATTGAAGCTGTCGTAGTTGGTGTTGATGCGTCTCTCGACCGTCGCCGTGGGGCCCACTGCATGCGATGAAGGCATGACGCCGAGCGGGTCGATCAAGCCCGCCGATGACAGCGCTCTATGGACGTCGTAGACGTGGTACTGCGAGGCATTCATGTCGCCGACAACGATCGCCGGCAGTTTGCCCCGCATCGACTCGACGACCTTGGCGAGTTCGGCTCCCTGCTCGACGCGAGTCGGAACCGAATTGGGGTCGAGGTGGGTGCTGTAGAACAGGAACCGCTTGCCGGATGATCGTTGCCGGAACAGGCCCCAGACGAAGAAGCGCTGGTGATACTCCCGGCCGTTGCCCTGGTGGTGATAGCGCCCGCCGCCCTCCTTGATCAGGCGAACGCGGTCGGTGTTGTAGATGATCCGGTCGCCGAGCGTGCCGTTGACCTCGCGATTCGTGAGCTTCCAGCCGGGCTGGATGTCGTTCAAGGCGTCGAGGAGATCGTCGAACTGCGGACCGCCGGACTGCTGAGCCTCCTGGAGCCCGACGACGTCAAGCTGGCGTGAAGCGATCGTCGCCACGACTCCCGGGCGACGGCTGCGCCACGACGGTCCGCCACAGCTGTGGCACTTGACGTTGTAGCTGGCGACCGCAAGCGGCAGCGGGTCGCTGGGCTGCGTCGTTCGTGACTCGAGAGCCTGCGTCCAGTTGCTGAGGGCGTCGTTGCGGCCTATCGCGCGAAGCCGGATGAAGTACTTGGTGGCGGCGTCCAGATCGCTGAACGTCGCGGTCCGGCTGTCGGAGCGCACCTCGTGAGCCGACTCGAACTTCGGATTCGTCGCAATCTCGAGGGCATACCCGGTGGCCGTCACCGTCGGCTCCCATCCGACCGACACGGACGTGTTGCGGGCTTCGGTGATCGTTGGGCTCGATGGGACGAGTAGTGCCGGGGCATCGCGCCCTGGGGTCCGGACGATCGCCGGCTCCGAGGGTGAACTCAGCAGATCCGACCTCTTCGGGCGGTCGACGACCGCTGTCACTCGAATCCGATACTTGGTGTCCGGAGCCAAGTTCGACAACTGAGCCTCGGTGCCCTCGACCTTCACCGGCGCGAGCTTCTTGCCCGTTCCCTTGCCGCCGGTTTGGACCGTCAGCTCGTAGTAATCGGAGTTGAGCACTGGACGCCAACTGACGCGCACCATCGTGGCGGCGGACTCACTGACCCGTGGGGTGGTCGGGGCATCCAGTGACGCGGCGCCGATGTCGATGCGTGGGCTGAGCACGAGGGCGCCAGCGGTCAGTGTGATGAACAGGAGCGCTGCTATTCCGCCCAAGCGGTACATGGTGTCTCGCCGTGCGGCTTGGCGTCGGCGTTGGCCGCGCGTGCTCGGCTGTGAAGGCGGGGTTTGGCGCATGGGGTGTGTGTCAGAGGGCTGGTCGGCGGCGTTGAGAACGTGGGCGCGCACGAACCAGTAGGGTCGACGGCAGTCTACAAATGCTACAAAGTGAGGTCAGCGTGCGAGTCGCTGCACTGGTGCTCGCTGCCGGCTCGTCGCAACGATTTGGCGGACGGCCGAAGCAGTTCGAAGACCTCGGGGGCGCCACGGTCCTCCAGCGAGCGGTACGGGCATTCGAGGGCGTCCCCGGTATCGATGAGATCTGGGTCGTCACAGCCCTGGAGCACGCCGACCGCACTCGGTCGATGCTCGCTCCCGATGGCATCACCGGCATCGTCATCGGGGGTGAAACGCGGGCCGAATCGACATCGCGCGGGCTCGATGCGCTGAGTCCCGACGTCACCCATGTCCTCATCCATGACGCCGCACGACCTCTTGTTCCCGGAGCCATCGTCCGCGCCTGTCGAGAGGCCCTGTGGGATGCGGACGTCGTGGCGACGGTGGTAGAGCCCGACGACAGTGTCGTCGTCCTCGATGGCGGTCGCGTCCTGGACACCCCCGACCGACGGAACGTGAGGATGTACCAGACGCCACAGGGATTCCGGCGGGCCCTCCTTGCCACGGCTTGGGAACGACTGGCTTCGGGGGATGCGCCAACTGACGACGTCACTGCGGTGCTCCGAGCCTTTCCAGACGTCTCGGTGGCCTGGATCCAAGGGCACCGGCGCGCGGCGAAGATAACGCAGCCAGACGACCTCGTGGCTCTGCGCGCGATGTTGTCCGGAGGCGAGTGACGTGACCTCGCCGTCGGACGGAGCGCCCTCGGGGCGCGGGGTTTCATACGTCATGCCGATCTTCAATGAGGTCCACTATGTCAAGGCAGCCGTTGCCAGCGTCCTCGCGCAGCAATATGACGGCCCGGTCGAAATCATCTTGGCGCTGGCGCCGTCGGCCGATGGGACCGACGCGGTCGTGCATGGTCTGGCAGCGGACGATGAACGGATTCGTGTCGTTGAGAATCCGGAACGACACATCCCGGTCGGCCTCAATCTTGCGATCGCGCAGGCGAGGTACCCCGTCGTCGTCCGTATCGATGCACACACCGAGCTCCCGAGCGGCTACACCGCCCTTGGAGTCGCCGAACTGGAACGCGTGGGCGCCGCGAACCTCGGCGGCGTCATGTACGCCGACGGACGTCCCGGCTTTCAAGCCGCCGTCGCCAAGGCCTACAACAGCCGGCTCGGTTTGGGCGGTGCCTCGTATCACGCTGACGAGGCCGAGCCCGGGCCTGCGGAGTCGGCTTATCTCGGCATCATGCGAACCGACGCCATTCGCTCGATCGGCGGGTTCGACGAGTCGGTGATGCGCGGTGAAGACTGGGAGATGAACTTCCGCCTGCGCCAAGCGGGTCACCTGGTTTGGCTCGACCCCCGTTTGAAAGTGACCTACCGGCCGCGCGACAACTGGCGCAATCTCGCTCGCCAGTTCTTCGCCACCGGAGTCTGGCGCGCCGAAATCATCCGGCGGCACCGCGGCCGCAACCCCCTCCGTTTCTTTGCCCCGCCGGCCCTGGTCATCAATCTTGTGGTCGCAGCCGTCGTGGCCTTGCTCCAGATCTCGGGGGGCGGATCGGGTGGCCTCTCCTGGCTGCTCTCCGCTGTCTACCTCGGGCCATCGGCGTATGCGCTGGTACTGCTCGCGGCGATGGCAATGACTTCGGGCTCTCTGCTCGACCGACTCCGCTACGCGATCGTCCTCAAGACGATGCACCTGTGCTGGGGAGCCGGTTTCCTTCTTGGCGCATTGCGCGGCGGAGGAGAGAGCCTGGATCGCTCCCGGCATTGAGGTTCTAGCGGTTCAGCCAGCCAGCGTCGTGGATGCGTTCGAGGACACGCTCGCTTGCCCGTCCGTCGTCCTTGGGGGCAAACCGCTCTCGCCAGGCTGCGTGCGTGTCTGCGAAGTCAGCCGCACGCGCTTGGCTGTTGAGAACTGCATCTGCCACCTCACTGGTCGTCCGGACGATGGGACCGGGCGCGTCGGCGAGTAGATCGGCGTAGAACCCGCGCAACTCCTGCGCGTAGCGGGCCAGGTCGGGCACGCAGAACACGATGGGCCGATCGGTGACCAGCCAGTCGAACATCACCGACGAGTAGTCGGTGATGAGGACGTCGGTGACCTGCAGCAGGTCACTCACATCCGGATACGTGGTGACGTCGAGCACGCCACTGCTGCTGCGGTCGGTGCCGGTCAGCCAAGTCGAGATGTGGCCGCGAACCAGGACGGTCCACTCCGGCCCGAGCAGGCTCGCCAATTGATCGACGTCGAGGTGGTCGACGATGGTCTCGCGATCCTCGCGCCACGTGGGTGCCCACAGCGCGACCCGCTGATCAGGGTTGATGCCCAACTTGGCGTAGATGGCGAATGCGGCCCGATTGTGGTGGAACGACCGAGCCAGCGCGTCAGTGCGCGGGTAGCCGTCGACCCACACCGGGCCGCGGAACGCGTAGGCCGTGCGTAGGTTCGACGCACTGAACTCGTTCTGTGCCAGCAGAGCGTCCCAGCGTTTGCCCTCCCGGCGGGCAGCCTCCCTCGTGCGGAGGCCGGCATCGGGCCGGTCGCGGGCGAGCCGTTTGAGGGTGGAGCCGTGCCACGTCTGGAGGACGTGTTGATGGGGCCTGCGGCGCCATCGCTTGCGCAGCCAGTCGTTCACCACGAGCACCCGCGCCGATGCCCGGGCGCGCCACCATGCGCGACTTCCCTCGATGACGCGAACGGCGCCGATGGGGACCTCGACGGACCCATCGGCGACGCTCCAGTAGCGAACCGTGTTAGGACGCTCGTCGGCGATCACGCGATCGAGTGCGCGCGGGTTGCAGGCCGTCGACCTGCCACGAAAACTCTCGAAGAAGACGGCGTCCTCCGGCTGCGGATGATCGCGCCGGTACGCCGCCTCGAGGGACTTCTGGGCTTCGGGTCCGCGTTCATAGGTGTCGTCCAAGGGCGCACGAACCTCGACCAGCAGGCCGCCGGCCTCGGCGCGAACCGAGGCATGGAACATCGGGTGGCGGATCTCCAGCGGCTCGGCCACGACGTTCACGCGAGTGGACCCGTCGGGCAGTTCGAGCCTGTACGTGCCGGACGGCAGGGCAAGGGGGTCGCTTCCCCAGCGGGACTGCAGCAGCGGGAACGTCCAGTCGACCGCGTCGACGCGGGCACGGCGGCCGACGAGCGAGCCGGAGTTGATCCCGGCGATCATAAGCGTTCCCGTCCGGTCGTGGAAGGACAGGTCGGTGACGGTAGGCCGGGCGACGACCGGCGCCGGCTCGGGTGCCGGCGACTTCGGGTCGATGCGGCTCACCACGGCGTCGATGACGCGGTCGGCCGCCCCGAACGTGAGAACGTCGAAGAACTCTTGCCGCAGGTGATCGGCATGGCGATGGGCCGGCCCGTCAGCGTCCTCGGCCAGGGCCTCACTCAGAGTGTCGAGAGTCTCGGCCCAGGTACTCGTCGTCTGCCTGCCAGTGAATTCCTCGACCGGCATGTAGAAGCCACGGCTCGACGTGTATGCGGCCAGGTCGGGCGTGAAATGCACGACCGGCCGCCCCAGCAAGGCGTAGTCGAAGACGATCGACGAGTAGTCGGTCACGATTGCGTCGATCGCCGGAAGAAGTGGGTTGAGGTCGGTCGCCAAGTCGATCGTGAGCGGCACGATGCGGCTTGAGTGGCCGGGACCGGCGGTGTAGTCGCCGCGTCCGAGCGGATGATTGCGGACGAAGAGCACGGCGTCGCTGTCGTCGAGCCAGCGGGCGATCGCGCGCCAATCGTCCTGGGTCGGGACGGTCGGATCCGCAGCACCGTCGCGCCAGGTGGGCGCAAACAGGATCCGCTTGGCACCCGCATGTGCAGGCGGTGTCATGTCGAGCACTGCCTCCTCGGCACGCTGTGCCGCGCCCGGTTCGAGCAGCACGTCATCGCGGATATCGCCTAGCACGACGACATTGCGTGGATGGACACCGAACCCACTGACGATGCTCGGCTTGACCCGCTCGGATGCGACCGGAAACAGGGAGATCGCCGCGCCGGCTCGGCGGTACGCGCGGCCGAGCACGCCGCGCACGATTGCCAGATTCGGCAGCAGGGCGACGCGGTAGGTCGAGGGCGAGTCGAGGTGTAGGTGTTTGAACGGCAATCCGTGCCAGAGCTGGACGACGAATGCGCCGCGCATCCCGAATCGATTGGCATCGCCGAACCCGTGCGTGACCACGACGACGCGGGCGCGCAGTGTCGTCCAGAATCCGCGAAGGCCGTTCTTGCGTACCACCGTGAGGCCGCGAGCCCGGGCGCGATCGAACTCGGATTTCGTCCTCGCCATCCAGACGATCCGATGGTCGGGAAACCGCTCCCGAGCACGTTCATACAGGGGGAGGGCGCCTTCGCCGAGGCCGATACCGGAGCCGAAAACCCAGACTCGGCGCGACCGGGGAACGAAGATCCCGATCAGCGCGCCGAGCACGTAGAGGGGGAGGCCGACGATCTTTCGGGCGTTGCCGGTCCCGAAGGTGAAGCTCGCCATGGTCGAGTCGATTCTGGCAGAGATCGGGGCGTCCGGTGGCAAAGCCACCGCCGCGGAAACGGGGTGGCTGCGCCGCTAACATCGGACGGTGACCAGCGAGACTCCCGCCGCGCCAGGCGATGCGCCGTTCCGCTACAGGGCGGAATTGGCGGCCGACATCGAGGCGCGCTGGCAAGATCGCTGGGAGAACGAGGGGACGTTCTTCGCGCCCAACCCGGTCGGCGACCTTGCCGATTCGTCTCGCGGTGAGCTGCCGACCGAGAAGCAGTTCCTCCTCGACATGTTCCCGTATCCGTCTGGCGCCGGCCTCCACGTGGGCCACCCGCTCGGCTACATCGCCACCGACGTCGTGGGCCGCTACAAGCGGATGACCGGCGCAAACGTCCTGCATGCCCTTGGCTATGACGCGTTCGGTCTCCCCGCCGAGATCTACGCGGTGGAAACGGGGCGGCACCCGCGCGAGACGACGCTCGAGAACATCGCGACGATGCGACGCCAACTGCGTCGGCTTGGTCTCGCCCACGACTCTCGCCGCTCGTTTGCCACCATCGACCCGGAGTTCGTCAAGTGGACGCAGTGGATCTTTCTGCAGATCTTCAATTCCTGGTTCGACCCCGAGGCAAAGAAGGCCCGTCCGATCGATGAGCTGATCGCGAAGCTCGGCACGGACACCCCAGAGGTCGTCGACGAATACCGTCTTGCCTACATCAAGGAGTCGCCCGTCAATTGGTGCCCGGGGCTGGGCACCGTGCTGGCCAATGAAGAAGTCACGTCCGACGGTCGCAGCGAGCGCGGCAACTTCCCGGTGTTCAAGCGCAACCTGCGCCAGTGGCAGATGCGCATCACTGCCTATGCTGACCGGTTGGTCGACGACCTCGACACTCTCGACTGGCCCGAACCGGTCAAGCTCATGCAACGCAACTGGATCGGACGCTCTCACGGCGCCGAGGTCGACTTCAGCTCCGCCGCCGGACCCATCCGGGTGTTCACGACGCGCCCAGACACGCTGTTCGGCGCGACGTTCATGGTGCTTTCACCCGAGCACCCACTGGTGGACGCGCTGACCGCTCCCGATCAGGCCGAGGCCGTCGCGGCGTACCGCGCCCAGGCGGCGGCAAAGTCCGACATCGAGCGGCAGGAGAGCCGGGACAAGACCGGCGTCGCCATCGGATCGACGGCGACGAATCCCGTCAATGACGAGAAGATTCCCGTCTTCATCGCCGACTACGTGCTCATGGGTTACGGCACCGGCGCGATCATGGCTGTGCCGTCCGGCGACCAACGTGACTATGAGTTCGCCTTGGAACACGGCCTGCCCATCGTGCCGACTGTTGCCGAGCAGGAGGGACTCGAGCACGCCTACGCCGGCGAGGGCACGCTGATCAACTCCGCCAACGATGACGTCAGCCTCGACGGTTTGGACGTCGCGGCGGCGAAGACTCGCATCATCGGATGGCTCGAGGCGAAGGGGCTGGGCACCGGCACAACGACATACCGGCTCCGCGACTGGCTGTTCAGCCGCCAGCGTTACTGGGGCGAACCGTTCCCCATCGTCTACGACGACGCCGGGCAGGCGATCGCGCTGCCCGAAAGCATGCTTCCGGTCGACCTCCCCGAGGTGCCTGACTACTCACCCCGGACGTTTGACGCCGCCGACGCCACGAGCGAACCCGAACCACCACTCAGTCGCGTCGACGACTGGGTCAACGTCGAACTCGACTTGGGTGACGGTCCGAAGCACTACCGCCGTGAGACGAACACGATGCCGAACTGGGCCGGATCCTCTTGGTATGAGATCCGCTACGCAGACCCGAACAACACCGACGCCATCGCCGACCCGATCAACGAGCGCTACTGGCTCGGGCCGCGTGATTCAGTCGGCGGCACGCCGGATCCCGGCGGAACGGACCTTTATGTCGGTGGTGTGGAGCACGCAGTTCTGCACCTGCTTTACGCGCGGTTCTGGCACAAGGTCCTTTTCGACCTCGGACACGTCTCCAGTTCCGAACCATTTCGCAAACTGTTCAACCAGGGCTACATCCAGGCCTACGCCTACACAGACGAGCGCGGCGCCTACGTGCCCGCTGAAGACGTCGAGGAGCATGTCGACGGCGGGCAAACCACGTGGAGCTATCAGGGCGCCCCAGTCAGCCGCGAGTACGGAAAAATGGGCAAGAGCCTCAAGAACGTCGTCACGCCCGACGAGATGTATCAGGCGTACGGCGCCGACACGTTCCGTCTCCACCTCATGGCCACCGGACCGCTCGACGCGTCGCGCCCGTGGGAGACCCGCGACGTGGTCGGGATGCACCGCTTCCTGCAGCGGCTGTGGCGCAACTTCGTCGACGAGGAGACCGGCGAGCTGGTCGTGACCGACGATCCGGCCGACGAGGAGACTCGTCGCCGGCTGCATCGCACCGTGGACTTCGTGCGGACCGAGATCGAGGCGCTGCGCCACAACACGGCGATCGCCCGGCTGATCGAGCTCAACAACCACCTGACCAAGGGGGCCCCCGGCCGCACGCCGAGGGAGGTGGCGGAGCCGCTGACGCTGATGCTGGCGCCGTTCGCTCCCCACGTCGCCGAGGAGCTCTGGCAGCGGCTGGGACACGACGGCACGCTCGCCTACGAACCGTTCCCGGTGGCCGACGCGGCGTACCTCGCCGACGACACCGTCGAGTATCCGGTGCAGGTCAACGGCAAGCTGCGCGGCCACGTGACCGTCGCCGCCGACGCTTCGCCCGCCGACGTGGAGGCGGCGGCGCTGGCCGATGATCGTGTCGCGACCGCCCTCGGCTCGGCGGTACCGAAGCGGGTGATCGTCGTCCCCGGGCGCATGGTCAACATCGTCGTCTGACGGCATCCGAGTGCCGTCTGAGGGGCCTTCCCTCATGA
>Ga0081455_10001422_pt1 | contig 29653 bp, 17 predicted proteins | sample TabmetS3T2R1_FD_70207 | JGI IMG/M metagenome (GOLD analysis project Ga0081455, IMG submission 70207) | Tabebuia heterophylla rhizosphere microbial communities from the University of Puerto Rico - S3T2R1 | ecosystem: Host-associated > Plants > Roots > Rhizosphere ... | reverse complement strand
GTTGCGAGGCCGACGCCGGCGCCAACGCCGACTCCGGCGCCGGCGTCGCCCCTACCGGCGTCGTCATCCGACACACAATCAACGACGCCATCGACCTCGACTCCGCCGGCGTCGTCATCCGACACACAATCGACGTCGACTCAACCGGCGCCGCCATCTACTACACAATCGACGCCGGCTACAACGACCACAACGCCGCCGCCTGCCCTAATAGTGCTTCTCAATGAATTCTTGAAGGAGACAGGGCCATGCGGCGGCAATAATTATGCGATGCTGGTGATTTGGGCTTTCATTGCAGGGTTTGCGGAAAGGCTGGTTCCTGACGCGCTGACCCGGCTGGTTGCCAAGGGCGGAAGTTAACGGTTACCGTCCGGTCTTAGCGGAAGTCGCCGCGGCGGGTTTGACGCCGCTCTCGCCTTCGACGATTTTGACGTATTGATTGATCGGAGGGTTGACGAGCCTGTCCACTTTGCCGCTGGGCCATTTGATCTCGACGCTGTCAATCTTGGCCGCCTGGCCGGCGCCCAGAATTTCTCGCGGGTCGTGCGAGGCCAGAAAACTGCCACCGGCGGTTTTCAAACGCGAACGCTTCACGCCGCCCGCGGTCCAGGTGATGATCGCCCCGACCGCGTCGGGATTGCTCTGTTTTGCCACGAGCTGAAGGCCGAGCCAGTTGTTCTTATTCCCCCCCTGGTTGCGCAGTAAGATCGGCGCGTCGCCGTTGTTGATGATGAGCAGGTCGAGGTCGCCGTCGTTGTCGTAATCGCCGACCGACAGCCCGCGGGCAGGGAAGTCCTTCTTGAAAATTTCGCCTGACTGCGCGCTCACGTTCTTGAACTTGCCGTCCACGTTCTCGAACATCAGCAAAGGCTCGCGGTATTTCACCTTCGAGGATTGGACTTCGACCATGTCGTCGGGGTGGCCGTTGGCCAGTATCAGATCGGGATCGCCGTCGTTGTCGTAATCGAAGAATTTCAACCCCCATCCGCTCAGCAGCCGCGTGGCCGGCCCGATCTCGCCGGGCTTGTCAAAGAAAGTGAGGTCTTTCTGGTTGTGGTAGAGGCTGAAAAGTTCCTGATCGACGTTGGCGACGAAGAGGTCTTGCCACCCGTCGCCGTCGTAATCCGCCGCGTCCACGCCCATTCCCGAGCGCGGGCTGCCCGCGTCGCTGTAGGCCACGCCCGACGCCAGGCCGATCTCTTCGAATTTACCCTTACCCTTGTTGAGGAAGAGGAAATTGGGCGCCGTGTCGTTGGCCACGAACAGATCGAGCAGGCCGTCGTTATTGATGTCGGTAGCCACGGCGCCGAAGGCCTTGCCTAGCGATGCGGCTATGCCCGATTCCTTGCTCACGTCGGTGAACTTGCCGCCGCCTTCGTTGTGGAAAAGGAAACTGGAGCGCGGTTTGAAAATGCGTGGGACGCAGTAATAGCGGCGTCCCAGCCGATTGTCGCCGCAGAAAACCGTGCCGGAGGCGCTGTACTGCACGAAGCTCGACACCCACAGATCGAGCTTGCCGTCGTTGTCGTAATCGAAGAAAGTCGCGCAGGTGGACCAGTTCGGCGCGGCGACCCCGGCCTTGTCCGTGACGTCTGCGAATGTCCCGTCGCCATTGTTGCGGAATAAGACGTTCTTGCCGTAATTGGTCACGTACAAATCCACCCATCCGTCGCCGTCGAAGTCGGCCGCCGCCGCGCCCATCCCGAAATGTCCCATCCGGCCGCAGGCGACCCCGGCTTTGTCAGTCACGTCAGTGAACGTCCCGTCACCGTTGTTGCGATAGAGCGCGTTGCGGATCGGCGTCTTCGGCGAATAAAAATCGGACGGGCCGCTGTTGACCAGGTAGACGTCGAGCCATCCGTCGTTGTCGTAATCGAAGAACAATCCGCCGCCGCCGCAGGTTTCGGGCAAGTGGCGCAAGTCGGAGCGCCCGTTGTCGTGAACCCAGGCGATCTTGCTCGCGCCGGCCGGGATTTCTTCAAAAGTCACAAGCGCCTTCGCGGGAGCAGGTTGTTGCGCGCGCGAAATGAGCGTCGGCCTGACGATTCCGGCGGCGACAATGATGATTAACACGGCGAGTATGAGGAAAAAGTATTTCACGATTTCTCCACTTCCAAATCGGGACAATCCAGAGTGGGACAGACATTCGGCCGTCCGCCACAATTCATAGCCCACAATTCATACTATGGACAGATTAAAGTCCGTCCCACTATTAATTCTGATAAGGCTCGTTCGGTCTGACGACGCGTATGTAATGATCCGTAAATTTGAAGTGCGCCCCCGACAATTCCACTTTGGGCATATGGCAGGAGGCGCAATTCTTTGTCCCCACCCGGCACGCCGGCGCCGAAGCCTGAGCGTTCGGTTTTGCGGCGGCCCGCGCCGTGTTCCCGCCGGCGGCATGGCAGGCCATGCACTTCGAGTCGTAGTAAGCCGCGTCCTGATTGAGCGGTTCGTGCGGGTTGTGGCAGGCGACGCAGCTTACGCGGCGGTCATCCGAATAACACTTGCTGTTAAAAATCCGGTAGGGCTGGAAACGGACGTTGTTCACGCCCATCCCTTTGAGCGTGGCGAACTCACCGGCCCCGCGGTGACAGGCGGCGCAGAAATCCTGCGTCAGTTCGTCGCCGCCGAGTCGCGCGGGGTTGAAGATCAGTTTGGCGTTCGGCTCTCCCGCCTTGCCCGCGGCCACGTGGTTTCCGCCGGGGCCGTGACAGGCTTCGCACTTGACGCCGAGTGTCAGTTTGTCGAGCTGGAGATTGGAGCCGCTTACCGCCCCTGTCGAATGGCAGCCGAAACAATTCAGCGTTTCACTCTTTGAGAGCCGCCTCCCGACGGCGCCGAGTAGCGACGCCGGGACGTCGCGCGGCGCGCCGATCGTAAAATCCAGGCCCTTGACCTCGTCATAGAAACTCACGAGGCTTTCGTAATACGCGCCGTCATATTGCAGTACATAGGTCTGCCCGGCTTTCCCCTGTCCGAAAGCGAAAAGAATGGGTAGCGATATCGTTTCCTTTCCGTCGGTAACCGTGTAGAAGCTCTGATCCCCTTTGCGCGTGATCTCGTATGAGTAGGGGCCGCTGCGAAAGGCCAGCTTCTGATGTCCAGTCAGAATTTTTGAGTCCTTGATCGATTCCATCGCCATGCCCATCGAGCTGCGCGACTGAGAAGCGGCCTTGTCCTCGTGGCATTCGGCGCAGACCTTGTCTCCGACAAACGTCACGCCCGGAGGAACCCGCGTCGGATTCCACCTCTCGGCGAAATTCTTCTGCCCTGAGGCGCCCGATGAGACACTGAAGACAATCCCGCAAATCATGAGGTGCGCGAAGCAAACCGCGCGCCTCGAAGCTCTTTTTACACCGGAATGATTCATCGCCGCACAGGTCAGTTTTGTTGCGCTTGTTGTTTAGCCCGATCAAAGACGTTGCTCAACGCCGAAAAAGGGCTGCAATTGCTTTGAGGGTTTTGTTCATCAATCATTGCCGCGTTAGCGGCGCCTTGAATTTAGCCGTGGTTTTAAACCTTGTCATTACCCAAAAATTTCGCGATTCGCGATTGCTGCTTTTCGCCCTGGAAGGGCGGTGGATATTAGCCGGTGGCGCCACCACCGGAAAGCCCGTCATTATTGCCTTTGCGCCCCGGCAGGGGCGCGGGACCGTAGCGGATCCTGAACTATTTCGTCGAATTCATTCACGTCCAGCTCCCCTGCCGGGGCGCGAAGAATTGGTTGCCTGGACCCGGTGGCTGGCGCCACCGGCTAATATCCCCTGCGCCTCCAGCGCAAAACTGAAAGGATTTGTGTAATGACTAGGGGTTTAACCCACTGCTAAATTCATGGCGCCGCTATGCGGCGGAAAATCAAAGAGGATTCAACCCGCGACATACTTTATGCCGGCAAGTACTAAGGCTTTGCCTTGAGCGGGTTATCATTTCCCTCTTCCGCGTTCGCGCCATCGCGCTGCGCGTTGCGAAGTTTTTCGAGCCGCTGGAAAGTTTCTCGCGCCCGCGCGGCGTCCTGTTTGCGGCCCGCGCGCGTATAGGCCCGCGCCAGCGCGTATTGCATCTCCGGGACGTTGGGGGCCAGGCGCGCGCCCTCTTCCAGTTCCTTGATGGCGCGATCCACCTGCCCGAGCTCCAACAACACGCGCCCCAGCACGTTGCGCGCCGGATACATCTTCGGCGCGAGTTGCGCCGCCTGTTCCGCCAGCGGCAGTGCGGTCTCGTGCTCATTGCGCTTCAGATACTCGAAGGCCATTTGCAACAGCGACGGCACGTGCGAGGGAGAATTTTTCAGCTCGCGGCGAAATTCTTCGAGCGCGGCGTCGGAGTCCTGACTCAGCAGAAAAACGCCGTGGACATAATGCACGTTGGGCGCGTCGGGATACCGCGCCAGCAGTTCATCGAAAGACTTGCGCGCCTCATCGCGCCGGCGCGCCGCCAGTTCGAAGCCGGCCCGCCCCGCGATCAGCACCTGTTCGCGTTTGTCGGGCGGAATCTCATGGGGCAGGAAAGGCATGCGCATCATCGTCAGGCCGAAGGCCTCGATGATTTTGGGACTTTCGCGCGCCTCGCGCACAAATTCGCTCAGAATGTCGAACCCGACCTCGAACTGCTCGAAGCGTATGTACAGAATCGCGGCGTGATAGCGGACGACGGACTCGATCTCGCGATTGTCGGCCAGACCCAGCGAACGTCCCCGCTGAAGCGAATTCACGGCGCGGTCGTACTCGCGTGTCTGGTATTCACACAGCCCCAACATCCCCCAGGCGGGGGCGCGCTTGGGTTCGAGCGCGACCAGATTGCGGAAGGCGTCTCGCGCGTCGGCGTAACGATCCCTGTCATAGAGAATTGTCCCCGCGTACCACCAGCCCTCGGCCCAATTGGGGCGCATTTGCAAGGCCTTCCCATAAAGGTCCAGCGCTTCGTCCAGACGGCCCGCTTCGCGCGCCTGATCGGCGTTCTTGACCGTCTCATCGAAGGCGGCGCCGGATTGCTTGTTGGACTGCCCGGGTGGTTTGGATGGCCTGGCTTTCGCAGGCGGCTGTCGCCTAGCGGCCGGGCGTCCCGCGGACTGGGCGCGAGCCGACGAGAGGGACAGCGGGGAAAAGAGTAGCGCCCCCATTATGGTCAATGTCCATAGCCGCGTGTCGAGTCTTGTGGCAGTCACGGAAACTTACTTCCTATTGGTTCTTGCGATTGTTTTGCGGATCGGCGGGGGGCTTGGCGCCTTTGGGTTGAGCGGCCCCGTCTTGCACGCCTGGTTCCTTCGCCTGTTGCTCCGCGCTCAGCTTTTGGGCGACAGCCCGCTCGCGGTCGCCGTCCGATTTCCGATTGAGCCGGTAATAGACGGAGGCTAGCAGCACGTGAGCCTCGGCATAATCCGGATATTCTTTCGTCACGGCCTCGAGCAATGGCAGCGCCTCGGCGGGCTTCCCACGCGCGGCATGGAGCGAGGCCAGTTGAAAGCGCGCGTACGCATCGCGCGGTCGCAATCGTGTCGCGCGCGCGAGATGCTCGAAGGCTTCGTCGAGCGACTTGTCCCGCTTGAGCAATATTCCCAGATAGAGGTTGGCGTCGAAATCGTTGGGGTTGTCAGCCAACTCGCGTTTGAAGGCGCCGATCGCGCCCTCGCCGTCGCCCAGACGCATTAAAGCCCGCCCGTACCAGGCTTGCAGGCCGGGCAGCTTGGGATTCAATTCGAGCGCGCGCTCGAATTCCTTCACGGCGGCATGCTTATCGTCGGCCAACAGCAGGATCGAGCCGATGAGCGACCGAGCCTCGGCAGAGTCCTCGCCGCGAAAGACGCGGTCAATCAAGGCCTGTCCCTTCACTATCTGGTTATCGCTGATCAACGCGTTGCCTAACAGGTAAGCGAAAGCTCGGTTGTCGCCGTAAGTCGCTTCCAGCGGCGAGAGCAGATCGATGACCTTTTTGTACTCGCCCAGCCTGACCTGACAATCGGACAGGATCAAAACGGCGGACAGACGTTCGGGCTGATCTTTCGGTATCGAGGCTATGAGCGGCGCCATCTCGGCGGCGGCCTCGGTGAACAAGGCCGCCTTGTAATAGGCGAGGGCCAGGTTGTACCGAATCGTCTGGTTGCGCTGGTCGCGCGCGAGAGCCTGTTTGTATTGGGCGATCGCATCTTCGTATCGTCCGAGCCGCGCGTACGCCGCGCCCAGGTTGGAACGCACGTCGCCGAGTTCAGGCCGCTTTGCCAGAATCGCCAAATAACCGCGAATCGCCCCTTCGAGGTCGCCCGATTGGTGTAAACGCATCGCCTCGGCGAAGGCGCCCTCCATGTCGTCCCTGCGTTCCTGCGCGATCGTCTCTTTTCCGGCGACCGTCGCCAAAAATAGACAAGCCAGAACTGGAATGACTGCTCTCAGCTTGCGCATCGCCCCTATCCTTGTTAACCCTTATTTGAACTTGGCCCGTTCAGACCTGTTTGAAGACAGCCGTAAATATAGCGCAGATTCTTTCGCGCTGCCAGACGCCGCCCACGTCTCCCTGCAGGCGAAATATGAACCGCGCCTGGATAATGCTGGCAAATAAGTAATGAAGCGCATAATATTGCTGCGCAAGCCACCATCCGCAATCGGCGGAGTCGTTCATGTCGCCTTGCGACGCCCTGAAAGAATGAAAAGCGCAGTTTGCAGTCCCGCCTTTAGGCGGAAGCGTTTGGCGTCACGGAATGGATCTGCATCCGGCCCTTCCGCTTAAAGGCGGGACTACGAACTGCTTTTCTGGGGAGAAAAAACAATGAAATCACGAGCCAATCTCCTTCTCGCGGTTACCCTGATACTGCCGTCATACCAACCCCTAACGGCGCAGAATCCCGCGCCGGCGCAGCGGCAGGATGAGCCGAAGATACGCATAGGGACGGCCGAGGTCACGCTCGACGTCGTCGTGCGCGATAAGAAGGGGCGTCCCGTCAAAGACCTGACGGCTCCTGAATTCGAAATCTACGAAGACGGCGTGCGCCAGCAGGTGGAGTCGTTCCGCCTGGCGCTGCGCGAACCTGGTACGAAGGCCGACGTCGATCGAGGGAAGGAGCCGGCGCCGACGGCGGCGGCCACAGGGACAGCGGCCCCGCGGGACAAGACCGCCAATCCCGGCGTGATCGCGCTGGTCTTTGACCGGCTCTCGCCGGACGCGCGCTCAATGGCGCGAAAGGCCGCCAACGCTTACGCGGAAGAAGGTCTTATGGCCAGCGACTTCACTGGCGTCTTTGCGATAGACATGTCGCTGCTCACCCTTCAGCAATATACCGACAACCCACAGCTCGTTAAGCAGGCGATCGAACAAGCCACGTCGCGGAGCACGTCTACTTTCGCGTCCAATAATGAACAGACGCGCAACCTGGCTGACAGACAAATGGCGTTGGAGAGGCAGTCGACGGCCGCGCAAGCGTCAACGTCGGCGAGCGGGCCTGGCGATAGTACAGGCGCCTCCAGCTCCGGTGCGGCGGTCGGCAGAGCGGAGGTCGAGCTGGCCTTGATTCAAATGCAGATGCGGATGTTCGAAACTTTCGAGACGCTGGAGCGCAATCACCAGGGACACGCCACCGCCAACAGCCTCCTGGCGGTGGTCAATTCGATGCGGAACCTGCCGGGCCGTAAAACAGTCATCTTTTTCTCCGAAGGACTTTCTCTGCCTCCGGCGGTGGTCGAGCAGTTCAGGTCCGTGATCAACGCCGCGAATCGCGCCAACGTCAGCGTCTACACGGTCGACGCCGCCGGCTTGCGCATCGACAGCCCCAATCTCGAAACGACCCGTGAACTCAACGCGCTCGCGCAGCGGCGGATGAATCAGGTCCACCGCAGTGAGGACCCGTCCGGCCCGCTGACTAAAGGCCTGGAACGAAATGAAGACCTGCTGCGGCTTAATCCGCACAGCGGCCTCGGCGAACTGGCCGACCAGACCGGCGGCTTCCTCATCCGCGACACCAACGATCTGAGCGCCGGCTTGCGCCGTATCGATGAGGACATGCGCGCGCATTACGTTCTGACTTACATGCCGAAGAATTTGGAATATGACGGGCGCTTCCGACAGATTTCGGTGAAGCTCTCTCGCCCCAACCTCGACGTCCAGGCGCGCAAGGGCTATTACGCGGTTGACAATACCATCGCCTCGCCGTTGCTCGCTTTTGAAGCGCCGGCCCTGGCCGCATTGACCGCCGGGCGCCCTTCAGATTCGTTTGCGCTTCGGGTCGGCGCCTTGAGCTTCCCCGAACCGGAACGGCTGGGACTCGCGCCGATCCTCGTTGAGGCGCCCGCTTCCGCTTTCACATACGCCCCGGATAATGAAAAGAAGACCTACAACTCCGATTTCTCCATACTTGCGCTGGTCAGAAATGAGTCCGGGCGGGTGGTCGAGAAGTTGAGTCAGCATTACCCGTTGAGCGGCCCCGTTGACAAGATTGAAGCGGCCAGAAGTGGCGAGATACTTTTCTACCGCGAGGCGAACCTGCCGCCGGGCCGCTATACGATCGAGGCCGTGGCCTACGACGCGCCGTCTGGGAAATCGAGTGTGCGCAAAACTAAGCTTGAAGTCCCGGGCCTTGATAAAACGAAGCTGCGCTTGAGCAGCCTGACGCTGCTCAAGCGGGCCGACCGCTTAACCGCCGACGAGCAGAAAAAAAATCATCCGCTCCATTTCGGCGAGATCGTCGTTTATCCGAATCTGGGGGAGCCGCTGCGCAAGTCTGTCGCCAAACAACTCGCCTTCTTCTTCACTGCCTGGCCCGCCCAAGGCTCGACCGAGAAGTTAAAGCTGACCGTCGAGTTGATTCAGAATGGCGGCAGTCTGGGGCAGATTCCGGCCGAACTCCCGGGGGCGGATGAGCAGGGCCGTGTCAAATATGCAAGCGCGCTGCCGTTGGATAATTTCCCGCCGGGCAGTTATGAGTTGCGTGTGACGGTGAAGGATGGACAAAGCAGCGTCAGCCGCGCGGCGCAATTCAACCTCGAGCCTTGAATCAGTACCGCGAGCGGTAGCAAGCGGGTTGGCGCGCCGTCCGCTCGCTACCCTTCGCGGTACTGATTCTTTGAAATCGCGCAAGTTTTAAAGCTCTACTCGTTCTCAGCACAACGTCAATTCAAGTCAAATAGATAACGCCTTGAAGAGGGGAGGTTGCATTCTATGCTCAAAGGAAGCGTTTTGATTTATTCGCTCATTCTGCTCGCCTGCGCCTTGCCCGGGATCGGAATCGATGCGCGAGGGCAGGAACATACCGCGCCTACCATTGACATTGCTTCGCTCGCGGAGAAGAGCCTTGGAGAGATCATCAAAATTCTCGGGAAGCCGAGATATTGTAGTGAGTTCGAGTTTGAGAAGGCGAAATCACGCATACCGCCGGGCACGCCATATTTCGATGACGTCTGCCACTGGATTATCGGAAGGGATCCTTTTACCGTCTACTCCTGGCGCGGACGCGCAGTGGCTTTTTTGCACACGTTCGGGAATTACAGGAAACGTTCCACCAATCCTGAAGACGCTTTGCGACGCCTGGGAATTGAGGTGCGAGATGTCAAACCTTCGCAGATTCTCAAGAACCAGTCAGAACGCCCTTTTATCCATACTCAAGACTCTGTTATCCCCAAGGCGATAAGCGGACGAATGGCGCGCACTCAAGACCTCATCTGGTCCGGCGACTTCAATGAAAAAAAGTGGAAAGAATTAAGGGTGATCCAGAACGACGACGACAAGCGATGTCCCATCATAATTGCGATTTTGAATTACGACGCGCAGCGGTAATCGCGCTCAATTTTGGAAGATGAGATTGTCAATGACGACCGTCCCTTTGGTCTGAACGCATTGATCGCAGGTCGCGACTATGTTTATCGAAGTCAGCTTCTTCAGCACATTTTTGTGATCGACCTTCGGGTCCGCCCAGGAAGGCTGCTTAATGGAATTGAGCTGCACTCGATAGGTGTTGAAGCCCGGCGTGACTTTGAAGGCGAACCGTGGAGGGCCGTTAGTTTCAATGCCCTGGCCGCGGCTCACGAATTCGACCGTCATTGAAGTCACTCCCGTCGCGTAAAGCTGCAGCGTCAGATACTTGTAGCCGCTCACGTCGTCGGCGACGGGTTTCCCGTTGTTCTCCGGCTGGCCGTGTACCTGAACTCCGACGCCGGCGTATTGATTCGTCCCCAGCAATTCATAATCAAAAGCGATAGCTTTGTTCGGATTCTCCCTGCTCGGTCTTGCGAATTCGGGCGCCGGAGGGTTGACGCCCTCCAGACCTTTGTAACGACTCGGCATCGTCGGACGCTCCTGATAGGCGTACAACATCACCAGTCCGCCGCGACTGCTCACGGGACGGTTGTCTTTCGCGGTCTCGAAGTCGGCGTAGATCAATCTATCTCCTTCTTTATTTCCTTCTTTATTTCCTTCCTGGGACGCGCTTCCGGCTAACGCCATGGTGGGGAAGGATGCCGCATTTGCTTCGAGTGACCCTCGCGCGTCACTAGCGAATAACGCTATTGACGCAAAGCAAGTCAGGATTATCAAAGTTATTGATGGTTTCATAGTGGCGCCTCGTTTGGTGATGTAATCCTCGCCACAAAAGCGCAAAGAAGAACACAAAGAATAGAAAGCAGATGGGGAACCCTGAAGGTATTTGCTCAACCAATGCCGCGTTAGCGGCGGGGGAACTGAGCGATTACACCCGGAGAATATTTAGCGCCTTTTGTATTCGTCCTATGCTTTTGTGGTGAAATGGTTTTCTTTTGCGCATTGTCAACTTCTGCGCAGAACGCTTCTGTGGCTATAACTTCTTCAACAACTGTCGGGCCTCTTCGGCGTATTCCCCTTTGGGGGACGCCTCGAGATAAGCCTTCAGCGCGCGCGAAGCCTCGGCGGAATCCCCTCGACGCATAAAGACATGCGCCAGATAGTAATGGGCCGCGACGAAGTTCGCGCCGCCCGTAATCAGGGCCCTCGACAATTCGCGTTCGGCGCCGGGCAGGTCGCCCGTTTGCAACAGGGCCACGCCGAGCCAGAGGCGTGGCGCGGGCATCGCGCCGTCAATGGCCACTGCCTGGTTCAATTGCGCGATTGAGGCGGCGTAATCCTTCTGTTCGATCAGAACCAGACCCAGATTGAACCGGGAGTTGAAATACCTGGGCTCCTTCTCCAAAACGACGCGGAACTGCACGGCGGCTTCGTCGAAGCGCTTGAGCTTGAGGTACTGCGCGCCGAGGTCGTTGCGCGCCATGAGATAGTCAGGATAGATCGCGATGGCGCGTTGGAATCGCTCGACAGCCTGTCGCGCGTCTCCCTTGCCGGCCCACCGCACGGCCTGATTGTATTCTTTTTGCGCGGCGGGCGGCGCGGCTCGATCGAGTTCGGCGGCCGAAACCACCTGCGCTCCGGCCTTGCGTTCGGCGATCTCTTCCTTTTTGCGCAGCATGATAGCCAGTTGATAGGTTTGACCGCGATCCAGCCATACTCTTTGAGTCACCGGTTCATAAATCTTTTCGTCGGCGACGGCCTGCACATAATATTCTCCCTCTCTCAAATTGGGGAAACGGAATTCGGCGTGCTTGTTGGTATAAAGCGTGGTCAACGGCCTATGCACCTCGCTTAGGATGATCTTGACGTTGAAATTGGCCGACTGCCCCGACGGCAAAAGGACACGCCCCTCGATCAAAGCGCTGATTGGATCCGGCCCTATGCGAGTCCCCAGCGGCCCCTGCTGAGCAAAAGAGATAGCAGCCATGACAAATGAACAAATCACAGTCGAGATGGCCAAGGCGGTTTGAATTGTCCTCGTTTTCATATCTCCTCCGACCATTTGCGCGTCGTTACGGCGCCGGCTTAAGCATCCCGCAGTTTGCGCGTCATCGAAGCTCAGGTCGCTGACGCTCCCCGTACCGTACCCTCATCATCGGGCAAAGAAAACGGCGCGAGGGGAAAGGCTCGCCCTCGCGCCGTGGTTAGTTGACGGCTTGCGCCGCCGAAATTAGAAGGTGAACTTCAAAGCAAGCTCGACAATGCGGCGCCCACGTTTGGTCGTGATCTTGCCGTAGTTGTCTATTGTGGCCTGCGTGAAACTGAACCCGCCTGTCGGGTCACAAACATTCGCCGTGCCACCTGTCCCATTCGGAACATCTACATGCTTATTGCACGTGGTGTCCAATTGGAGATAGATGTCGGTCTTGTCCGGATTATTGAGACTGCCTGGATCAAGTCTGATCGGATAGGCTTGATTGAAGATGTTGAAAAAACCGCTCCTGAACTGGAGCGACTTGCTCTCGCTGATCTTGAAATTCTTGAAGAACGAGAGGTCGAAGTTACTCCGGCTGGGGTAGCGCAGATTGAACGGCGACTGGAAAGGCCCGCTCTGACCGAAGCCGGGAATAGCGATGGCGCTGAGATCGAGTATCCGCTCGCCTTTCTTCTTGTCACTATCAACCATCGGATTTCTCAAGAAGACCGGCGCGATCGCTCCGCTGTTGAAGCCGTTGTTGTAAAAAGCGTCGGTGCCGTACCAGGCTCTGGACATGTCAGTGGATGCAATATCACCGGTGAACCTCACCCGTAGCGGATTGCCGGATTGGAAGGTGGTGATGCCCGACATCTGCCAGCCGTTGAAGACGCCGCGCAGGAACTTCTTGTCAAGCGCGCCGCGAGCCAGGTCAGGGAGACTATAGTTATAAGAGAGATTGAGAATGTGGGTACGGTCGTACGGCAATACGCCCCAACTCCTTCCTCTCGTATCAATCGGATCGGCCCATGCCGCGCCGTCGGATTCGTTGACCGCCGTATTCCCCAGCGCTTTGCCGAAGGTGTAGGCGAGAAAATAATTGAGCTTCCCTGTCTGACGGCTCAAGGTCGTTTGCAGGGAGTGATAGCTGGACGTGCCGGTGAACTGAAGGTAGCCGATGCTGTTGTAATTGCCATACGGCCTGTAAGTTGTCCTGGCCAAACCGTCATCAAGCCCGATGCGATGAGCCGGAATGGCCATATTCGACGTCCTGGCGGCGATCAGAGCTTGGCATTCTGGTGACTTAGGACCCGGTTTACCTTCATCGGTTGAACAGTCCCCTCCGACTTGTTGAGCCGTTGGCACGAAAACGCCGTTAAACATCGCCCCCAGAGGCGCAAAGTTGATTTGCTTCTGCTGTGGCAAGTGGCGTCCTTGAGTGCCTACGTAAGCGACTGTAAAGATGTTGTTCGACGGCAGCTTCTTCTCGATCGTCAGGCTCATGTTTATAACCTGCGGGAGGTCATTTGATTTGGGATCGCGGGAGACGATGTCAATGGCGCCAATTCCCGAGAACGGATCGAGCTTGCCGAGATCGCCGAAAGTAAGGCCATTCCCCTTATCTCCGGACCAGGTGTCGAACTTGGCCTTATAGGCGTTGGGCATTTGGCCACTGGAGTAGTAGTCATAGTTGCCCTGAACGCGGTTGTAGAATATCCCCGCGCCGGCGCGCACAACCAGGTCGCCCTTGCCGCCCACGTCCCAGGCGAAGTTCAGGCGAGGCATGAAGGCCAGCGGCGGATTATCTATGACTCCCTTTGGAATCTGTCCCGCGGTCGCCGTTAAAATGCCGTTAGGCTGAGTCTTGACGCCGTTAATGAAAAGCCCCTGGCTTTTAACATAGGCCGAGGGATCGAACAATACGCCAAATCCTTTTCGCTCGAAGTTGTTCGGCAGGTATGCCATACGCAGGCCGTACTCCAGCGTGAAGCTCGGGCGGAGCTTCCAACTGTCCTGGGCATAGAACTCGTAGTTGTAGTAGCGGAAGTTGTCCAGCTTACGATCCGTGCCCTGGGAGACCTCAATCGGATGACCTGTGTACAGATCCCCGAAGTTGTTGCCAGTGCCCGTGCTCTGCCCCCATTGGGCTAACTCAATATTGGTGTCTAAGTTGGATTGCTGCCTCTTGTTCGCCTGCTCGATAAACGCGCCAAACTTGAATGTGTGAGATCTGTAAACCTTGGTCAGGTTGTCAGTGATCGCATAGGAGTCGTTCCAGGCCAGAATCGGAAAGCCGTAAGCGGTTGTGAAATCCCCACCGCCCCAGGTGGCGATACCTAGGGGCACGTAGGGATTGCTGTTGGGTAAGAAGGTGTTCTTCTTCAAGCCCAAGCCCGTAAAACTGACCTTGTCGGGATCGGCGAAGTCGTAATTGAGGTTCAGCTTGCTGGCGCCGAACAAGACCTCGTTGGTCATCGTCGGGTTGATGATGTTGGTCAGGTTGACGACCACTGAGCGACCCAGGTTATTGCTCTTCAGATTACCGGGAACCTCAAAATCCGAGGAATCCCACCACAGGCCGCGCGGAAAGCCTTGCTCCTCATGCTCGCGAGCCAAACGCACATAGAGTTTGGTCTTATCGTTGACGTTGTAGTCGAAACGCGAGGTGAACTGGTAACGGTCATTCGGCCTGAGCACACTATAGAGGTAGTTTTTGCCGTCTTTAGTGGTCGGAATATTCGGCGTGGGGTAGAGATTCATCAAAGCTCCGCCAAGGCCGGTGGGATCAGCGCAGTTCTTGAGGTTGCCGTTCGGCGCCGGCTTCCCCGGAACCAATCCATTGCCAGTGCAGCCGGCCGGGACATTAATGCTGCCCACTTCGCTGAAGTCTCCCTGTCGCATCTTCAGTGTCGGAACCGTGCCGAGCTTTGATCCTTCATCCGTGCGCTGGTAGTAATACTCGAAGCCGGCGAAGAAGAAGAGCTTGTCCTTTACCCCGAGCGGGCCAAAAACTTTGCGCGGCAAGTTGAGGGGGCCGCCGATGTTGCCGCCGGGGTAATTGTATTGGCTCGCCGGATTGCTTAACGGCTTGAGCGCTCCAGTTTTGGGGTCTGGAAGAATGTTACCGGTGTTGGAGCGGTCATTGGCGCCGAGGCGGTGGTCGCGCGAGTAATCGTAGAGCGAGCCGTGGAAGGCGCTCGTTCCGCTCTTGGTCGTCGCGTTGATCAGGACGGAGGCCGTCCCGTGTTCGGCGGCGTAGTTGCTGGTCTGGACTTTGACTTCCTGCACCATGTCCGGGTTGGCGGTGATGATGCTCCCGTTGTTGGCGCCAATATCCATCATTCGCGCGCCGTCAATCTGCACGTTGTTGTTCTCACCGCGCAGGCCGTTGACCTGGTAATCTCTGCTGCTGTTGGCGCCGGACACGAAGCCGACCTGCTCAGTCATGAACTGTTCGGACGGCGCGGCCACGCCGGGCAGGATGCGCAGCAATTCGGTCGCGCTTCTGCTGATGATCGAGAGATTATTGATCTGTTTGGCGGTGATCGTGTTCTCCTTGGCGCCGGTCTCGGTCTGGAGCACGTCGGCGGTGGCCGTTACGGTCACCGTCTCGGAAGCGGCTCCGATTTGGAGCGTGAAATCCAGGGCGCGAAGGTCGCTGGGACTCAGGATGAGGCCCGTCTTCTCGCCCTTCTTGAAGCCTGAGTTTTCGGCGCTGACTGAGTAAGTTCCCGGGGGGACCGAACTGAAGACGTAAATGCCCTCCCGGTTGGTGGACGTCTTGCGCTCGATTTTCGTAGCCTCGTTGACGAGGGTCACTGTGGCGTTCGCCAGCACGGCGCCGTTTGCGTCCTTCACCGCGCCGCGCAAGGTCGCGCTGCCGGTGGTTTGCGCCAGCGCTCCCGAGGCGAACAGACAGAGGCAGAGCGCCAATGATGTCATCATCGGGAGCCTCAAGAGCTGTTCGGACAGAGCCGACGAAGGCTGAATCAATTTCTTCATATTCATATATCCTCCAACTGTTAATTGGCGATGGGTTAATGGCACACTCACTAAGCGATTTTCTGCGCGCCTTATCGATTTGGCAGGGCCGCCGCACGCGACACCCATAGGCGCAGATACACCAACACGTGTGTCGGGCGTAGCGTGATGCGGCAAGCAACGCACAGATACGGATTTTTGATTATTTACCGGAGCGAGGGCTCACGCCGGCTTTTGTCCGATGTTCCAGCAAAGGTCCCAGCAAAGTTTAGGAAAATGAATTCCTTCTGGTATAATCCACGATATCATTACATCATTTTGATTTCGGGAATAGTAGACTGACCGGGTGAGGGGGTCAATACTGAAACCGCTATTTACGGTTATCAGCACGTTACATCCACGTTATTAACATTCCGATTTTCGCTTTCCGGGGATTGCATTCGGAACAATTCTGTATTATTGAAGGCCTGCGCGCTCTCCGGTCAATGAGGTCATCAACAGTCAACGGTCAGGAAAAACCTGGGATTTTAAAAAATGGCAGCGCAAGTCAACAACCCCCATACATTGACGGGCTCCTCTCAATATCAATCGGGTCAATTGGTTGGACAATCAGCGGGTCAATCAGGGGGTCAACCGGCAGATCAATCAGGTCAAGTTCCTTCGGCTACTCAGGACGAGATGAAACGGGCGCTCAACCGGGTGCTCAACAGCAAGCATTTCGTTCACGCGCCGATGAAGCAGAAATTTTTGCGCCTGACCTGCGATTTTCATCTGAACGGACGCGGGTCGGAGCTTAATGAATATCTGATTGGCCGCGAAGTCTTTGACCGCGATGATTCTTATAATCCCGCCACCGATCCGATAGTCCGCGTCGGCGCGCACGGCGTGCGCGAGAAACTGTCGCTCTACTATCAGAAAGAGGGCGCAGATGACGAGATTCGGATCGAGATTCCTGTCGGCAGCTACGAACCTGTATTCATTAAGACGGGGCAGGCGCTCCCCGCCGAAGCTGCGATGGCTTTGAGCGCGGGAGTGGATGTCGGAAGACAGCTTCCGGCCGAGATTGACGTCGAACCGGCGACCAGAGGTAGCAAGACGCGCGCGGCCGGAAAAAAGGCTCTGGCGCCGATGCAGATCGCAGTCGCCGCGCTATCCGCAGCCGTGATCGTCCTTCTGATAATAATTCTAGGTCAGCGGGGGAAGGTCGAAAGTCAGGCGCTCGCCGTCGCAAAGAACAGAGACTCCCACGGCGCGGTCTGGGAGCCGTTTCTGAAAAACTCTGAACCGACGCTGTTGATCCTGAGTAATCCGAGCGTTTACCGCACTGCGACCGGCGCCGATCCTGACATGTCGACGCGCCGCAGCCTCGCTCTGTCTCAGGAGCAGGCTGCGATGCTTACCAGCGCTTCCGGCGGACGGATACCGTCCAAACCGGATCATCCGTTGCAACTGATTCCCGCCTTCAACATGTATACGGGCATCGGAGAGGCGATCGGCATTTACCGCCTGTCGTCGCTGCTGCAGGCCGCCGGAGAACAGACCCTGCTCAAACAGAGCCGCAGCATCGGGCCTGAAGACCTGCGCGATTACGACATCATTCTGCTCGGGAGCGTTTATTCAAATCAGTGGTCGAAGCCGCTATCGATCAAGGAGAACTTCGTCTACACCACGCGCGCCACGATTGAAAATCTGGCCCCTGGCCAGGGCGAACAGACCGAATACAAGGCGGCCTTCGACGAGCGCACAGGAAGTCTGATTGAAGATTACGCGCTGATAACAGTCACTCCGGGCGTCACGGGCCAGAGGACGGTCATGGTTCTGGCGGGCATTTACAGCGAGGGGACCGAGGCCGCGGCCGATTTTGTCACCAACGCCAGCTATCTCAATGAACTTAACCAGCGCCTGCGCCAGTTGAGAGAGCAATCGGCGCCACCCAAGTATTATCAGGCGCTGCTCAAAGTCAGAGTCGAAAATTCCTTCCCGACAAAAGTCTCTCTACTCACCGTACGCGAACTGCAATCGGCTCAGTGAACCTGCAATCGGCGAAATAAACCAATTGTTTCCGCTTTCTCCGCCGCAGCGCGGCGCCTGAATTTAGACGTGGGTTTCAACCCACGGAATGGTTGGAGAACGTCCCCGCGTCGCGCGAGCGACGGCTGAATTCAATCGTCGCTGACGCGACGTGAAAAAAAACGACGCCCACCGTGGGTTAAAACCCACGTCTAAATTCAGGCGCCGCGCTGCGGCGGGAAGACGCTAGCCGCTATTGCTCGCAGAAATTCGCTAAGCCGCTTGCAGAGGTCGAAATATTTTCTGACCGCTTACTCGACGACAAAGAACGCATGTTCCTCGACGGCCTGCCGTCCTTGCGTGACGACTGCGCGAAGCTCGTAGCGCCCGGCCTTAAACATCTCCATCGGCGCGGAAGCGATATACGCGATGCGTCCCTGCGCGTCCGGCTGTGAGAGTTCGGGCGCGGCGCGCGCGATCACCTGGCCGTCGAGCAGGAATTCCAACGTCAGCCCAGGTTTTTCATTCAAGCCCGGGGCCGGATAAACGATGAAGAAGAACGACACCTGTGACCCCGGTCTCGGCTGAATCCCATCTCCCAGGTTGGGAATGATCTTTCCCTGCTCGAAGCGAAGCGGGTTGTCCGGGTCTTTCACGTCCGGGTCTACAGGGTCAACGCGTTTGATGACTGCGATACTGCTCATGCTTACGCCCTGACTGACGGGGGGAACGACGATCACGGCGCGGCGGGCGCTGATCTTGTTCGCCTCGCGGTCGTGCGCCGCGGTTTCGAGCGTATAACGTCCGAGCGCGAGATGGAAGTTGCGAATGAAGACCACATTGCCGCGCTTCAACGACTCCAGACGGTCAATCGGCCCTTCGAGGGGATAATCCTGACTGAATTTTTGAACGACCTGCCCCTCGGCGTTTTTCAACAAAGCCATCATCGCGAAATGCGCGCGGTAAATCTTCTTCTCCTGGTCGGCGACCAGAGTCAGGTTGGCGAGCGGCGCCTCGATTATCAACGTATATTGCGTCCCGTCGGCCTTCGACGCGAAGCGCATCGCCGTCGCGCGGTAATCGAAATCGCGCGGAGGTTTCGGGGAACTCAGCGCGGCCAGCAACGGCGCCTCGAACCCCAGAAGTTTCGGCCCGCCGCTTTCATTCGGAGGCAGGGCGAAATAGCCGCTGCGTGTTTGTAAGACGACGTCCTGGCGGGACGTCTTTACGGTGAGGGCGCGAAATTTGCCGTCGTATTCGCGAACCTGAGGGACGTAGGAGATTTCGTAATAACTGGAAAGCTCCGCGGCGACGCGTCTCATGGGCGAGCGCAGGTCGTTGGTGTTGGCGACCAGAAAGCCGCCCGTGCTCTCGGCGAGCGACGCCAGATTTTCCTGGGCGTTTTTCAGGATCGAGGACTCTGCGTTATCCATCGCCTTGATCTGTTCGGGGGTGACGGCCTGGCCGCCGCGCGATCGTAACTGCTGCTCGTTGGCTCTGGCCGCGGCGGTCAAGGACTCGCGCGCCGCGTCGGTCTGGCGGACAGTCTGCAACCCGCGCGCGTCAATCGCGTAGAAACTCACGTTGGCCCGGTTGGCGGCGCTGACGGCGTTGCGGAAGACGGGGGCGAGGTTGGGCGTCAATTGCAGGCCTTCCGAGAAATAGAGCACGGTCTTGCGCCCGGCCAGCCGCTGTTGACCTCTGATGAGCGAGAGCAGAGAGAAGACCGAAGCCGCCCCCAGTTGCTCGCGCTGCGCGTCGTCGGTTTGGCGCAGCATGTTTGTCGTCACTTCGGCGAGCCTGGCCTCGACCACGGCTTGGCCGATGCCCGCGCCGGCGCCGGCGCTCTGGGCCGCGCCTTGGGCCGCTTCCAGATTCGCCTGGGCGCGGAGGAGGTTTTCCAACTCGCGCTGAATGGCCTCCGATTGTTCGGCGAATTGCGACGACGCGGCGCCGGTCGCGCGATCGACCGCGGCGCTTAATTTCGCGCCGTCGTTGGTGAATTGCTGCAGGACTTGCAGATGCTGGTCAAGCGCGAAGACGGCGACCATCACGTTCCGTCGCAGCTCGGACTTCAAAAACTCCCTGGCCGCGTCGCGCGCCAGCAACCGGCCTTCGTTGTTCAAGCGCTCGAAGACCATCGTCACCAGATTGATCTGGCGCAGCGGGTCCACCGCATTGCCCGCCGCATTGCCTGCCGTATTGCCCGCCTGATCGTTAGACGCGCCGGCGCCTTCGATCAGGTCCGTCTTTTCGACTTTACGAAACGAGTTGATCTGCTGTTTGACCCCGTCTTCGTAGACTTCAATCTCGTCCGCTTTGAGGTCGGTGACGGGGCGTCCTTTCTTGTCGCGGGCTACAACGTCGAGCAGAACCTCTTCTGAACCGATACGAACCGTCGCGCCCTGATCCGAATTCCGCGGTTTTTGTGTCTGGCCGGACGGTTTCGCCGGTTCCTGCGCATAGGCCGCGAATATGACGCCGACGGCAATCAAGCATTGCGCTAGCCACAGAGCCACAGAGACACGGAGAAGATGAAGAGAAAAAGGGCATTTCCAACGAACTTTATGGTTTTCTCTCTGTGTCTCTGCGTCTCTGTGGCGGAGCCTGTGTCCCCAAGTTGTGCGCTTTGATTTAGTCATTAGCTTCGTTCCTCAGTCGGGATAAGGCTCGCCTGGTTTGACGATCCGAATTCGATGGTCGGTGAATTTGAAATGCGCGCCGGGCAATTCGTATTTCGGCATATGGCATTCGGCGCAATTCTGCTTTCCGACTTTGCAGATTCGCGCCGCCGTCTGATGACAGGCGAGACACTTGGAGTCGTAAAAGGCCTGATCGCGCCGCATCTCCTCGTGCGGGTTGTGGCAGGCCGAGCAGGAGATGCGGCGGTCTTCGAAGTCGTAACACTTGCTGCGGAATATTCGATAAGGCTGGAAGCGGACATTGCCCATCCCCTGTGGGGGCATCAGCATCACCTGAGTCCACGTGCGGTGACACGCGCCGCAAAATTCCGTCTGGCCGTTAGTGTCGAATCTGCCCGGATTGACAATTCGCTTGTTCGCGAGGTCGCGCGCCTTCATCGCGGCGACGTGATCGGCGCCCGGCCCGTGGCAGCCTTCGCAGCTTATCCCCGGCGTCAGGTTGTCCGTACGCAGCCGCCCTTCGACGACCGCAGCCGTGGCGTGGCAACTGAAACAATCTCTGGCGTCGGCGCCGTCCAGCAGATGCCCTGCGGCCTCGGTCAACGATCGCGGCTCGGCTCGCGGCGCGCCTAAAGTCAGATCAAGCCCGCGTATGTCGTTGTAGAAGCTGACCCGGCTTTCGTAATACTTCCCGTCGAGCTGAAAGACATAGGTCTGTCCCGCCTTGCCCAATCCGAAGGCCCACAGGATCGGGGTGGAGATCGTCTCCTTCCCGTCGGTCACGGAATAGTCGCTGCCCTCGCCTTCGCGCGTGATCGAATAAGAATACGCGCCGATCTTGAACGTCAGCCGCTTATGCTCACGCAGAATTCGCCCTTCCTTCGCGGCCTCAAGCGTCCTGGCCATCGGCGTCGTCAACTGAGTCGCCGCCTGGGTGTGGCATTGCGCGCAGGCTTGCGAGCCTGCGTATCGCGCGCCCGCCGGAGCATGCGTGGGCCGCCAATCGAGCGCGGGCGCGAAGGATTGCCCGGTTTTTTTATCCTGCGCCGGGTCCTGGCTCGATGAGCGGAACGGCGAGTAGAGAATGATCAACCCGCCAAGAGCAAGGACAAGGAACCTCGCTTTTTTGACTGTGTTCTCGTTCATCAAGTTTAAGCAGTCAGGGAGAGATTTTGAGGCGTTTCCATTTTCCATTTTCCATATTCCATATTAAATCTGTCATTTGCCATTGCGCGCCCCGCGAAGTTCCGGCAATGACAAATGACAGATGTAATATGGAATATGGAAAATTAAAGACGATCACACCTCGGAATTTTTGTATCGGCGCTTATTGATCGGGCTTTCTGGCGCCGGATTCGGCAGGCGACGAGGAAGCCGCGCCTCCTTCGCGCCGCATTTTGCCCAGCCGTGTGAATACAGCCCGCGCGCGTTCGGCGTCCTTAGGTCTATTTGCGCGATTGTAAGCGCGGGCGAGCGCGAAATACATTTCGGGGCTTTCGGGCGCGAGCTTCACCGCGATCTCAAGCTCATTGACGGCGCGCTCGATCTCGCCGGTTTCGAGCAGAATCCTGCCGAGCGCGTTGTGTGTGGCGAAGAGGTCGGGCGCGAGCTTCACGGCCTCTTCGGCGTAAGGCGCCCCTTCGGCATGCCGGCCTTGCTTGATCATCTCGAAAGCAATTTGCAAACGCGCGTGTACATGCTTCGGCGAGATCCGCAGTTCGCGGCGGAACTCCTCAATCGCGACGTCTGGATTGTCGCGCAGCAGGAAGACTCCGTAGGCGTAATGCGAGCCGGGCGAATCGGGATAGTTCTCGACCAACTCTTTGAACTCCTGCGCGGCCTCTTGCTGGCGCTTCGTAATCAGGTAAGATGTCGCGCGCCCGGCTTTAAAAACCATCTCGCGTTTGTCCGGCGGGGCGTCCAGAGGCAGATAGGCCATACGCAGCATTGTCAATCCCAGCGCGAAGACCAGGTCCGGCGTCTCCTGCTGTTCATTCATCAGCGGCGCCATCACGTCGTAGGCCAGCTCGAATTGCCCGAAGCGGTTGTGCAGAATCGCTTCGTGGTAGCGTGCGACCATCCGCAACTCAGGATTTTCGCCCACGCCCAGCAGATTGCCCTGCCTCAGATGAATCAGCGCCGGCTCGTATTGTCGCAGCCGGAATTCGCACAATCCCAGCATCGCCAGAGCGGGGCCGAACTTCCGGTCAATCGCGACGAATTTGAGAAAGGCCTCGCGGGCGTCGGCGTAACGGTCGCGTTCGTAAAAGATCGCGCCGGCGCGCCACCAGCCCTCCTTCCACGCCGGTTTCAATCGCAGCGCCCGGAGGTATAGCGCCGCCGCTTCATCGGGGCGATTGGCGTCGCGCGCTTCGTCGGCGCGCTTGGCGAGCGCGTCGAAATCGGCCCCGGAGCCCTTCCGCTGCGCGGTCCGGTCGGATGCTTTGCCCGAAGCGGTTTGAGCGACGGCCGATGGCGCGGCCAGAATCACGACGAGAAACGGGAGAGTCAAACTCATCAGCCATCCGATCCCGTCTGAGACCAATTGTTTTCGCTCTCTACTCATCCGCAATCAAGGTTTCTGCTGCGCTCCCGGTTGTTTCGCCTGACGCTCGGCGTTCAGTTTGTTGACTACGGCCTGTTCGCGGTCGCCGTCGGCTTTGCGCCTCATCCGGTAATAGACCGTCGCCAGCATGACGTGGGCCTCGACGAAATCGGCGGCGTCCTTCACGAGCTGTTCGAGGGCGGGCAGCGCCTCGTTCAATTTGCCTTGCGCGACATCAATGCTCGCGATGTAGAAGCGCGCGTTCGGCTCGTTCGGGCGGACGGTCAACGCCCGCCGGAGGTAATCGCGTGACTCGTCGAGCTTCTGGTCCTGTTTGAGCAGGAGGCCCATTTGCAGGCAGGAGTCGAAATCGTTCGGATTGACCTCAAGCTCGCGGCGAAAAGCGGCTATCGCCTCTTCAGTGGCGCCCATGCGCACGAGCGTCTGGCCGTAAAAAGAGTTGACGGAGGGCAGCTTTGGGTTCAGCTCGACGGCGCGTTTGAATTCCTTCAACGCCTTCTCGTATTCGGTGACGGTCAAATATGTCGTCCCCATCATGACGTGAGCTTCGGCGGAATCTCCGTCGCGCAGGATGCGCTCGATCCGCTCCTGACCTTTGTCAAGCTGCTTGTCGTTGATCAGCGCCATGCCGAGCAGGTAGGCCACCGCGCGGTTGTCCGGCTCCGCGCTTTCGACCGGCGTCAGCAGTTCGATCACTTTTTTGAACTCGCCCATGCGCAGGTTGCAATCAGCGAGCAGCAGGACCGCGTTTCTATTTTCGGGCTGCGCGGCGACGACCGCCTCGAGTTCTTTCGACGCCGACAGGATTCGCGCGGTCTTGTAATAGGCGACGGCCAGGTTGAAGCGGATCCCCTGGTTGCGTCCCTCAAGCGCCAACGCCCGTTTGTATTGTTCGATCGCGTCGGCGTAACGCCCCAATCGCGCCAGCGCCGCGCCGAGGTTCGACCTGGCTTCAACGCGTTCGGGGCGCAGCGCCAGATAAGCCTGATACTCGCGGATGGCGCCTTCGATGTCGCCCGATTGATGCAATTGCACGGCGCGCGCGAAGATTCGTTCAGGGTTTTCGTCCGCGCCCGCCGATGGTTTTGACGTTTGCGCCCCCGCCGGCGACGAGAGCGCAAGCAGAGTTATGAACGCGAGAGTGAATCTGACCGCTTTCGCCATATTTCATACGCCATATGTCATATTTCATACGTCATATGAAATATGACATATGGCCCGGAGGTAATCAGTTACTGTTGGAAATCCGATAATAAAAAAGAGGGCGCCGTCATTTCGACAACGCCCTCAGCTTATCACACAGGCTTAACTGTGTTCTAGAAGGTGAATCTGGCCCCGAGCGTGATCAGGCGGCGACCGAACTTGTTCTCGGTGTATTTACCGAAGTTGGTCTTGGTAAAGTCATTCGTCACGAGTTTCGGGGTGGGCGAATCCGGGTTGTCTGTCGTGTATTGCAAATTCAGATTGTCGGTAACCAACGACTTCAAGGGATGATTCAAGAAGTTGTTGGCCGAGATTCGGAACTGCAGCCGTTTGCTCTCGGTGATCGCGAAGCTCTTCGACAGGGTCAAATCGTGGGAGTTGTAGCCCGGCCCCTTCAGGTAGGGGAAGACGTACGCGCCCGACTGGCCCGGCGCTGGAGGCGCGAAGCAGTTCAGGTTCACCGACTGATCCTTGCCCAAGCCGCTGCGCGGGTCGCAGGTCAGAATCGGCTGCGCCGAGGTGTTAGGCGTGCCGAGGACCTGAGATGCGTTGCCGACGCTGTAGAGCGTGAGCAACTGCTTGTGCGGATCAGTTTCGAATTTGGTTGAGTCAGTGGGGAGCGGGAAATTTTTCGGGTCGCACCTGGTGGCCTTATCCGCTCCGGCGTAATGGAAACAGGACTGCTTCAAATCCCCGCTCAGGCGGAAGTTGACGCTGTCGGCCTGCAGCGGGTACCCGCTGGCGAACTGCGAGATTCCGGACAATGTCCAGCCGTCGAGGAATCCGCGGGCGAACTTGTTGTTCGATTTCAGATAGTCTTTCGCGAAGTTCGGCATTTCGACCGTATACGCCACGTTGAAAACGTGTGTGCGGTCGTAACCGAGGACTCCGTAGTTGTGGCCGCGCAGGTCGAGCACGTCGGCTTGTGACCCCTGGTTTCCGCCGTTCCGGATGCCGAGCGCCTTCGAGAAGGTATAGGACGCCAGGTAGTTCACGCGGCCCGTCTGCCGCGAGATAGTCATCTGCAGCGAGTTGTAGTTCTGGAATGCGATGTGGCGCACCAGATTGACCGAGCCGTAGCCTTGGAAGGGGCGGAACGCGTCGCAGTTCCCGCCGGCCAGCGCCGCCGTCCTACATCCGGCCGTGTTCAGCGGCACGACGTTCTGATCGGCCGTGTACAACTGGTCGCGGCTGCGGTTGCCGACGTAAGCCGTTTCGAGCGACATCTTATACGGCAGGCGTTGCTGTACGGTGAAGCTGAAGCTGTCGACGTACGGCTGTTTGTCGTCATTCGGGTCAAGGGCTTCAAACGAAGTGATCAGGTCGGCCGAGGCTTGCCGGCCGTCAATCGCGGCGAAGGTCGTGTTGCCCGTGCTTCCGACTTGCCTCACCCCGGCGGCGGTGTCCAGACCGCTGGTGAGCTGGGCGTCGTGGTAATACGAGCGGCCGTAGCCGCCACGCAGCACCGTATAGCCGTCGCCGAAAATGTCGTATGCTATGCCTAGACGTGGCGCGGCAAAGAGCGCTTTCGTCGGGGACCCGGAGAGCGGAACGCTACCGTCTCTGTCCTGCCACGACACGCCGGGCAGTTTGCCCGCCGCGGCGTCCGCCGAGTTGAACTTCGAGGAGTCGAAGACGGCGAAGCCGAAGCCTTGGCGGTCGTACCACTTGCCGAGGTGGTAGAAGCGCGCGCCGAGGTCGAGCGTCAGCTTGCGCGAAGCCTTCCAACTATCTGAAGCGTAGAACTCGAAGGTGTTGAAGCCGATGTTGTGCAACACGTTCTTGGTCTGCTCCTGATAATCGGCGAGGCGACCGAGCAAGAGGTCGGCCAGCACGTTGCCGCTGCTGTTGGAGGTCCCGGTGTTGAAGATCGCCAGGCCGTTCGAGTTACCGCTCCCCGGCTGGTTGTTGATGAGGTGCTCGAAATAGCCGCCGAATTTCAGCGTATGCGTGCCCCGCACCATCGTCATGTTGTCGGAGAAGTTGACCAGGTGCTTGGTCGCGAACAGGACCGGGTCGAAGCCGCCCGGGTTGAGCAGCGTAGGCCCATCGCCCCAACTAGTGATCGAAGGAATCTGCTCCAGACCGCTCTTGAACAGGCCTTTGAACGGGATGTTCAGCGCCGACCTCGAGACCTTCTGCGGGTCTTTGAACTGGTTGGGGAAGTCGATGAAGCTGTAGCCGAAAACGACCTCATTGGTCAGCGTCGGCGTGAAGACCTGCGTCAGGCTGGCGCTGACCGAATCCGAACGGTTGGGCGCCTCGACCGGAGTCGGGTAAGGCACCTGGCTCGGGTTTCGCCACCACAGGCCGACCGGGAACTGCTGCAACTCGGTCTGCACGTTGTAGCGGGCGAAGAACTTGGTCTTCTCGCTGAAGTTGTACTCAACTTTCGCCAGCGTTTGCTTCATATTTTGATCGAGATCGATCGCCTGAATGTAGTTGTAGCCGGACGAATTCGACGCCGGATCCACATTCGGCAGCGGCAACAGTTTCATCATCGCCTGTCCGGTCGGATCAATCATGCCGGTCGGAATCATCCCGCCAGCGATGCCGGGTAGCGACGGCACAGTGTTGACCTTCCCATTACCGAGCTTGGCCAGGTACGCGGCGTCGCTGAAATTGCCGTTGCGCATAGCTTCGGTCGGCACGCGCGACTGGAGCAGCCCTGTGTCCAGGCGCTGGCGATAGGCCTCGAACCCGACGAAAAAGAAGGCCTTCTCGCGGCTCTTGTTGAAGTTGGTTCCGGGGATCAAAATCGGGCCGCCAATTTTGGCGCCGGGGAAGAAATACTTATTCTCCGGCTTCGGCTGCGAGTTCTTGTTGAACGACCAGTCATTGGAGTTCATCGCGAAGTGGCGGGCGAAAAGGTAAGCCGCGCCGTGGAACTCCCTGCCGCCGCCCTTCGAGATCGCGGTAATAACGACCGGGCCTTTGGAGACGTCGGCGCCGAAGTTGGAGGTTGAGACCTTGAATTCCTCAATCATCTCTGGGTTGAGGTTGATCGGTGTTGCGCAGTTGCAGCCCGGGTCCGAAACGTGCGCGCCGTCCGCCACGATGTCGAGCGCTTCGGCGCGGGTGCCGTTGGCCGAAAAGTTCCCGATGGCGCTTTGCTGGCCGCCTTCGCCGTTGCCGTTGATGCCCAGGGTCTCGCCATTGAATCGGGGCTGGTTGTTTAATCCTGTGATCGGCGTGAAGCCGGGCAGCGCCTTGATCAATTCCGCCGCGCTGCGGCCCACGAGCGAGAGGTTTTGGATTTGCTTGTTGGACAGCGTCATGCTCTTTTCGCCGTTGTCGACCGGCGCGATCTGGTCGGCGGTGGCCGAAATGTCAACCGTTCCCGAGACGGCCGTCGCGCTCAACGCGATGTCCGACACCGAACGGCGGTCGCCGGCGCTGACTCTGATTCCGGCGCGCTCCCATTTGGCGAAGCCTTGAGACTCGATGGTGATGGTGTATTCGCCCGTCGGCACGGACGCGAAAGCGAAGACTCCCTCCGAGTTGCTCACGGTTCGACGGATGTCGCCGGAAAGCTGGTTCTTCAACGTGATATTGGCGTTCGGGACGACAGCGCCGGACGAGTCGGTGACCGTTCCGGTGAGTTGTCCCGTCAGGTTCTGCCCGTATCCGGCTGCGAACACCGAGCAGAGCAACGCCAACGCCAACATCGCGCCGAATACGCTCCTGTATGCCTTCATTTTAAGGGTCTCCTTTGCTGAAAGGTGATCAATAGATTTTTGACCGGTAAAGCCAACCGCAGGTCACACGACTAGCAATAAGGCTCAGCCGGTCGGCGAGCGATTTCTATTCCAGCAAAACCTACTTTACTAATCAGTCTGTCAGTAAATGGATTGTTTTGATTAGCGGATTGTCCGATGAAAATTGGAGCCCAAGGCGCCAACGCGAAGGTATCTTACTGGCGGCTCATATAGCGGTCAATTTAATTCGTGGTTATTTACAGTAAACATAACGTTACGCACGGTTAAAACCGACGTTTTCCTTTAACCACATCCATCTTTTTTCATAAATTGACCCGGCATTTTCATAAAACGTCATAAAATGTCATACAACTATGTTCCTTCCATAAATCTATGCTGGCAGCCAAATGTCTTGTCAAAACGCGGCGCCTGGCCTAATCTAGCGCCGAAGTCCACGAGTCCCGCAAGTTTTCTTTAGGCGCAGGACTTAGCTATACATAAGCGAGCATCACGAACATATACATTTTTGCCACAGGCTGATACGAACAACGACCCGAACGCGGTCAACGCCGCTGCGTTCGGCCAGACCCGCAACGCCTTCCGCGATTTCACCGTGTCAGGCACGAACGATCCGGGCGGGCGTCTGATCGAATTCCAGTTGCGGCTCAATTTCTAGCCGCCGTCTTGAGACCATTCTAAGCACGACAAAGCGCGGGGACGAGCGTTGTGAAATCCCCGCGCTTTTCGTATCTTGGCCACTCAATCCATCCTTTATTACCGGAGAAGAGCCGCTATGATTCCGTCACGCAGACAGTTTTTGCTGGGCGCGGGGGCGACCGCGCTCGCCGCGCAATTCGACACCAACTCCATCTCATCCGTCTTCGCCGCCGACTACGAATTCAAGATCGGCTATCACGCCATGACGTGGGGCGATAAGACTGAGCAGGCGATTGATGAAATTTCGGAACTCGGGTATATCGGCGTCGCGATTCGCCGCTCCGATTACGAGAAGTACGCCAATCGCGCCGCCGAATTTAAAGACCTGACGGCCGCGAAGAAATTGACTGTCGTCTCAATCTCGACCGGCGACGTCACGTTCAATCCCAGCGCCGAAAAGCAGGAGATCGCCGACCGGGTCGCGATGGCGAAATGGATGAAAGATCTCGGAGGACTTTATCTGGAAGTCACCGATAACTCGCGCGCCAAAGAGGGAGTGAACGATCACGAGGATTACAAGAAGCTTGGCAGGCGTTTGACCGAGATCGGCAAGCGAACGTTCGGCGAATACGGCGTCAAGCTCGGCTATCAAAACAGCATGAACAGCATGGGCGAGCGGCAGTTGGAATTTGACCGGATTATGAACGCGACCGATCCGAAATATGTGTGGGCGGCGCCTGACATCGCGCATATGCAGACCGCGGGCGGCGACCCCGTGAAATTCACGCGCGATTACATCACCCGCTTGCTCTATCCGCATTTCAAGGACGTATTGATTCAAAAGACCCCGCCCGGGCTCGACGGCCGGCCGCTGAGGCCGAAATACGACATCGTCGAAGTGGGGCAAGGCGTGGTCAATATCCCCGGCGTGACGCAAATACTGAAAGACTTCCGCTACCAGGGCTGGATCATCATCGAGCTTGACCGCGCGCCAGGAGGACGGACGCCGAAAGAGAGCGCCCTCATCAGCAAGAAGTTTGTCGAAGAGAGGCTGAAGTTGAAGATATGAAGCAAAACACCAGAAGGGAGTGGGGAGTGGGGAATGGGGAGTGGGAGGACCAGATGTGATAGCTCACTTCCCCCACTCCCCATTCCCCACTCCCCACTCCCTTTCTCAGTTCTG
>Ga0081455_10001421_pt1 | contig 29659 bp, 35 predicted proteins | sample TabmetS3T2R1_FD_70207 | JGI IMG/M metagenome (GOLD analysis project Ga0081455, IMG submission 70207) | Tabebuia heterophylla rhizosphere microbial communities from the University of Puerto Rico - S3T2R1 | ecosystem: Host-associated > Plants > Roots > Rhizosphere ... | reverse complement strand
GCGCATGACGATGTTGCCGTCTACCAGCGTGTCTCCGACACCGCATGCCATTGCAATAACAGCGCCACTCGCTCGCGCTTCCCTTACGAGCGCGTCAATTTCAAGTCGCGTGACCATACGCGGATATCCCGTATAGGTAACAGTGCGGCAGAGCACTCCCAACTGAGATTCTTCGATGCATTTCAACTCGGGTTCAATGCCCTGTTTCGGCTCGAGAGGCCGATAGCACGTCTCAATCACCTGGCGGCCTTTGTCTCCCATGGAGCGCAGCACGGGTGCGATTTGCAAATCTGTCACACGCTGAATCATTCTGACGAAGAGAAACATGCTGACCATCAGCAGAATCCCGACTATCAGGATGGAATAGCCCGGAACTTTGCCAGAGCCGTTTCGATCAACCCATCCAAGGGTGAAAAAAGCATATATAAATGTGAACGAAAACACCCCGATCGAATGATAGAGCGTTTGATCACCTATAAACATGCGCACCAAGCGGGGCGAATAGGCGACCGCGCTAAACTGGACCATGATGAAGGCGAGCGCGAACACAACGCCGGTGAGCGCCAACATCCCTGACGCAACGGCCGCCATGCAGCCCTGCGCTGAAGAAACTGATATGCCCAGCAGGTCTTGGGCTACGTAGGCGAGCTCGAATCGCGGCAGTACTTGACCAAGTGTGAAAGCCGCCACGACGTAAATCATGGGAACGATCCAAACGCGCATTTCTCATCCTCCGAGGCTCACAAAGTGGAAGAGGGCATCCGGATCCCCCGTCGCACTGGCTAGTAACGAATCTCTTCGTTCCTGAAAAGCTCCGTGAACCAGCAAGTCCGCTTATGGCCCTTTGCGGACATCGGCTAATGCGCTGCAAATGTCTGCTTTTGGGGGTAAAGCGGACATGCCTTAGTGCACCGCAATTGTCTGCTTTTGACCCAAAGCGGACAACATGCGGAGCAAAATGACATAAGCGGTGTCATGGTCGCGGTCATATTGGTTTATTTCCCCAAAGACCAATTGACCGTAAAGCCATTTCGACCAACTTTCGACATCGGTCCGCTGCGTATGCGCGGAGGTAACAATGCGCAGATCAGGTGACGGGGAAACACCGGCTGCCTCACGCGAGCACAATTACCATTTTTCCAGTGTCCCAGTCAGGGCACCGGTGAGTTATCCCACACGTCGGTTTGCGGTGACGATGATGAGGAAGTACCGAAGCTGGCTTCGGCCTTGGTCGACCTAAACAGAAAACGAGCGATCATTGCTTTTGGGAGAATAAAATGATGCAAAGGACTGTCCGCCTTAGTGCCATCACGGCGATCACGTGGCTTCTCTCTGTTGCCATCCTAATTTCTGCCGCCCATTTCAATGTTGCTCAAGCGCAAAAAAGAGCAGTTGCGCGAGCTTGCGGCAAAGAACTTATAAAACAGTGCAACGCAGTGCCAGCGCAGGCAAACAACTTGCTCGAATGTTTCCAAAAGAGCCAACACAAAATCTCCGCAAGATGCGCTGCATTGGCGGAAAACATTGTGCGCAGTTGTGACAGAGACTCAACGCAGCATTGCCAGGCCGTCGTCGCGGGTCAAGGCAATATTCTCGGATGCCTGACAAAGGCTAGGCGTTTGGTTTCCGCGCGATGCAATGCGGCTCTCGATGCGGCTTATGTGCGCCAGTGAACAATGAGTGCGGTTAACAACCGACCGACGGAGAGCAGCATCTGAGCGGATTTCGGAGGGCTGTTTCCGGCGGATGATTCACTAATGTCCGCTATTGGCCCAAAGCGGACATTCCAACGCCGTCATCCAATGTACTTTGCTTGGAATAAACGCCGCGTGCCCATGCGGCTTTCATTGCAGTGCTATGCTTAGAATGAACTCCGTCTGCCCATGCAGCCTTTGTGGCTGCACCTATTTTTGCACGATACTCAGGGCTTGCCCATGCAGCCTTTGATGCTGCACTTTTCTTGGCGCGATATTCGGGATTTGCGCATCGCGCCTTTGCTGCTGCACTTTTCTTGGCGCGATATTCGGGATTTGCCGATTGTGCACGGATTTTGGATTCAAGATTTGCCCATTGCGCCTTTGCTGCTGCACTCTTCTTGGCACGACGCTCTGGATTCGCCCATTGTGCACGGATTTTGGATTCAGGATTTGCCCATTGCGCCTTTGCTTCTGCACTTTTTTTGGCACGATACTCGGGATTTGCCCATCGCGCCTTTGATGCTGCACTCATCTTGGCACGACGCTCTGGATGCCATGGAGTACGGATCTTGGCTTCAGGATCTGCCCATTGCGCCTTTGTGCCTACAACTTTTGTTCTTTTCGCCACTTCATACTGCCAGCCAGCGATGATTCGACCACTACGACACTGCGCCATTCGAGTAAGTGCATGCATCATCTTTCTTCGGGCGCGGCCTTTTGTGAATTTTATCAACAGCCAATGCGCAAGGAAATGTTCGCGGTAAGTCAGCTTGACGATATTGCTCTTAGCATTGTTGCCACCCAAAGAGCGCGGAATGATATGATGGCCTTCGCAGTACTCAGTCAGCACACGGCCCGCAGCACGCGCTATTAGCGCGTCGTACACAGCGCGGTGGTTCATGACCGCACCTCCCGCACCCAGACGCTTGAATCAACATCATCAGCTTCCGGCACCGAACCGTCTTCCAACTCTGAAGGTGGAATGCGACGGGCTGATTGAGAGGACATGGACAAAAATGTTCCGCGCTCTCAGGGATGGTCAAGCTTATGAAAACGTCCGCGCTGATTTTGTTTACGCAGCCGTTTACGCAGGCGGGTTTTCTCAGCGTGAGAAAACTAACAAAGCTGCGTCGCGCAACACTTTCCTGCAAAGCTGTCCGCTCTACCCCCGAAAGCGGACATTAGACGTCGCGACTGGAATGTCCTCTAAAGGCCACAGGCGGACATTGCGAGCGGCCAGTCGTCAAAGTTTGCAACGAAAAAAGGAAGTTCCCATTTCCGGAAACCAAGGATGAATCCGTGTCAGTCGATTATCATCCTCTATCTTTGCGCTGACTTGCTGAGTACCAAGCAATGCTATGTCGGTTGTGCACGAGGCAATCAAATGCAGAACGCCTCCTTCCTCCTTGCGATTGGTTATTTTGCACGCTTTTGCTTGTCCTCTGATTTGATGTCCTTCAACTATGAAGCCGCCACCAAAAACGCCGGAGTTCCTAGTCATCGATAATTTTATTATTTTTTTTACGAAGACCTTCTCACAGTTTCTGTCATCAGCGGACCACGCGCCGTTCCAGTCAAATCCGTTGGCAGAAACGCTCATCAGCATGCCAACTGCAACAATGAGCGTTCGTGCAGCCGAGCCTGACATTCAACTCTCCGCGCCGAGAAATGTCGGAAGCCGGGCATACCGAGAACAAAGGCATGTCCGAATGTACAGCTCATATCGCTAATAGTTGGTGCGCAATCGTTGCTCACAGTATCGAGGCCGGGAGCACCATCACGCCACCGAACTCGTCAGCGAATGCTTGCGCAGTTTCGGCATCGGCGAAGCGCCAGCAAACAATATCGCGCTCACCTTCGCGGCGGCCGCGACCTCTGCGTGGGTTGATGCCGAGTCGAGTGTGAAACCCGCAAATGCGATCCAGGCGCGTTCCGAAGCCGCCAAGAGGCACCTCAAGCTCAACCACGTAAGGAAAGTCGCGCTTGATAGACGCTGCGTTCTGCCAGCCTTTATAGCGACGCTCATTTCGAAGTTTCCGAGAACGATCTTCGGGGCGTTCTGTCATCTCACGATCCGGATCATAGGCCCGCCATCTTGAGTAGTGGAGCAAACTGCGTTTGAAATTTTAACTGCTGTCCGTGGCTCGGAAATGGCACGCTGATCCCCTTGTTCAGTACGTTAAACCCATCCCTAGTGAGCCTCCAGTCAAGCAGCTTACAGACGTTAGATTTGATCAAGATGATCGCCGCGTTTCTGTCGGGCGACATTTCTTCTAGCGCAGTCACTAACAACGGATAGTCCCGCTTAATGATCGCGTTGCGCTTGTGCACTTGTTGGCCGAGCCAACCCACCGGCTCGTAGGTAGCGTCCAACAGCACCCAACCACGCCGCTGCAATTCGCGTAGACCCTCCTCCTTGGTCTTGGGCATGTGGCCAAGCTGCTTCATCAACGCGGTGAACAGCCACTCGTTGGTGCGGCCAGCCGGATTGTATAAATATGTTTGGTTTTTCGGCGGGCTTTCTGCCACGACCACGAGCCTCACCGGCTGCGGCTCAAACTTGCGTCGGAAAGCAAGATAGTCGTCTTTAGTGAGCATATCCCGATCCAAAAAGCGCACATGGGTCCAGCCGCAGTGCCTCTCAGTAATAGACGTCGTCGTCGACCAGGCGACCGGTTACCCAGGCTACGACAGCGTGATCCCCGTGACGAGGGCGGGATGTGTCTATCGAGGCAACAATGGCCGCTTTGGGTCATAAGCAGACATTTGCAGCGCAATAGCCCATGTCCGCTTTACCCCTGAAGGCAGACATTTGATCGCTGCCAATGGAATGTCCGCTAAGGGCATTGTCAAACGATTCCGAAATAGATTTATCTTGACCGTCACCGTGTGGCACCTTGGCAGCTGCGGCTCTTAATCTTTCAATAGCGATACCGGGAGCTGCGGCCGAGGGACTGCATCCAATAAGAGGGGTAGCTAGGCCACCATGGGAGGAGGTCATGTCCATCGAAAACATCCTGAGGCGCAAGGGCACCGACGTCACAACAATATCTCCAGAAGCCAGCATCAAAAGTGCGGCGGACTGGCTGCGCGCAAAGAACATCGGCGCTCTAGTGGTGACGAGTGGGACCGCAGTTCTTGGTCTTATTTCCGAACGTGAAATCGTTCACGCATTTGCTCGCTACGGCGAGACACTCGGGTCGATGCCGGTGAAGGAAATCATGCGATACGGCGTGACCACCGTATCCCCAGACGAGAGTGTCAATCGCGTGATGAACCTGATGACGCACCATCGCGTGCGCCACATGCCGGTGCTACGCGGTGGTAAGCTCGCCGGTATTATCAGCATCGGCGATGTAGTCAAGCAACGTCTGGACGATCTGGAGCTTGAGACGAACGTTCTACGCGATGCCTACAACGCCGGGCGTTGACGCCCTCGCATCTCTGATTCAGAAACGTCCATCCGCCTGGAAGTTCAGTGAACAACTATCTTCACGTTCATTAGAACATTCCACCGATAGCCCGAGTTGCCGCCGTCGAGCACATCGCTGTGATCGGGCTCCATACTTCTGCAATTGGCCTGTCATCATCGCGGACCGAATTCGACCTTCGGCCCGCGATTGCCTTGTCCCGCTCGGTCGCGACGATCCTCACGATGCAATGTCCGCTTTGGACATTTCGCAGCGCAATCGTCATGTCCGCCCCCGGACATTTCGGCAGAGTGATTTCAAATGTCCGTAGCGACCATTCAACCGATACAAAGACTCAACCCTGCAATGGATTGACCTGTCGCATTGCAACATTTTGATCTGCATCAAAATCGAGCATTTTTGTCCGGCTACCATAGAGAGATCTTAAAAAGGTTATTTGGATAGGTATTGGGCCATGGCAACGAAAGACCCAACAGTTTCGCCAACTGCTGTGGAGGCACAGGCATTCCTCAACTGGGGGCAAGTGCGAACGGAAGCGGCGTTGGCTTTGCAAAAAGACCTTCTGGCCGCATATGACGAGGCCAGCCGCACTTGGCTCGCTCGCGTGCAGTCGGAAGTTGCGCTGTGGTCTGATTTAGCGACAAAGCTGACGCAAACACGCTCTGTTCCCGAAGCAATTGAAACATATGCGCAATGCGTTTCGCAGCGAATGAAAATGGCCATCGATGATGGTCGTTTGCTGGCGGATGAAGCTCAGCAAATCGCAGAAAAAATTACAAAGCCGCTGGGCAATGGAGGAAGGCCGCTCGCCAATAGGTGAGGACAGTTTTAAATCAATGAAACCACGGGAGGTGCGATCATGGAACGGATGCCGAGCACAGACGGCATTCCTGCACAGCCACAGCCTCAGGACCTGGCGAAATTAATCCGTAAGCTGCGCTGGATCGGCATGGAAGATGAAGCTCGTCTTCTGGCAGGGGCTATAGCCACCCTTCCGCCGGACGAAAGAGGCACTGTATCGGCAGAACCATTCAGCACTGACTGAGGATGTCCTGTGTGTACCGAAAACCTAGACTCGAACGTAATGGTGATGAAGTGACAGTAGCGTTCCGGCGGGAGCGGTAATCTACTGCCAATACGTTGATTATCCGGCCGGTTGCGTCGTGAGGCCACCATCGGCCCGAAGCGCAGCACCCAAGATCTTCTAACTATCGAGCCGCCGGCCGATTACCCCATCTTTGGGTCAAAAGCAGACATATGCGCTGCACTAGCCGATGTCTGCTTGGGCCAAAAGCGGACGTCACGTTAGTGCCAACCAGTGCCGCGTTGCGCTAAATCAAAACGACGGCAACTCGAAATGCTATGTTCTGTTGGAGCAGGCGTTTCCCTTCCTGCTCTGAGGCGGCCCCGTGACCGGCGGGTATCCCACCAGCCAATGGCGCGGGGGTCGCTTCGCAGCGGCATTGGGCTATGAGGATTTTACGATGGCTGAAATCAACAAGCTTTCGGTAGGCCAAGCGATCGATAAGCTGCGCGGAAAAGATGCGCCGAAGACAAAGATGGACCAGCTCGATCAGAAAATTGACAAGCTCGATGAGGAGGCGCGGCGCTTAAGATCGGAACGACATCGTATTGAGCGGGACCAACGAGCCAATCAGAACAAAGCTTCATTGAGCCGTCGCATGGATGAACCAGCTGGCCCTCCCGGTTTCTTTCAAGATAAGGCTAATCGATTGATGTTTTTCGTTGCGGCGATGGTTGTATTGTTGATTTTAGTTTTAAGCATCGTCTGGTAACGCAAAAAGTTGGAGCACGAAATTTAGGGAAAAGAGAAACGTCAAATTGGGTGATGAGCTGTCCAATAAGATTGAAGCACTGGAAGAAACCCTCGGTCCCGAATATGTCGCGCTGATGGATGGGCTTCAGGACATTGATCCGGAAAAGGACAAGCTCGGAGCGGAGATTATGTCTGTCGATGCTCGGAGCACTCGACAGGCTGTGTATGAGGTAGGTCTCTAACCGTTGCTGTGCAGCTTGATCGGTCGCTAGTTCCTTCGCGGCTTCCAACATCGCGGGTGATAATGATCTCGCTCAATTTTTCCCTCGCGAGCCCGCCTGAATCCGATAGCTACTTTGGCTGGTTGCTCTCGATAAGCTCCATGACGGGCCGTTTGAAATTGTCTGGTCGCAGACACGCTGCCCTATACTTTCTAACTTCTTCTTCGAACACTTTAGTTTCGAGAACAGGGTTGCGCTTCTGCCCATTATAATATCCGCTGAGCCAGATCGCGACCGAATCCTGTTTTTCTAGAACATTGAACTGTTCGCAGGTAATTTTTGAAATGTCGACGGTGACTTGCGCTTGCACGGACTGCGCCGCGAAAACAATCAGCAACGCGCTAACGAAGAGTTTAAGCATGATAAGGTCTCGCTTCGTACATGAGCCTCCCGATTTTTATTTTCCTTTGTAGCTGTTGTGTAAATCCAGTTGGACCAACGTCCAACTGGATTTCCACGATAAATGGAAAGTCGCGGGCAATGGTTCGCTTTATCGTCTCCACAGATCGACGCGCGCCCCGGCTGCGCGTCGGCGCGGCATCAGGTCTCCATCTCGAGTGGGAGAACTAGCCAGCGCGCTCCTATCGCGCGGAGGATCACCTAGAAATCTCTCTACCTCGGTTCGAGTATCAGCCGCGATCCGTTGGTCGCGTTCCTGCAATCGTTGTTGGGCTTCCTGCGGATGGACACGCCAGCGATTGGCGTCGATCAATTTCGCGGCTGGCGATCTCTCACGCTTGGCCATGCACACACCCGAATCGCCGAATCTTTAAATTGATTCGTCGGACTCGTCGATTTGTTTACCCCATCGTTTGCCCCCGGCGCGGGGAAACTTACGCTGCACCCGCGCCAGACGCGCCGACGAAGGTCTCCACGCCGACGTTGCGAAGGATAAGCTTCTCGGTGATCTCGTAATCCGTCGCATCCATGTTCTTGATCCACGCCTGCGCTTCTGGCGGTAGCCGAGGAAGTATCGAATCCAGTGTGATGCTGGTCTTGCCGTCGTCGCAACAAGCGCGCCACGTGCCACCGGAGCGGGCGACGCCTTGGCTTGGTCCGCAAGCCTGCCTGATTACCCTATTAAGGTGCCGCCGAATTCAGTCGAATTCTTCCGCGATTGCGCGGCGGGCAAAACACCAGAGTAGGACGTCACAAAACTCCCGCTGCTCCACTACAAATAAACAAATGGCCGCCATCAGTGGCGGATTTGAAGATCGTCAACCAGTTTACAGCCAAATCCAGCCTCGCGCAGACGCCGGATTATCTCACTGGCTATGCGCCATCGATCAAATTCCAACTCGTGCTCAGTTTTGGCATCACCCGGTGATGCCAAAGGATAGCGATTGCGTGTCATTTGAAGACTGGAGCCCCGGCGATTAATCCTAACTAAATCACGTAAGGACGTACCGCAGGCATGTGAAGCTGTGAACGTTAACCTTTTGTTATGGTTAACGGGGTCGTTCAATTAAGAAGTGATAAGAGACTGTCTCCCGTCGCTTAAACCACCAATGCAAGGTTCACATGAAACTTTGCTCGATTGGCATTTCGCTTGTGATCTCATGCGCTTTTGCACACAACGCTTTGGCGCAAACAGATCTAAACACTGCAGCGAATGTCGCCGCGAACGCCGCACGAGCTGCTATCAATGCCGTCACTGAAGAGCCGAAGGCTGTCGGACGCATTATTAAAGGCGAAAATCCCGTTAAGGTGATTAAGGACGTTGCGAACGACCGGATCGAAATTCTTATTAAGCCGCACGAAGTGGTTGCTGGAGCCGATCAGAAAATAGAAAACCACCTGAAGTCCGTTCTCCCAAAAAAGCTTGGTCAAACTCTCGAAATTTCGCGCGTGCCAGAAAAAATCTCGAAACAAGCGCCTATCGAGCTCAGCACGACGGCCCAAGATGTTCTCGACACAGGAAAAGTGGGAAACGTTATCGGTGTGCCCCTGGCGATAGGAGCAAGGCAAGCGGTGGCGCTTTATCAAGACAGAGCGAAGCCAATTCCTGCAGACATCAGATTTTATTTGACTAGCGTATTTTCAAAAGAAATCCTAGACCGGGCCCAGTTTGTTATTGACGACAATGTGGGCTCGCACGGCATCATCAACAAATTCCAAGAGGCATGCGCAGACAATCACGCTGTCACAGCCGATAATATAATCGTATTTGCAAAACCGCCTAGCTCGAAAGACCTTTGGCTTTGGGCCCACGAAATGCAGCACACTGTCCAGTACAAAATTCTCGGGATTGACGGCTTCGCCGCGAAGTACACGATGGATAGTGGCGCGATGGAAAATGAAGCAAATCAGAAGGGAGATCAAGCGGTCGACAACGCAAATGAAATGATCAGATTAACGGTAACAATGAAAAAATGAGCAGGTGAACATGATTGCGACCCCATTTCACCGATGCCGATCTGATGAGATGGCACAGCTTGCCCGCACCGGGCTGGTCCGCAAGCTTGTCCCTGTCGTAAATTTCATCCGGTTGGCATCAGCCGTAGAATCGGATGATCCTCTGCGGGATGTTGGCTTTCTGCAGAATGATTTTATGGGCTGTCGTCGATCTATTTCGGCGTCTTCCTAGTCCTCTGATTTGATTTCCTTCAGCTATGAAGCGGCAGGCTCGGCAGAACGACTTTGAACGAGGCCCCGTTTTTGCCATCTGATGACGCAGTAAGTTGACCATCATGACGCTCGATAATCCTGCTGCAGATAGCCAATCCTAATCCCATCCCCTGAGGCTTTGTCGTGACGAATGCCTCGAATATGCCGCCTAAACGTTCTGCACCGATGCCGGGACCTGAGTCCGCTACTTCCATGACAATTGCCTTGGCGCCATGGGGCTTAGTTCTCACTCTCAGCGCTCGACGATCGATGTTGACAGACTCCATTGCGTCAATCGCGTTGCGGACTAGGTTTAAGATGACTTCCCGCAGCTGAACCCTGTGGCCCATGACGAGCGGTAATTCGGATCCCAGTTCGATATTAGTTTTAACACCGTGGTCGTTCAGCTCATCGCCTAAAATCTTTAGCGTTTCGAGAGCCAAGTTGTTCACGTCAATCGGTTGTGGTTCCTCATCAGCGTCTTGGAACAGCGTGGGAACGTTTGCCAGTACTTCATTTGCACGAAAACCGGCGCGTTCAATTTTAACAAGTACTGACTTTACCTCGGCCACGTCAGGCGGCACTTTTTCTAGCCATCGTCGTGCCGCGGTGGCGTATGCTGTGATAGCCGTTAAAGGCTGCCTGATCTCATGAGCGAGAGAAGACGTTGCCGCTTTAACATTCATCAGCCTGTTCTTTCGTTCACGCTCTAGCACGATGTTTGCATGTGAAAGCGCTGCGTGTAACCGCATCGACTCTGAGAGCAGGGCTAACAAAACGACTGTTGAAACGGCCACCGCTAACGTGCGACTGACATACCATCCGAGATAGAAGCGGACCGTCATCCCAGAGGTCACCAGCGCCATTTCTGATATCAACATGCAGATCGCAACCAAGAGCCACAGATCGAGCACCGACGTTCGACGAGCCCACATCAGCAGCAGTACAAGAACAGACATCAGCACAATCATTCCAGTGACGTAATACAATAGAGGCGCATAACTGAGATCGTCTAAAAACAAGTGCGGCATAAACCCATCACCCGCCGTGACGGCCCAGGTAAGTGCACAAACCAGGCTGATTTGGATCGCCACACTCCAGCAAAATGCAGATAGCGCTGAGGGCATGATGGCATCGTTCCGACGCTCTCCACCCTTCAGGCAGGCATAGCCAGCCAAGGCGACGAGGAAGCCAAAATGCCAGAAGACGTTGAGCCATCCGCTGCTCGAAACCCCCGCACCAAAGAGGCCTTTCGGCGCAAACGCGCCCGGAAAGGTGAGCGCGTGCGGAATGACGATCAGGGCGGAAAAAAGATAACCGTTTGCGAGGACCAGCAGTGCACGTGAGGCAATGACGGACGATTGATTGAACAACAAAACAGCGGTGACAAGATCGGCAACGAAAATTATGGCCAGAATGAAGGGGATGAAGCCATCAATGCGTGGCACAGTTGCCGGAATTGGTGCGATGACTGCGCAGGTCACGAATTGAAGTACAACGACAATAAGGGCAAAGCGGCGCTGTGCCGATGTCGGGGGTAGGTTCGTTAGCGAGATCGCGAGCTTGTCGGATGGTCTAAGCGCGTCCACATCGATCTCCGCACCGTCCCATTCGCCAACAGGAAGGGAAGAACGGCTCCATCGACCATAGAAAGTGTTAGAGTGTAAATGAAATTGGACTGAGGGCCAACGTTACTGAGCGCCGATCATTAAGAGGCGACCAAGGCCGTTGCCAGCATCAGCCGAGGTCGCACCCGGTCTCGCTCCTGGAGGAGTCGGGACCGAAGCAATGCGTCGCCTCAACTCATCATCTGCTCAAGCGCAAAGTGATTTTGCATGATCAATCTTCTTGGCGAAATGCGTCTAACTAATCCTGCTCGTTCCATACTGGTAATGGTTCGGCTAACGGTCTCGATAGCGAGGCCCAGATGATCGGCAATGTCCCGGTGTGATATCGGGAGGTCCAGGTATTTTTTTCCTGATCGCATCCATAGGTCGGTCAAGAACATTGCGAGACGGGATGTATGCTCATCAGAACAGCGTGTGCACGCCGCAGCTCGTTTGTCGTTATGGCCAGTAAGAAACTTGCAACCCGACGTTCTCGTAATGCGATGGAAAGCAAGGGGACGCGTTTAATGAACAGCACCATTGCATCAGTGGCCGCCTCGACCGACAGATGACAGTATTTTAGATCGGTGAAACCAAAGAGATTTCCAGGAAGATAAAAGGCGCTGATGCTGCGGCCACCATTTTCGTACGCTTTGCAACTTCGGACGACCCCGCTGACTACAAAGAAGACGAAATCGGCGGCGCCTGCCTCACAGGCGATGACATTGTTGCGGTAGAAGTGGATGGGCCCCCGTTGAAATGCCGAAAGAGCACGCTTTAACGCCTCGTGCGTACCGAACTCAAAATGCAGTAAGGCATCTGCAGTACCAAAAACCTGTTTGCGATTTCGCGCGCAAAACTCGCTGGGATCAACGTTTGTCATTGTCGCATTCGTCCCTCCTTACAACAGGTATTGGGCACCCAGGCCTGAGGCGAATGCGATGATGAGGACAATTAAACCTATGAGTAAGGGTTGTAACTTTGGGTCCATGTCTGCTTCGAACATGGCCTGACAACGGTCAACGAAGGAATGACTTGAGCTGTCAATCTTGTGGCGACGCATTGACAGGTCCCAGTGTTGCGGTTGCAGTCACGGAGACTAAAAATGCTGGAGATGCCGAATCAACTAGCTGTCGAGGAGCGTTAGCTGGCGGAACTATAGGAAACCCTATCCTTTGGTCTAGGCGACAAGGCATTTGATACCGCCCAGTTGCGCGCTAGATCAATACGGATTCAATAATGTACGATGTGTCTGAGCAGGCGTTCTCTACTCGCGAGTGACATCCATCCGGCGGTATCCTCCCTTATCGCAACGCGTTAGGGTCTATCGCAACGCGTTAAAGTGGCTTCGCAATCACATTGTCCTCTTGTCCCGCGGTTGATGGTCTTATGCTGCCTGGCGAACAAAGATCCGGTCTTGTCACCACCGGTGACGATCGATGACTAAACGCGACGAACTTCAACCGATCGTAATAATAATAGATGATGACGAATTGGTACGAGATGCCTTGGATGATCTTTTTCGCTCCATCGGCTTGCAGACAAAGCAGTTCGCTTCAGTTCCAGAGTTTCTGAAATGGAAGTTGCCGGACGGGCCGAGCTGTTTGGTGTTGGACGTTAGATTACCGGGTCTAAGCGGCCTCGATTTTCAATCTGAATTGAACAAGGCAAACGTTCAGATACCGATTGTTTTCATGACCGGGCACGGCGATATCCCGATGAGTGTGCGGGCTATGAAAGGGGGAGCAGTCGATTTTCTGTCCAAGCCGTTTCGTGATCAAGACATGCTGGACGCCGTTCAAGCAGGTCTGGACCAGGACAGGAAACGACGGCAAAGTGTAGGCGATAATTTGCAGCTGAAAATTGCCTTCGACTCCTTGACGGCGCGCGAGCAGGAAATCATGGGTTTTGTCGCAGATGGTCTATTGAACAAACAAATCGCGGCCGAAATCGGGGTTAACGAAGTGACGGTGAAATTCCATCGCGGCAACATGATGCGAAAAATGGGCGCGAAATCGGTCGCCGAGTTAGTGCGTATGGCCGACACTTTGGGTATTCGTCGATCTGCCAAGTGAAAACCTATACTCATGTACAGTTTTTTTGACCAATCGACTGGGCAAATCTTGCAGTGGAGCAGTTGCGTGCGGGGCGGAGATCAACGATCTCTGGGGGCAAGGATAGCAGATTGAATAATCCAGTGATTTGCATAATCGACGATGATGAACTCGTTCGAGATGCCGTCCAGGTTCTCGTTTGATCGTTGGGTTATTCCACCACGGCGTTTGCCTCGGCGGAAGACTACCTCCAATCTGACAGCGCTCGGGCGTCGTCTTGCCTTATTACTGACATTCAGATGCCGGGCATGAGTGGGGCGGGGGATTGTTTGATTGCTGATGGCAATTCCACCCCCATTATTTTTATGACGGCGTTTTTTGATGAGAGAGTCCGCACGCGGGTTCTAAAAGCCGGCGGGTGTGGGTATCTAAAAAAGCCTCTTGATGAAACCGCATTGGTCCAATGTCTCGAAAAAGCACTAAAGAGCGCGGCTTAAGACTGGAATTAATTACCGTAGCAAAAACACCGTCTAGACCAACGGCTAGCTTTACTCACCAACGTATAGTTGCGTAACCAGCCCTGTCGCGCCTCAAATGTCGCGGGGAGGAGAACGCGAGAAATGCACAAAAGCGTTCTGGCAATAACCTTCGTCGTGTGAACTGTAAGGACTCAACCGGTATTTAGGAGGTCGCGATGTCGAAAGTAGTAACTGTTGGAGCGACTGCACTCTTCGGCTGCGTTTTGTGTGCAACTCCCCTCTCACTTCACTTCTCGCCCGAGGGAAATGTGTCGTTGTCCGTGGACAGCGCCTCAGCGAGGATTGGTCGTCCCCTTACTGCAACGAGCGTTGCAGGCGTTAACCGCAGGGTACATCGGCGCGCGTATCGGCGCGACTATTACGGATACGGGGCATACGCCAATCCGTATCGCTCCGGCTATGGAACGTACCAGCCGTATAGCTACTACGGATCCGGCTATGGAACATACCAGCCGTGGTCTGGGTACAGCTACGGGAACCAGCCGTGGTGGACGCGCTGAAACGGCGAGTCGATCAGTGTGGATATCCAATGAGCCGAGCTGGGCAATACAGATATCTAGAAGCGAAGGTCCGCGCTCGAGCGTGGAATGAAACTAGCCGCGGAGCAAGCAGAAGAAGCCTCAGGCGCGGATCTTACGCACCCATTACCGAATCCTTTGGACCACGCCGGCACTGAAGCCAAAAACGGCTGAATGAGCGGTCGCAGACCCCATCTCGAAGATTCGTATCGCGCCGGAAACCTGCACGAGCAGCGACAGTAACCGCGCCACGGCTGGTCCAATGATGGGAACTCCATGCTCACTTCCATTCTCGAACCACCGCGTCGCAACTAGCGGCGCGGTCGTTCGTGGCGCGAACGCTGCATCGTCTTGGGCTAGACGTGGAAGCGATCAAGCCGCCATGACGACCGCCGCGCGCCGTAGGATGGCTGCCCGATGCCAACGACTAGAAAAACAATTAAGCGGCGCAAACCGATCCGGCGCATCACGAAACGTGCCGTTGATATTTTCAAACCGGTGAGTTATCCGACAACGTCGGTTCGCGGTGACGATGGAGGAAGTACTGAAGCTGGCTTCGGCCTTGGCCGAACTAAACCAGAAAACGAGAGATCATTGCTTTTGGGAGAATAAAATGATGCAAAGGACTGTCCGCCTAAGTGCCATCACGGCGATCACGTGGCTTCTCTCTGTTGCCATCCTAGTTTCCGCCGCCCAGTTCAATGTTGCTCAAGCGCAACAAAGCAGAGCAGCCGCGTTAGGTTGCGGCAAAGAACTTCAAAAACAGTGCGGCGGCGTGCCCATGTTATCAAATAATGCGCGAGAGTGCATTGCAAAGAGCCAAGGAAAACTTTCCCCAAGATGCGTTGCGTTCGTGAACTATGTTGTTAGCAGTTGTGAAAGAGACGCAGTGCAGCATTGCCAAGCCGTCGTGGCGGGCCAAGCCAATATTCTCGGATGCCTGAGAACCTCCACGCGTGTGGTTTCCCCGCAATGCCATGCGGCTCTTGATGCGGCTTTCCTGCGCCAGTAAAAAACGACAGTTGTGCGATAACCACTGACGGTATCTAGTTTGCCGCCCGGCGCGGACTTTTACGCGCACTTAGTGCACAAGCGCCATCAGCAGCCACCCATTCACGAAGAACAAAAAGCACTGCCACTGAAAGTCCCTGCCACGTGGCGGGGATTTTGGCATTGATGACAGCGGCCCGACCAGCGAAAATTACCGCTTCAGCGTTTCCACATATCGACCCGCCAAGACTTCCCGCGTGCGGGTGCTTGGGAACCCGCTCCTCGAAGTGTAAGCGCGCTCCGTTGCACTGGCGGATCGCCTAACCATTTTTGCACTTCGGTTCTCATGTCGGTAGCTTGTAGCTGGTCACGTTCCGCCATGCGTTGCCGGGCTTCCTGCGGCAACACCCGACGGTCTATGGCGATCAGATCACTACAGGTAACGGTCCGACGTTTGTTTCGTCGTGCCATGGACGACCCCCGAATCAGAATCGCCGATTTGTTTAGTCTATTTGCTGATTTTTGTTTACGCAGCCGTTTACGCAGGCGGGTTTTTCAAAGCTGAAAAATGCAAGAAACCCTTGCGTAGTGCCGTTTTGTTCTCCGGCTGTCCGCTCTACCCCCGAAAGCGGACATTTGCGGTGCACCAGCCCATGTCTGCTTTGGGCCAAATGCGGATGTTCTTCTGGCATCCGCAGTGGAATACTGAGGAACGTGCCTTGCGACTCAGCAGTGCTGATGTTCGCCTGTTGATGTTCCTCCCATACGACTTGGCCCGGCTCTCCGGCGAGCCGGGCTTATTTCCTCGCCCGCGATGCATTTCGGCAAACCCCAAGCCATGTCCGCTTTGGGTCAAAAGCAGACGTGAGAAGGGAAACAGGCAACCCGTAAAAACTTTGATTTGAATCAATGCCGCGAGGCTATCATCGTTCCTAGCTGGCCAAACTGGCATCGGAGGCGACTTTGACGCGAAAATCATTCACAAGTGTTTTGTGGCGTACGCCCCTTTGGCTCATTCCGTTGGTCTATGTCGGCGCATCGCTATGCTTTGGAATGGTGTTTCTCCGGTTCGAGAACGCATACTTGACCCGAGAAGCTCGTCCTTTCTCCGGCTTGCTCTTCGACAGTGTCGCGATCTCTTCGGCACAGGCGTATCTTAGCGCAACAGCGTCAGGCATGCTCGCTTTGATAGCTATTGTCTTTACTGTTGCTTACATCACCGCCCAATTCAATTCAGTGGCCTACTCTCCGCGAGTGGCTTCCCTTTTTCTTCGTGATCCGGCGCTTTTTCATACGTTCGGACTTTTCAACGCCACCTTCCTCTTTTCAGTAATCACACTGGGGTGGGTTGATCGAGGCAACTCCGGTTTCGTGCCGGAGTTTTCATTGGTAATCGTTGTTATCCTCCTGATCCTCAGTATGATTGTCTTTGCACGGCTGGTGCGCCGCGTCAGCGACCTACAGATAACGAATACTCTCCATACGCTTGGTGATCATGGTCGTATTGTTCTGAAGGAAACGTTTGATCGCCTCGACTCAAAACCCAGCCTACAAAAGACATCTGCACCCGAGAAAGATCTTCGAAATGGGCCAATTACTCAGATCCTGAGGCATACAGGTGTGCCGCGTTCAGTCGCCGAATTCGATCAAAAGGCTCTTGTCGAATTAGCGCGACGATTCGATGCCCTCATAGAAATCGATTGTGCCGTTGGGGATACGCTTGTCTATGACACCAAGCTTTTGCAAATCCGGGGCGCTTTGCAGCAAATACCCGAGAAGGAGCTGTGGCAGGCTATACATCTCACCGAGGAGCGGACCTTCGAGCAGGACCCGAAATACCCTATTCGCTTGCTGGTCGACGTCGCCATTAGGGCGCTCTCACCAGCTGTAAACGACCCGACAACGGCTGTTCAAGCCATCGATCAAATTGAGGACCTGTTGCGTCGGCTGGGCCGCCATAGTCTTGAGGATGTTCACGCCAAAGACGGTGAAGGCATTGTCCGTCTCATTTATCCCAATCCCAATTGGGAAGATTTTCTAAGGCTTAGCTTTGACGAAATTCGCCAATATGGTGCCAGCTCTGTGCAGGTCATGCGACGCCTACGGTCTGCCTTGGCTGGAGTCGCGGAATCACTGTCTGACAAGACGCGAATCGCCGCCATCGAACGATATGTTCAACAGCTCGATCTGGGAATCTCTCGCTCACTGCTCGACCCAGAAGATCGCGTAGTGGCAAGTCAACAGGACCGGCAAGGCCTTGGCGTCACGCGTCCCAGTCTTTGGCGTGACGCGTCCCAGTCTTAAGATTGTTTCAAACTAGGTGTAGCCCGCGACGGACGGAGCCGATTGCAAAAAACTTCCCTCAATAACCGTTGCCCCAACGATACTGCCACGCGACGCCGACCGCGCCAAATTCGGAGCCGGTGCGGGTTGATGTTCCCGTACTGGCGTAGATTTTGAGAGAGCTATACCGATCGACCGGCAGCGCGAGGGTCAAGCCTGCCCGAGTGTTAGTCTGCATGTTGTCCCCTTTTATGCCGTTGAGTGTTGTGCGCCCGCCTGTAAAAAAGGTGCCGTCCAACGACAACCATGCGCCTGATTGAAAACTATAAATCACATGCCCCTGCACGACATAGAAAGGAGCTTGCGCAAACGTGTTACCGTTAAAGAAATCGGTGTTATCGGTGTAGAAAATAACGCTCGGTGTGATCTCCAAAGTCCACGGGCCCAACGCTTTGGAAATGCCGAGCTCGGTCCTCAATGACCATCGGTTGTTCCCGATGTTGAGCAACTTGCTGTCGTCGTACTGCCCCAGCGGCGCGGACACCTGAACGCTCGCACCAATGATAAGGTCCTGATGGTAGTTTGCAAATTCCTTTAGAGAAAGCGCGGGAGCACCGAAAAAATTTATCGTAAAGCGAAATCGCGGATCATTAAAGCCTGATACTTCGCGATCTCTAGGCTGGCCGCTCACGAGGCCGTGCGCCGACCGAATACATCTAGCGAACGCGCGTAAGCTAAGAACTCTGTATTCGTCTTGAATTTCGCGTCAACAATCGCCGCGGATGGATCAAACGCAATTTTGCCTTCGGAATACACATAGCCCGCAAGCAAAAAATTAAGTCCGACGGGCGTGTTTGTGTACGACCTCGGCTCAAGCTCCTGGGCGTGTGCGGTCACAACCTGCAACGCCAGCGTAATGATTCCAGATGTTGGACAAAATAAGGGGCGGTTCATATTGGGTCCGGGAATGATGGATGGTGTGCAACCCCCTGCGCGCACTATCTCCAAGCCCCGCTAGAGTCGTTGTCGTGTTGATAAAGTCAATACCGCATCGCCTCATGTTGGAGCGAAGCCCTTCGTCTGCTTCGCGGCCTCCAAAGACGTGTACCTTGCGGCAAAAGATCGATCTCTATCGAGATCGTAATCGTCTCCTGCGGTACCGTTTTTAAACGAACTTCTTAATGCCTGCTGCTATCATTCGCGCCAGTCAACGCTTGCGCTTGCCAACCGCCAATTTCAGCGCACGGAACGAAGCCAAGGCATTTTGCCTTTCATTAGGTCTATTAACGCGCCGCCTGATGCGGGTCGGGTTGTCGTCTTGAGCGGGATAAACATTGACGGGCGCCTGCTTCGCCCGCAGGAGGCGGCTTAGCGGGCAAGCCAGTCCCGCACCAGCGCCACTTGATCGGCTGCCATCAGCGCCGGTGCATGGCCGCAATCCGGGATCTCGACAAACTCGACCACGCCCTTGGTGCCAGCCGCGCCGCGCGCCAACATCTCCGCGGCCGTCTCCTTCAGGAGCAGGCCGGACGCCGCGCCGCGGATGATCAGCACCGGGCAGGCGACGCGATCCCATACCGGCCACAGCGCGATGTCCTCCATCGGGCCAGCCGTCAATGCCTGGGCGATGGCGGGATCGTAGTGCAGCCGGAGCCGGCCGCTGCCGTCAGGCACTGCGCCGTGCTCGGACAGGTGCCGCCACTCGAAGTCAGTCAGCTTGCCGAAGGGCGCGTACACCTGGCGAAAATACGCCTCGACGGCGGCGACATCGGCGAAGCGTGGATCGGCGCCGGCATAGGTGCCGAGGTGTCCAAGCGAAGCCTTGGGGATAAAGGCGCCGACGTCGTTCAGCACTAGCTTTCGGATTGGCGTGTTGGGCTGAGCGGCGAGCGTCATGCCGATGACACCGCCCATCGAGGTGCCGACCCACTCCACGCTCTCGACCCGCAGATGCGCCAGCAAGGCTGCCATCGCCGAGGTGTAGAACGGATAGCCGTAATCCTCTGCTGCAGCAAGCCAGTCGCTGCGCCCGCGGCCGGGGACGTCCGGCGCGACGACGCGGGCGCCTCGCTCGGCTAGGGCGTCGGCGAGGCGATCGAAGTCACGCGCGTTACGCGTCAATCCGTGGACGCAGATCACCACTCTCTCAGAATCGGGCGGACCCCAATCGGCATAGGCGACTCGGGTGAAGCCGTGCGGCGACAAGGCCAGGAAGTTGCCGAAGCGCGGGGTCATGTCTTCTCCACGAGCCTATGAGATGACGCGGTGAACTTGTTCTCGGATTTTTGACGTAGTCCTTTCACCAACGCCGACCTCAATTCAGCATCCGCCACAGCGCGAAGCGATTTTGCAGGAGCAATTTTTTTCGATAAACGCGTTATCAGTCCTGAGCGTTCCAAATCGGAACGTCGAGATACTTTGTTTTTCCCAATCTCGTCCATAAATCAATCAAGAACATTGCCACACGGCATTTGGCGTCCCTGCGCATCAACAGAGCATGTTCTTGGGCGCGTGCGAGCTTGCTTGATGTGACGGCCAAGCGTTGTCGCTAATTGATCGCTAACCCTTGCAAGCAGCTGGCATTTTGCGGGCGGACTCTGGCGACTCAAAGATATTGAGCGAGATAGCGTTTGAAGCGGTTTCGTCAACGCCTCGCGACAGACCGTTTCGCCTTCTCCTCGTCGCGGGGCGCAGAGTTCGCCACGGACCCTCCAGATTCGCGTATGAGTTGATCGGCCTCGTCCATTAAATCCAGCCGCACTGCCTTTGTCAGATCTATGGTCGAGCGTTGGCCAATCGCTTCGCGATGACCGTCCAGCCATTCATCGGCAGTCGTCCGGCCGAGATCAAACAAGAATTTGAGAAATGCCGACGAGTTATTGAGCTTGGTTGAAGAGGGGATCTTTTCAAAGTTCTGGCTAGCTTCGATACAATGAAATTTTAAGCGGTCGATCCGCTGTGCGAACTGATCATTGAGAAAGCCGCGTTCCTTGAGTGTCAAAAGCAGGCCAAGATAGGAGAGCTCAAGCCAGAAGGTCGAGTTGAAGCTCACCTCCTTAAGTCGATCAATGATCTCTCGGGCGGTGCGTGGCTCGTCATTGCGAATAATCGGATCGATCCTAACGATGATCAGGTCGGATTTCGGCAGAGGTGGCAAAATGGCCAACATTGCAGGATTGCCAGTGTACCCGCCATCCCAATACGGCTCGCCGTCAATTATGACCGACGGAAACATGTACGGTAGGCAGGCGGAGGCTAAGACAGCATCGACCGAGATATCTCTATTGTCGAAGGTCCGTCGCCTCGAAGTCCGTGCGTTCGTCGCGCACACGATGACCTTCAAGTTTTTTTCCGCACGCAAACGCTCAAAATCGACCAGCCTGATGAGGGGCTCGCGCAAAGGATTGAAATTCATTGGGTTGAGTTGATAAGGCGACAGGTTGCGGCTTGCGGCGTCCCAAGCAATATAAGCGGGCGTCTGCTCAAGATTCACTTTCGATTGGGCTACGCCAGATAGAGGCCAAAGCGGAGTCCCAAATCCGGGCATCTTGCCGATTGCCTCCCAAAACTCACGAAGTCGTTGGCGCCCGCCTTCCGGCCCGCCGCTCAGCAGACCATCGGCCGCCACGACCGCGTTCATGGCGCCAGCGCTAGTACCGGTGAAGCCTAGGATGTCGAGAGTTGGGTCCTCAAGGAGGCGGTCAAGCACACCCCAGGTAAAGGCACCGTGGGAGCCACCGCCTTGCAGGGCGAGCGCGATTTTGTGCCGTTGAGACCCTGACCCGTGACGCTGTTTACTGTCATTCATTGTCGCCTCCGCCAAGCTACGTATGGCATCGAGAGGACGCCACCGGGAAAATTTCAAAACAGGTTAGTCCGATCAATTTTGACTTGAACCAAATCCGCCGCCGTCATGCCCCGGGCGCCCATCTGCTTTGCCCCCAAGAGCTGAGACCAGCGCTTAGAATTGTCTGCCGACTCCCACACGCGGTCAATGACCAAAACCATGCCGCTGTTTACGGTGCGTCGGCGAACTTCGACAGCGAGCGGGCCCGCTATACGGCTTTCCCTAGATAGGTCCGCTTTAAGTCAAACGCCGACATTCCGCAGTGCAATCGCCATGTCCGCTCTACGCCCGAAAGCGGAGATTCAGCGGCGCGTCAAATGTCGGGCTGAATCCTGCGCGAGATTCGCGGCCGCGAAACGGCTCTGGAAAAGGATGCAACAGGACGACGTTGGCACTTCCAGCTGCGTCGGCAATAAGAATCAGAGCGGTTCAACCTTTGAGATGGACCAGGCCGAAGCCAGCGGTCACCGCCCGGTCTCGCTCTTGGGGGAATTTGGGATCCAAGCACGCCGCCTCAATTCAGCATGTGAGCAAGCGAGGACGGATTTTGCAGGATCAGTCTCCGAGGCGATACTCGCGCGATTATTCCAGATCGTTCCATATCGGTGAGGGTTCGACTGACAGTCTCGATCGTGAGTCCTAGATGATCAGCGATGTCCTGATGTGACATTGGAAGGTCGAGATGCTTTGCTTTTCCCAATCTCGTCCATAGATCAGTCAAAAACATTGCTACACGGCATTTGGCACTCCTGCTGATCAAGAGCGCATGCTCTTGTGTGCGTCGAAGTTCTTTGGTCGTCGCCGCCAAAAGAGAACGTGCAATTTTACTTTCCTGCGATGCGATGGACAGCAAAGCGCTTCGTTTGAGAGAGACAACGATCGCGTCAGTAGCCGCTTCGACGGAAAGAGAGTGTTTTGTGGTATTGGTCCAGCCAAGCAACTCTCCAGGGAGGTAAAACGCAACGATGCTGCGGGCTCCGGTTTGGTAGGTCCGACAAGCTCGGACGGTACCGCTGACCACCAGGAACATGTAATCGGTAGGGTCGCCCTCACATACGATTACGTTGTCGCGAGGGTAGCGAATAGGGCCGCGTCGCAGTGCACAAAGTGCGCGATTTAGTAACGGCCGATCGTCGCATTTGGTGAACCCCGTTAGCAGGTCCGCAGAGAGATCACCGTAGTCTCGTACCGCAATGGAGACGCGCTCTGGTTGTTTGTCTTGCTGCGATTGATACAAGGATTCCCCCATGTGCTATCGCTGTTCTCATGGAGGAGACTAGGATTGTCAGTAGCCAGGCTCCATTGGCCGTGAGGAGAATGCCGCCTATCAAACCGCTGGGAAAAACTATCCTTTGGTCGAGGTCCAACGGCCTCGATGCCAAAAAGGCGCGAGCGTTAGGCCTGATTGCGCTCAGAGGTGAAGTAGGCGTTTCGGCTACGACAGCTGCTCAAGCTTAGGCGGCGCTTTTCAGTGCCTTTTCAAGGCATTCGACCAGCGCGTTTTCATCAAGAGGCTTTCTTAGATACCCGCAACCACCGGCTTTTAGAACCCGCGTACGAACTTTCTCATCGTAAAACGCGGTCATAAAAATGACCGGGGTGCTGTTCCCATCGGCAATCAATTGATCTTGGAGCTGGGCCCCGCTCATACCCGGCATCTGAACATCGGTAATGAGACAGGACGACGACCAAACATCGTCCGATCGGAGGTAATCTTCCGCCGAGGAGAATGTTGTGGCCACATAACCCAACGATCGAACGAGGCTTTGCACGGCATCTCGGACGAGTTCATCATCGTCGATTATTGAAATCACTGGATTGCTCAATCTGTGGTCCTTTCCGCCGTTGGCACAGCAATATTTACGCAATCAATTGCTCAAAAAAACCTGTACTAGGGTATATGGCTTCACTTGGCAGACCGCCGAACACCCAGATTGTCCGCCATGCGCACTAACTCGGCGAGTGATTTCGCGCCCATTTTTCGCATCACGTTGCCACGATGAAACTTCACCGTCACTTCGCTGACGCCGATTTCGGCCGCGATTTGCTTGTTCATCAGACCGGCCGCGACAAGCCCCATTATTTCCTGTTCACGCGAAGTCAAGGAGTCGAAAGCGGACCTCAGTTGTAAAGTAGTGCTTACGCCTTGCCGCTGTTTTCTGTCGTGATCGAGACCTGTTTGAACGGCGTCCAGCAGGTCTTGATCGCGAAACGGCTTGGACAAGAAATCAACCGCTCCTCCTTTCATGGCCCGCACGCTCATCGGGATATCGCCGTGACCGGTCATGAATACGATCGGTACCCGGACGTTTGCCTTGTTCAATTCAGACTGAAAGTCGAGGCCGCTCAGGCCTGGCAATCTGACATCCAATACCAAACAACGCGGCCTGTCCGGTAATTTCCATTTCAAGAATTCCGGGACGGAAGCAAAGGGTTTGGTCTCCAGGCCGATCGAGCGAAGAAGATCGCACACGCCCTGGCGCACCAAATCATCATCATCGACTACAGCGACGATCGGGTGGTCTTCGTGCTGCTTATTCATCAATCGGAAACCGGAAACGCGACATGAAATATCAAACCACGATCGCTGCGCGAAGCCCATAGCCGACCGCCATGAGACTCTACAATCGAGCGGCAAATAGACAAGCCCATCCCCATGCCGGCCGGCTTGGTTGTGTAGAACGCATCGAAGATTTTATCGATGTTTTTACCATCAATTCCGGGACCGGAATCTGCAATGGTGATCAAAACGCCATCTGCTTCACTGACGCTTGTCTTCACTTGCAGTATCCGAGGCCCGGAGTGAGAAGCGCTCATAGCTTCGGTCGCATTCATGACCAGATTGAGAAAGACCTGCTCCAGCTGCGCCTGATCACCGAGCGTTTTCGGTTCTGCAGCCCCCTCAGAAAATGCCGTTTGGAGTGAAATATCATTTTTTTGCAACTCGTGCGTGGTGAGAACAAGAACATTTCTTATCAAGTTGTTGACGTTGAGCGGCCTGCGCGCGTCGGTTTCTTTTCTGAACATTGAACGGAGATTGTCCACAATCTGGGCAGCGCGGTTGCCGGCAACACTTATTTTTTCCAGCGCGGCTCTCACCTCGCTCAGATTTGGTGTGTTTTGTGAAAGCCAACGTAACGCCGCACTACTTTGCGCAACCATCGCGGTCACCGGCTGTTTGACCTCATGCGCAATCGAAGCGGACAATTCGCCGGCCGTCGCCAGGCGATTAAGGTGCGCGAGTTCAGCCATCCGTTGGAGCGATACTACCTCCGCCATGCGGCGGCGCCGGTGTTCGTATAACAGGCCGATGATGAGTGCAGCCTGTATCAAAATCACTGAGGCAATAAGCACAATTTGCCACCGGTATCGTTCCCACAGGCTCGGATCGCGAAAGTAGATCTTGCTTCCCGGCGGCAGGCGGCTCTCGCTGATGCCCCAGCGCTGCATCTCTCTCCAGTCAAACATTGGGCTTGCAAATTGGACGGGTGGCGTCCTGATTTCACCCGGCTTCTCTCCGCCAAGGATACGAATGGCAACGGCGGCCGTCTGCTTGCTGGTATCAGCCGTCAGGAGAAGCGGGCCCCCTACGATCTCGCGGCCAAAGAAGGCTTCGTCATAAGAAAAAATCGGTGCGTTAGCGACGGCATGAAGTCTTGTTAGCGGCGTGCCACCTTCGTGTACGACGCCCGCCGCATCGACGATCATCAGCTCCCAGAAGATCGCAGAGTGCGGCGGGAGCGCGGAGGCACGTTTTAGCAGCGCCTCGAATGACAGATCATCTGTCCATGAAAACTTGATCCGGTTTGCGAGCGGCTCAACGTCCTTTCCTATCGCTTCCTTCCAAAATTTTTCAATCGGAGAAGTTCCAACTACCACGATCACATCTTTGGTGTCCGGCAACACTTGCAGGATATTCTCGATGGCAGACAAATAGTTGATCCACAGCGGGACGACGGCGTCGTTCGCGGTAAGATTGGAATACTGCACTCGACGTTGATCCACTGCCGTGAACACCATCGGGGTGCTGGCAAAGAGTTGCTGCCGGTGTCGCTGGACAAAGGCTGCTGCGGGCGCCCCGATGCTCACGATCAGGTCGAGTGGGCGTTTGGCAAACATGGCACGGAGGTACTCTACGAACGGAACCTCCGGGTCTTCGTCGCCCGCACGGGCAGTCACAAGCGAATGCTCAATAATGTCTAGCGGCCATCGTGTTTGACGGTTCAGTTCCGTGCGAATGAATTTGGCATATTCGCTCCACGGTTTGAAATCTCTGCCAAAGGAATGGAGCAGCATGACCTGCTTAGGCTCAGCCGCCAAAGCGCTCGGGCATGCAAGAGACAGCATCACGCAGCAAATTATTGCTGCCGCAGAACAGATACGCCGAACCCGGGTCATCCTGGCTCTTGAAAAAGGTACATTGTCGGTCAGGGAGACTAACATGACCTAATCGGACATTACGACGATCTCGAGCCAATCGGACGTGGCGTCTTCGGGCGGCCGCACTGACCCGCGCCATAAGGTTCTGTAGCCGTTATTGATATCGGTCAATGTCCGCTGAACACAAGAGTCTTGAACGGAAGCACCAGCGCTTGCAGCCGCAGGATCAGAGCGTGTACCAGTGCGAGCGCATCCACGGCATGAAGTGCCATAGCCCGGATAGTGCCGGTGTCTTTTGCGACGATCGTGTCGTGATTGTTGGAATAGGCGTTGGCGATGCAGCTGCTGCCCGGAGTCACCCCCTCGAGACCGCCTTTGAACAGCGGTTCGAGGAACACGAGGAGAGTACCCGGCCGCGTCACCTGCTGCGGATCAAGCAGCTGCTCCCCGCCTCGGTACTGGCCCGCGGCTATGTAGTCTTGCACGTCCGTCACCACCATCGGGATGATCGTGAAGGGCTTCGACACGCAGGTGACCTCGGCGATCATTCCAGCTTTCATGATCTGCGCTTCAATCTGTCCGAATCCTGCCTGTAGAATTCGATGACCGGCGCCTTCTGGGATCAAGACCCCGGCCGGACGCATCAACGGATTGACGATATCGCCAACCCGAAGGATGAACTGCTCGACTCGGCCATCCACGCCGGCGCGGACAAACGTCTTGTCGAGATCCACCTGTGCCTGGTTCAAAGCCGCCTCTGCACTGGCCTTTTCGGCCGGAAGCAGGGTCGAGATCTTCTCCTCAATGCCCTGTTTAGAGGCGGTGGCGGCATCGATTGCGCCCAGTTGGCCCTTCGCGCGCTCCTGCAGCCGCTCGATTTCGCGGAAAGGCACGTTGCCCGGATTACGCCTGTACAGCTCTTGCTTGGCTTCCAGTTCGTCCATCGTTTGTTGGTGATTACTCTGGGCCTCTTTGAGCTGCCCTTCGGCCTTTTCGACATCCACGCGAGCCAAGGTCATTTGGGCGTCGATCTCCGCGATCTTGCGGCGCGCGGTCTCGACGGCAGCTTCCTGCTTCGAGCTGTCCAACCTGAAAATCGGGTCACCTTTCTTGACCGGTCCGCTGGTGCCGACGAAGATTTCGGCGACGCGTCCATTCGTTTCGGGAAGGATCGGGACGGTTCGGAAGAAAAGCGTAACGTTGTTCGTCGACGGATGGTTGTAAAAAATCACCGTGATCAGGCTCACCGTGAGAATCAGGCACGCCGTGATGCCCCACCTGAGCTCGAACCAGACGGAATAAAAAGTTATTTCCTTGCCAATTCGCTTTCCCTGGACGTATCGGCGATAAAGATAGTCCGGAAGGATCGTCAGCATTGAGCAGAGCATAAGCTCAAGCATGGCCGAGCTCCTTCCGCCTTGCCGGAACGGGCTTGGGTACCGCTGTCGCCGCGCCGTCGCCGTGCCTGGCGCCATAGTCCGTATCGGCTGGTGTTACAGCCTTATCGTGCCCGCGGGCGATCGTTTCCTCCGGCAGCTCGACCGCGCCCTCGCCGGGCTTAAACCCGGCCATTTTCTCAGCCGATCCGGCGATCCGGCTGAGCGAGTTGCCGAAATCGGGAAAGTCGATCAGTGCAAGCATCAGCCCCGCTACCCAGAAGATGTGCATGTGCGTGAACAGAGCAATCAGGCCCAGGACGGCGACAATTTCAAACTGGATCTTGTGCGCCTTGTGCGCCATTCGCTCGGGAAGGGTGTGCAAGCGAAGAAAGACAAGTCCGAACCCCAAAACAGCGAGCAACAGAAATATGGCGGTAATGACCATGAGCACGTCGGTTTCACCGGGGGCGGTGATGAACGACGGCATATGGTGTGTCGCAGCCGGATGAGCTGAATCAGCCATACCCTAACTCCTGTCAACCTACCGCTAAGTCAGCGAATGGAACGTCTCGATGTCAGGCCCAGGACGGGCAGGGAAAGTTGGCATTCTTCTGCCGTTCTGTGGACGGTGGCTAGTATAGTTCACGCACAAAATTGCGTCCTTTTAGCGCTCGTTGATCGTCATATTTATTTTTGTTGGGTCGCTTTGGCAATTTGACCTTGTCGTTTTTCATTTTCTTGTGCGGGATCGCCGAAAGAATGTGCGAAATACAATTAAGCCGCGCGCGCCGCTTGTCATCGGAGCGGATGATGTACCATGGCGCCTCCTCCGAATCCGTTGCTTCAAGCATCATGTCGCGCGCCTTGGAGTAGTCGTCCCAGTGCGTGTATGACTCGATGTCCATCGGGCTTAGTTTCCATTGCCGCAATGGATCGTTGATGCGCGCTTGGAATCGCCGTTCCTGCTCCTCTTTTCCGACCTCCAGCCAGAATTTTATCAGGATGATGCCGGCATCGACGATGTATTTTTCGATTTTCGGCGCCAGCTCGAGGAAGCGCTCATGGCCTTCCTCGCTGACAAATCCCATGACGTGCTCGACACCGGCACGGTTGTACCAGCTGCGGTCAAAGATCACGACTTCGCCTGCTGCTGGAAACTGTTCAATGTAGCGCTGCATAAATAATTGGCTCTTTTGCCGTTCGGAGGGCGCGGGAAGCGCAACAATCCGGAAAACTCTTGGGCTGACCCGTTCGGTGATAGCCCTGATGGTGCCGCCCTTGCCCGCGGCATCGCGTCCTTCAAACGCAATAATCACCCGCAGGCCTTTTTTCTTAACCCATTCCTGCAAGTGACAGAGCTTTGTTTGAAGGTTCCGCAGCTCTTTTTCATAGTCCTTGCGCTTCATTTTCGCCGGACCATTGTCGCCGTTTTTGCCCCGCTTGCCTTTGTCTTTATCCTTGCTCATGAATTTGGTTCTCGCCTAAGTACCTCAATATAAAATGATTCAGGCCCATGAACCATGGTCCCTCCTTGATTTAGGTCAAAAACAAAGCAAGTTCGATTTTCTATAAGCTAAAATCGATGCGGAGCCCATTTTAGGGTCTGTCAGTGAAATCAATCGCTTCGGCGCCGCGGGAACCGAACGGTTGAATGGAGAGTGAGCCATGAGTTCGAAAGGTGACGACATCCTGCTGAGCGCAGTCGATGTCAATAAGAAAATGGCAGAAACCGAAGCTGCAAAGGCCTCCGATTATATGCGCAAGCAGGCTGCGGCCGATGCCGAGAAGAAGGCTTTGCTCGATAAGTTGAAAGGGCCGTCAGGCGTATCCGACGAGGAGCGGCTGAAGCGCGCCGCCGTGATCATCAACCGGGCCGTCAACAACGGCTTGACTGAAATAGAAGTCGGCCGGTTCCCGAATTCTCTGTTTACGGACCAAGGCCGCGCCATCAATCAGCAAGAGGCGGGCTGGGAAAAAACGCTCACCGGATTGCCGAAAGAACTGTTTGAGTTCTGGAAGCAGTTTCTGCAGCCAAAAGGGTATCGCATAAAATTCCAGATCGCCGATTGGCCTGAAGGAAAACCGGGCGACATCGGCATCTCCCTGGCTTGGGGCCAAAACTAACGAACGTGCCAGTCGAATCATAAGTTCGTTGACGGCTCACCACACTCGAGGTTCTGCCAACCGCGCGCGGGCGGTCAAACATCGGGCTTGAAATAGCCTTGCCGCGGGTATGCTGTATCGCACCTTATAGGCGCAAAATCCCGGT
>Ga0081455_10001420_pt1 | contig 29665 bp, 30 predicted proteins | sample TabmetS3T2R1_FD_70207 | JGI IMG/M metagenome (GOLD analysis project Ga0081455, IMG submission 70207) | Tabebuia heterophylla rhizosphere microbial communities from the University of Puerto Rico - S3T2R1 | ecosystem: Host-associated > Plants > Roots > Rhizosphere ... | reverse complement strand
TGCCAGATATAGCTGACTTGCAGGATATTTGCTAATATGTTTTTTGAGCTGATTGTCGAGATATAGTAATAAAACTTCCACATATTTGTAGAACATTCTACAGGATGGACAGGTCGATTGCTGAAATCAGTGACAAATTCTATAGTTCATCTTGAAATATTCAAATTATGACTAATCAATAAATGGATAGTTAGTTTATGTAAATCTAAATACCATTCCTATTTATATGATAGGAACTATGCGATCTATGCATATTTATGCTGCGAGCCAGAGTTGACATCATTTAACTTGAGCACTCTGGAGCTTGAAATGTAGTGATTATGGGATTGTCATAGTCATAGTTCATAACCAGAACTTGCGCAACATTCTACGATACCATAAAGCAGGAGCGAAAGATGGTGGCGAAGATATCGATAGACCTGTTGAAGACAAAGGAGAAATTCAAATAAGGAACAGTTTCACTGCTCTTCTAGACTTCCTTGGAAGATTGGGATATCTTTTAGATATTGGAGTAATAATGCCTAAAGAAGTCGAATACTTTGAATATTTCATCAAAGAGTCAAAGGAGGAACCTGCTATAGTAAGATATGCGCAGATATACGACTTTCGTCTGTTTGCAATTTTACTTGATAAACTGAGAATATTACCTCCAGACCTGTCTGAAACAAAGGCTGCTTACTATGATGAGTTCAGATAGGACATATTTGCAATATATTTATCAGTACGAATGTGATTAATTACAATAACTGCAATAATTTAATGCCCAAACCTGTTCCACGCAATAGAATACATACAAAATACAGAAGGGAGAATACATTGATTCTGTTTACTAAGGGGATGAATGGTTATGAAACTGCCGAAGAATTAGGTGTTGATGCCTCAATCGTAAGCAGAGACATTTAGTACTTAATCTCTCAATCACATAATTATCTGAACAGCTTGGCTAAAGAAGCCCTTCCATTTATGTATCAAACCTCAATAGAGGGAATTAGAAGTGTGCTCAAAGAATGTTGGAATATTTATTATACCAAGAGCGCCAAGCAATGAAGTCCATGGAGAATACAAAAAGGTTGAAATCTGGTCCAGCCATTTTGACTAAGATATCCGATGATCGTATAAAAGATGATTGGTAGCGAATATCAAAATTCTTGAAAAACAAGAAATATACATTAAAGTTTAGCGAACTTTGTTAAGCAAGATTTTAATAGTGATTTTTTCGCTGCTGTACTCTAATAATATCGAAAAATTGGAATACAAATTAGAAGCTTTATGTAGAGCTTAGTTTTACGCTATGATAACCATTTACCTTAAAATAATACAAATAATATAATATGCAATAATTGAGTCTAGTGAAAAATGTTAAGGAATGGATGAAATCCTGCATTTAGAGCTTAACAGAATACTCTGGACTCCCAAAATACTTATGTATATAAGTATTTGTTACAATATTATGTCTTGGCAGACAGTAGAACAAACTGGAACTATCCCTGCACATGCCGCATTAGTTTCGCCCAGTAATGACTATCCTAAAGGTGCAGTCGTATACTTTGGAGGCTTTAACCAAGATTTATCAACCTCTAAGGATGACGTAGAGCTTTTTGACTTGGCGACTAATTCAGTAGTAAAGCTTGCAAGTTTGGAAAATGTAAATTTGCCGCCTGTTAATATATTTTGCAGCGGCCACTCTTTTTTATCCGACGGAAGATTAGCTGTAGGCGGAGGTTGGAAGGCTATAAGCAACGTTACTCCAGACCCTCAAGGTGGGGGTCATACAGGGGCGGGCCATGACGACATGATAGGAGTAAGAGATTTTTGGATTTACCACCCTAAAAAAAGAGATTGGATAAATTATTCATCCATGAATTTTGAACCTGGTCACGAAAGCGAACATAGAGGGGGTGGTAGATGGTATCCAACTCTTGTTACGTTAGCAAACGGTGAGGTCATATCATTTGCGGGTCACCCGGATGAAACAGACACTAGACACAATAATAATACTCCAGAATTGTATTTGTCTTCACAGAATGAGTGGAAAATATTTACCAATCCGGTAGTGAATTCTTCCTATTATCCTAGGACACATTTACTACCTAATGGTAAGTTATTTTTTTCAACTATAGTAGGTCCATCGAATGATTTGCAACATTATTTCTATGATCCTTACTTAGGGATTTTTGACAATGAACCAATTACTAGTCATGCCGAAATGGGGAGCTATCGAGATAGTTCTAATTCAGAATTCTCTTCTGTTATATTTCCTTTGCTTCCGTCAGACAATTATACTTCAAGGATACTCATATGTGGTTACCAAAAAGCTTTCAAGATTACTTTAGGCACCAATATTGAAAGTAAATGGGAAGAAGCAGTAGGTCGGAAAGTGGATTCAGTGCGACTACACAATATAGCGACTATACTTCCAGATGGTAATATTTTAATAACTGGGGGTACAGCCGTAACGAAAGATGATTCAACGGCAGAGAAACGTGCCGAGATTTATACTCCTGGCGTAGATTGGAACACTGGTGAATATTCTAAGGATGATGAATGGCATGTTGACTCCGACGGAGCGGTCAATGCTAGAGGTTACCATTATGTGGCTCTTCTTTTACCGGACGGCAGTGTATGGAATGCTGGCTCAACTGCCGCACCCGCGGCTGTAGACCATCCAGATATAGAGATATACAAACCGACCTATTTTTCAGATCAAGACGCAAGACCAGAAATCGGAAGCGATGTACCCGTTAGTGTCGGTTATAATCAAGATTTTACAATAAGTTCTACAGATACCAGCTCTATTGAACGTATTGCATTAATTCGATGCGGTTCCGTCACACACGCTTTTAATTCTGATCAAAGATATGTCGGACTTGAGTTTACCCTAGAACAGGATAGGTTAACCGTTACATCTCCTCCTAACCCTGCTATTGCACCACCAGGGAATTATATGCTTTGGGTGATAAAACAGGGCACCGCCTCTGTGCCAAATGGAATTCCTTGTAAGGAAGCCAAATTCATTCGTATTTGTGATCAAAGATGCAAAATTGTTGCCAATCACAGTACCTTCTCGAGATTAGAAGTAGAAGCACTATTGGAACAATATGAACCAGAACCGGCTATATTTCAGCAGGCATTTACGGTTGTTTTTGAAAACTTCCTGCCACATGAGTTATCTTCCTTGGGGGATCATCCAGACGTGACATTCAAGTTTGATTCCGAGAACGGTCAGGAAGTGGGAGATGGAATGATACCAGATTATATATCACCCTGGTGGGAAATTTCGCCGCCTCCTGAGGATATAGCGCAAAGGAAAACCTTTGTTTTTAACGTTGTTTTCAAGAACAAGGATGCTTTGGACAACATATATAGTTTCCAGGGAGCTGATAGAAGAATAAAGGTAATTGCAAAATTAGGTCATTTTTCATATGTTGGAGAATTTATTCTTACCAAAACACCGAATCCTTACATAAATGACGTACATCCACCACATCCAGAATGGCTAAGTGTCGATTTGAGAGTCTTCAAAAAACATCCTAATGAAGAAATGGAAGGTACAAGCGTTGTACACGGAGATAGCGAAGAGGCGCCTGTACAATTTATCCAACAAGTTCTTGACAGATTTAGGACGATAGAAACTCAATCACCAAATGATCCTTCACATCCATTTTTGGCTATAACAGAAGAACAGATGGCCAACGAGCCACTTGAGCTCGCCCAAGAAGACAATCCGGATCCGACTATAATTAGGCCTGTCTACAATTATGCTATTGCTAAAGTAAGATACAGAGCACTAACTCAACCAGCAGAAAATGTAAGAGTGTTCTTCCGTCTCTTTAATACGGTGGATACCGCATTAGAATTCAATACTGCTACCACTTATAGACATTCCAAAAAGGGTAATAAGATCATACCGTTACTTGGTATGCAAGGTGATGATATTATCTCCATTCCTTTTTTTGCAGAGAAAAGAATAACTCCAGAAGGAAAAATGGATGACCAAGAAGATGGTAATAATGTACGACCCATACTACCACATCCTGGTGGGAGTGAAACAGTAATGTACTTTGGATGTTGGCTTGATTTTAATCAACCAAAACCGCAAATTCCTCTTCATCCAGACATTCAGGTAAACAAGGGAAATGGACCTTATGAAAACCAAGATCCAATAAGTATTCAGGATCATAGCCGGAATCATCATCAGTGTCTCATTGCAGAAATATTTTCTGAGGAAGATCCGACTCCAGTTGACCCACCAGCAACACCTGCATCCAGCGACAATCTTTCTCAAAGAAATTTGGTAGTAGTCTACACCGCCAATCCTGGAGGATCAGGTTCACGTACTGTTCAACATACATTTGAAGTTAAACCCAGCACAGGTATGAGACGCAAACTCGATTTGTTTAACATATTAGTATCTCCCTCTTTTCAAGTGCCCAGTCGCCGTGTAGGACCTGACGAATTGGCTATTATTAGGAATAATCTACCCACAAATACAAAGGTCACGCTCTATTTTCCAGAGATAGATGTAGATGACATTTTAACTCTTGCTGAGCTACGGCATGCTCCACCAGTATTCACGCGTCTGGATAATCATACCATCAGCTGCAAAATAGGTGATGTTGGGTATATCCCGCTTCCCGGAGGGCGAATCAAAAATATTCCTGGGTTATTATCACTAGAAATGCCATCGGGAGTAGTACATGGTCAGCTTTATTCCCTTACCATACAACAGATATCTGGACATAAACCTCATGTTATAGGCTCATTCCAACTAAATATTCCAGTAAAGTCAAAGGAGGAGATCCTTCCAAAAGAGATTCGAAAGTTGTCAGTATTGCGTCATATTGCGAAGGCTATTCCTCCTTCCGATCGCTGGTATCCTATATTTTCACGCTACCTGGATCAGATAGGAGTTCGTGTACGTGATCTTGGAGGAGACCCCGATAAAGTTTTTCCTTCTCCAACAGGTAGTGGTGAAGCTGAAGAAATCCCGTCGCTACCTTTGCTTCCAAAGGAAAGATATACAGGAAAAGTATCCCAATTATTATATGATTGCTTTGGTGATTTTGAAGGTTTTATATTGGAATTGTGTCCTGGCGAACATAGATTTACATGTAATGAAAGGGCTATCGAAGAGATTGTTACAAGGGCTTGCCAGGAAAGAACAAGAATCACTGTATACGTCCGTTCAACCGACAAATCAAGACCATATAAGATAGGTTTGCGTTGCTACTAGTCCCGACCCAATGTTTTATAGTCTCAATATAAGATCATCGATAGATTTTAAATCACTCACTCGTCAAGTTATTCAGACTCGATTAGGAGAGTTAGAAGAATCTTTTGATGATGCGACATTATTCATAGGATAGGGACGGTTGATTGATTTCACTTGGGATCCATTCATAGCTCTGTTTTTTTGCTTGGACCAGTACCACATAACAGAATACAAATAAAGGAAAGAAGAGAGGATGTTTTGGTACTTCTTACCAAGGGGATGAAAGGCTATGAAATAGCCAAGGAATTAGGAGTTGACGCATTAACTGTGAGCAGGGACATTCAATATCTGATTGCGAGTCACAAAATTATTTAAGTTCATTGGCCAAATAAACCTTCCATTTATGTATCAAACCTCAATAGAGGGAATCAGAAATGTGCTTAAAGAATGTTGGAACATTCATACTATTGATGATGTTGAAACGTGCATCATCTAGAGAGACAGGGTACAGATATTCAAAGCAAAATGGAGGAACTAGAAGAACTAAACCAGTCATTTAGAGAAAGGGACAAAATAAAGGATGATGCCATAGCACATCTTTCTGATCAATTAATGGCTTTGACAGCTAGAATGCAAGATCTTGAGAGACTACAATAATTACCTTTGATAATATGAGCAACTGCATTTCTATCATAAAAGTACAGAACAGGGGCAGGAACACTGCTTATAGTTACAAGATTGATATAGATTTCAAAAAAGAGTCATATCTTTTTTCTTTAAACTTCAAAATTCTCTTTTTAAAGAAACTTCACAATTAGATATTTGGACAGTTTTAGCACAAGCCCGGTCCAGGACGCAGAAGAAGTCGTAGAGGAGAATGAAGAGGGCACCGAGATGAAGAACTCAGATTTAGATTAAGACTCAAACAAGAGCAGGAAGACATACAGAAGTGGCACTCAGACTATATTCAACTGATGGTGTATACCAAGAACCCAAAATATATTTCTCATTGTACTGATGCTGAGGCCCTGAGAATCTTTTGATGACTTATTCGAATCATTCAGATGTCGCTTCGGGATTGGCTAAAGTAAATTATCAGTTGACAATAGCACTATTTCCATATTTCGTTGCGACTTCGTTTGATTTAACAGATAGTTAGCCTATCGCAGGGGTCGCCATAGCCAAGAGCCTTAGACATATCACGGATTTCATCAACGCTATCTACTTCGCTGCCACTTGGGGCAATCACCTTAGGTCCATTCACATCAGAATTGCTGTCTGAATCTGGATACTTGGGAATAATTGCCTCGTAACCCTTGTCTTTGATAGTATAACTTCCGGTTGACTCTGATACGGATGGACCTGAGACCGTCCCGATGTCGTTAGTACTGTCGAGGTTGTAACCGCTCATTATGCTCGAACCCAAACTTCCAATGTACCCGTTTGCATTCAGGATTGCTGTCCCTCCTTGATGCAATAACAATAACCCTATACTAATCAAGAACAAAAACAAAGGGACGCAACCCCTATGACGCCCGCATTCATTACTCATCATGAACATTTAATACTCGTCACCGTAGAGGACTTCCGTCACTTCTGTACTGAATTTCTGGTTCTTCACCAATCTTGGGCTTGTACCTTAATGCTAGTATACCTGCAGGTAAGAACAATGCAAACGGTAGTATTCCGTACCAACTGGTGCCAATTAGTACTATCACTGATACGATAATTAGAAATATTCCAAGGGGTTTGAGTTGCCTGGGCTTTATTACAAATACAAGTACTAGTACAACAATTTCAAGTACTATTACTAGTGGTACTGCAATAGCAGCATATGACATTGTATCGCGATTTTGTGTTACTGTGCTCTGATCAGCGAATCCCGATTGATTTAGTGATTCGAGGCCTGCACTAAAGCTACTTGCAAATACCCAAAACCCTACTGCTGTCAGAATTCCTAATATCGAACCTATCAAAGTTAAAGTCTGATAATTTCTCAATTAAGTACAGTCCCCCTGCTGTTGCTTTTCAACATTCTTACGTAATGAGACCTCTTGCTTTTGTTTCCTTTACCATTGTTGGCAATAATTGGCATTAATATCCATTATATCCTGTGTATACTGGTTAATAAAATAGAATGATGACAATGAATGCATCTGATGCAGCCACTTGCGCAAAATAAAGATGAAGTCATTATCGTTATCACGTCAATCGCCCCGCAGAATGCATTTGGTGGCTTTACCCTGGAATCGACTAGCGGTATTTCATGGCTAAAAATATTTAGTTATTGTATACGGATCGTCATAGGTGAACGACTAATCTTTTACCATCACTAAAAGTTGGCTTGACTTCTAAACTATCTGCGTTCAAGAAAACCATTAACCTTTGATGAAAAAACGACTATTTAGAGTGAATAAAAAAGTTAGGTAGGTTAGTTGGTGGGTTAGGCAGAAGAGAATGGGATTACTTGTAGCAATGACTCCTTTCCAGGGTCCTTTGTAACAGTGAATGTTTCACATTGTCCTTGCTCTTTCTGATTTACAACACAATTAATACCCGCTCCCTCATCATAGTTAATTGCAACAACCGTCTGTTTCATATTCAGGTCCGCATTATAGAGAGTCTTGATCAGGTCTGTTCCACCTTTCTTGATTATATTCTTCTCTATGATTTCTATGACTATTGAGATATCCACTGGCTGAACACGACGGCCCATTGGAAGAGTTAGGAAATATGCTTGGTTTTTGATTGATCCGGACTAAAAAACATCTCGAAGGGGTTTTGTTTATTCGATCTGGACAGCGATCTAATCTCATGATTTTGGTAGTATTTTGCTGCTATAATTCTCCTTGAAGCATCAGGACTCCGTCACCACTTTTAAAACTAAATGACCCATTGACAATTTCGTAATTGCCTACTCGATCAATAGTAAAAAATCCGCCATCTATAAGATCGATAGTCGTTCCCATATTGTCGATCGTTTCGCCAACCTCCAATTTGGATGTCACAGCATAAAGGCTTGAACTAGACCTATTTTCTTGTCCCGAAACAGATTGCAGTTTGCCTTCCAGAGTATATCCCGATCCGGGACCTTCCTTTAACTCGCCATCTTCAAAGCTGAATTGACAATTGCCATTTGTACACATCATATTCGCTGGTGGATAGGTTGCAAAACCAAAACCAGTCATTTTATACTCGGCAAATAAAGAAGTGAATCTGTTCCCTTCTTCTTCGAAAATACTTTGAAGCGCAATATCCCTTGGTTGAATATATTCACTTCGTTCAGAGGCATTGATAGTTGACGTAACGGGTTTGTCCACTTCGCCTTAGTCGCTTCCTGATGTTTGAAGTTGGCCATATGATCCTGGATGAAAGTTGGCAAGACTGGAAAAAAGTCCCAGTCCAATAACCATGCACAATAAAAAGCTTGTAAAGTTCTTCATCTTACTTGCTTTTCTAAAATCATACTTCAATCCTATAATATAGACTTATAGGTCGCCAAATTCCCTAAAGTTGAAAAATTTCTATGTTTTTGGAGTCTCATAGTTAAGGCAGGCAAGCCTAAATGCGTCAAGTACATCGTCATGGATAGTCTGATACTTGTCTAGTTTCCATTCGTCTAATACTACAGCGGTTCTAAGTGAAACTAACAGTTCCTGCAGCGTATGATGAACCTTGACCATCCTTTTTGACATCAGTGTGTAAGTCCACTGCAACATATCTCTATGCTTCTTCTGGAAGTTAACAGGGATTATCTGCCAACTACTATTGCGAAAGGCCCATATCTCTTCTTCTGTAAAGTCATGGTATTCCAGATATTCTCCTATCCTGTACTTTAGTTCCCTTATAACCTCAGGATTCGCTCCATCCACGTATAGACGAGTTACATGATGCCTCTGCTTTAGTTGCATAATGTGGTTGATAATCTCATTCATCTGCGGCTTTTCAAAGATTTCAGCGTAGAATACTTCTACTTTGTTGTTCCTGTACTGGGTAATGACAATAGCAAACTTGGATGTACTCCCCCATGCAACATCAATTCCCATACTTCTCCCTATCATTGTGCTTGTAGACCAGTCTATCATTTCCTGACCTTCCTCCTCTGTACATATTGCTGCTTCTATGTCAAGAGTATGGAATAAATTGCCGACCTTACCTAAGTATTTGAGGTTGTATTCTCTTTCAAAACTAGGTGATGCCTTGGCCTTTTCTATTTCCTCTCTGCTGTAAATTTTGTCTAGTCCGTACGTATAGTCCAGAAACAGTCGCTTGTATAAGCAGGTATCGTCTGGTTCCCTCTCTATTCTTTCAAAGAGACCATCTGGAGCATTTGGTGTACTGACCATGACAATCCAGGGATTGGATTTTGCAATGTACCTCTCTGATACTTTTCTTGCATCCTGTTGCTGTCCTGGAGGAAAGAAGTCTGCTTCATCTAATAGGATAAAGGATACATCTGGCAAACCACGCATCGCATCCAGATGATGCGATGGGTATGCTTCTATGTGAGCTCCATTTAATTCGATAACTGTTTCTTTACTTTCAATAGAAATCATCGCATTATCGGTAAATAATCTCTTCATTCTGTCTATGAGCGTAATTGCTAGATCTATTCTTGGGCCGGTGACAATACACATCTGTGTACCTTTTAGCTGATCATTTCTCAGACAAAGCCAAGCCATATATCGGAGCAGGAACTCTGTGATACCAAGGCCTGTAGCTTTCTTTATCCAGATATACTTATGCTGTTCAAATGTACCAAATAATAATTTCTCATAGTCAAAGAATGGTTGATCTTGACCATTTTTCATTGGGAGCCCTATGATATGATTGAAGCAACAAGATCCATTGGTTAAAATGTTTGCTGCCTTGTGTTCTTCGACATTCCAGATCCAGAAGGGCCTATTCCATAGTCTGCTAGAAAATAGTATTGTTTGTTGATGCTGTCCATGTGGTTGGCTGCTGCCTGCTATGGCCTTCATCAGTTCTTTGAATGTCACTTTGCCCGTCCTTAACTAGAGTAACACCGTAGCCAGCATTATCTTTTTCTGTTGGTGCTGCTATTGCGTGCAAAGATACAAATTTTATAGCATCGTCTACTACTGTAGCATTGGTAAGCAGTTCTAGTTTCATTGCATAACATTCTTTCGCTAATGTCAATGCCCTTATCTTCTCAATTCTACTGTCTTTTGCTTGTTGTGATACGCTCCATGCCTCCCTCAGAATGCTATTTAATCCAACCAGACACTTCTCGTATTCTTCCGAAGTCTTTCGTCAACATATCTTTTGATATTCTCTTTGGCTTGCTGTCTAAGATATACTAGATCTCTATTTACTGTTCCTATGCCTATCTTGAGAAAACCTGCTATCTCTCTTTGACTGTGTTCTTTACTGCTAAGCTCTTGAACCTTATCTCTTCTCCATTGTATCTGTTGTTGTCTATGCTGTTCCATTTCTAGGTTCAATAATTCCATTCTTTGCTTTCAGAGCATTAGGGCGTTCCACTTTTACTCTCGAAATATTATAGTACTCGCTGCTTTTATGTATACCTTATGTACCATTTAAAGAGCCTTTTATGACATGAGAATGGGATTTTTATTATGCCTCTTATTATTCGATATCATAACCGAATTCGACAAATCTTACATTTTTTCTTCTCAATGTGAAGATATTCTAAGCTAATTAGTCCCATAGTGATACAGCAGTCTCTCGAAAAATGGATTTTATCATAGCATAGCCACAAATTAGGATAGTACAACAAGAAGTCATACTATACGAATCAAAGTGGAATGAAATTTACTTCAGGCCAAATATGATCATATTAATTCCTATTAGCTAAAACTGTTTCAAGCAAGGATATACTTTCTTTTCCACTTTCTAAATTAATGATGTAATCATTAACTGCGTTTTTGAATTCCTTAAAATAAGATCGTACATAGAAAGTATATTTGTTATTTGTACTATCAAACTCAATCCCATATGCCCCTTCAATCAGCGCATCTATCGCTGCATTTTTATTCTCTATCATATATGCATGGACTAGCCCTCATCTCACATCTACATATATCTGCTCATAATGCTTGTTGTCCAATTCAACCAAAAAAACTTCAAATGAAGCCTAACTCCTATTATTAGCTATTCCACATTAGAGCTTACCCCAGTATTCTGTATAGCAAGAGGCTCAATGCAAGCAAAAAAATCGGTGCTCCTACATCTTGATTTTCAGCAAGTTTTAGAGTTTTTTTATATCCCCAAACATGAAATTCCTAACTCGCATAACACCAGGATAAAACGTGAGCCTTTAAAGCTAGCAGCTGACATATTCAGTTGAGAATTGCATTAACCAATATAATTTACAATCCAATAAGTGATATATTCCAATTTCTAGTTAAAGATATTTTTCATATTAGTTAACGTCTTCAGCTATCGTATGTGTCTGCTCAACGTACCATCTAACTTGATCCTTAAGACCTGACAACCAATCAAGAAACGCATCACTACTCTCCGATTCAACTGGTGAAAATCCATTATATTCTGTTCCCCAAGCATGATCATATTCACCAATTGATATAATTACACTTTCACACTTAATTACTCTCTTTATCTAGTAAAGCTAGTATCCTTCACGGATGTTTCGGGTCCGAAGTTTACTCGAGTTAGTTGAATTCCTTGGCGATCTCATAGCCCTTCATCCCCTTAGTAAGTAAAATCAAAATATTCTCTCTTCTTTCCTTTATTTGTATTCTGTTGTGCGGTGAAGACATATGCATCTGACTGTTGCAGTTATTGTATTTATTTACATTCGTACTGATAAATATATTGCAAATATGCTGAATTTTCATTTCCACATTAAGACGTTAGTCTGATTATGATGAAGATGAGGATCCGTTAGAAGAGCAAGAAGAAAAAACTGAAGAGATAGACGATATATCGAATTTTCAGAAAGAATCCATTGACAAATGGCATTGTAAGACTTTCCGCAAAACAAACATTTCTGAGGTTGTCCGAGTAATATTATGTTAGTATGATACTTAAATGAACTCATCACTCATAATTCTCTTTGAACTGTCTCTTTATTAAGCAGCATTTTACATAGAAATTATGGGACACATCGACGTAATAGAACACCAAAATGATCCTACCACAATTACCTTCAATGCAGACTCTGTTAAGATCACTGTAGGCAGCGGGTTAAAAAAGGGGGATATTATATTGAAAGGTAGCAATGGCCATACTAATGTTCAGTTAGGAACGTATGAGGTTGGCAAAGATAATAACATTGTAACACTCTCCGGCATCAAAGTATTTGCTCCTAATGATCAAGAAATCATAAAGCTTCTAACTTCCGAAAAGTTAGGTTATTTTACAGTTGATGATGGCTCGGGAGATCCTGCGCTTGAATTTGTGGGAGAGAAAGGAACTTTGTCCATCGGTTCTCATCTCAATAAAGGTAAGGTTATTGTCAAAGATGGTAAACTTAGGGAAATAATCAAGCTTGATAGTACTGATGGTGGTATGATAACTATTAAAAATCCGCAGCAGAAGGAAATAATTCGTCTCGATGGTACTGGCGGCGAAAGCTTAGGGCACGATGAAATCTTAATACGAGATCATTTGAATAGGAGGGTCTTGGCATTTGACAATAACTCGTTCGACGGAAGAAGTGCGGGGTTGTTCATCGGAGCTCACACAGGTGATGGAGGAGGCAAACCTGGGATCATAGCGTTGCGAGATCATGGAGGAAGAGATTCTATTTTTTTGGATGGACCTAACGGTGATGTCTACGTTAAAGATGATGCCGGAAGAAATGCCTTTGCATTCATAAGTGACGCTTTTGACGCTAATGTTGCTGGGCTTTGGATTGGTGCAGGCAGCGATGAATTGGGAGGCAAACCTGGGATCATAGCGTTGCGAGATCAGAATGGTGCTGATTCTATATTTATAGACGGAGCCAAAGGAGATATATTTTTGAACAATGCAGATTGCGCGGAAGAATTCGATGTATCCGAAGATGCAGGTACCGAACCAGGGGACGTTTTGGTAATTGATAAAGAAGGAATATTACAGAAAAGTACTGAAGCCTACGACAAGAAAGTAGCAGGGGTTATCTCTGGTGCTGGAGGTTTGAATCCAGCTATCGTTTTGGACAAGAAATATTCGCGACCCAATAGGATGCCTGTAGCTATGTTTGGAAAGGTTAGTTGCAAAGTGGATGCAAGGTATGCTGAAATTGAATTGGGTGATATGTTGACCACCTCCTCAACGCCCGGTCATGCTATGAAAGCTATTGATCCTATCAGGGCTTTTGGTTCTGTTGTTGGGAAAGCTTTGGCCGGATTAAAGTCTGGAAAGGGGTTGATTCCTATTCTTGTTGCTTTACAATAGTAGCAATATATTTGAGAAGCTATGAAATCCATAAGGCAAATCGGTAATTGTATTGGATTACAAAACAAGATATCTATCATCAAGAACTTTTTTGGGTATAGTGAACGGTGGAAGGCAAATTTGAGAGTTGACAACAATTTTTTTTGGACAATAAACAGTCTTTCGGTACTGGATCAGATGAAACACTACATGATTGATCACAATGTCCATCTACATATCAGAACTGGCGTAGCTCCTAACATATCAATCGATAGAATGATTTACGCGATGAGGAGTGTGTATAACAAGTATGGCTTAGGTGTTGTTATTAGATCTAATAAAACATTTGATCTTTCTAATGATTTTCGGCCTCTTGATGTAGCTGTAACTGTACCAATTCCGATCCCAGTTGCAGGTGTGGCTATATTTATTGTTGAAGACCTCTGTGCTAACAGTTTGGGAACTTCGGATGATCAGGACGACCTTTTTTCTCAACATAAAAGCGGCGTCGATCCTAGTCATATCTTAGTCTTTTTTATAGACACTACTGATCCACCATCTAATGGTTGCTCTTCCCACCCATCTGATACTCCAGGCGCTGTAATTGCTAAAGGAGCAACTCTGTGGACATTAGCTCACGAGGTCGGTCATGTGTTAGGACTTAGTCATACAGAAGGAATTCTAGGAGACGTTTTGACTGAAATTGATATTAATGCATTATGTGAATTCGATCATTTGATGACTACATGTGGAACAGGTAAGCTTAGTACTAATTCTCCGATCCTTGACAGCTCTGAGGTACAGAAAATGAAAGATAGTAATTTAACTATAAGGTGTTGAAATAATAGATTAATGGTCATTACCTTGGGACAAGTCCTTTCAATATTAGATATAGATGAACCAAGATACAGTATGGTGGGTAAGCTCGGATCAGAGGCCCTTCCTCATCTTGAAACCTTGGTTAGGACTGCAGAACCGATGCTCGCCTCGAAGGCAGCATTTATGGCTGGCCTTATCGATCACGATCGATCAGTATCAATACTGATGACAGCTGCTCAGAGTAAAGATGCTATGGTTCGTATGGCAGCTGCTGGAGGTTGTCGATATATTCGTCTTCCCAGAATAAATGATGTATTGAATAGACTTAAGAATGATGAAGATATAGGTGTGCGTAATAAGGCGTTGAAAATTATACGGTTAAGAAGTAGTATAAAGCAATACTAATAGCCTGTTCTTCAGTTCTTGTTCATAATACATCCTTGCTTTGTCCTTGGTTAGATTGTGAAAGAATACCTTATGCGTGCCTGAACGCCTAAATTATCCCTTAAATAATAGAATGCAATTACTCCATATATGGGAATGATTAGAAACGGATCTCCTCTGAATATATTTGATAAACTTAGAGTTCTGATCTTGGTCGCTCTTGTACTGGCTATGTTTTCGCCGATCTTCGGAAATAGTGTCTCAGCCATAAGCAATGGGAGGTTTGTATTCGCGCGGTACAACATGGATGGCTCCCTTGATATGTCTTTTGGAGCTGATGTTGGAAGCGTCGATGGAAAAAAAGCGGTAAATTTCCTAACAAGCTGTCATGAGGAACTTAATTCTATTGCAATTGATCTAAATGGCAAGATCGTAGCTGGAGGATCTGGCGCTCAAAATTGTGGCAGCACGACAGGTAATACTAAGAACGCCTTTGTATTGACGAGACTTAAACCAGACGGCTCTCTTGATGCCTCTTTCTCGGCTGATGGAAAGGTAAAAACAGATCTCCCAGGAAGTTCAGCTGAATTTATTACATCTATTGCGATCGATAATTTTAATAATAAAATCGTAGTAGGGGGATACCGATTCTTTAATCTCAATCCTATTGACAGTCGATTTGTATTCGCACGGTACAACACAGATGGGTCCCTTGATACCAGTTTTGCTAATAGTGGGATACTAGACTTTAATATGCCCGGTAGCTCTGATGAGAGGGTTAATTCTATTGCGATCGATCATACGACCGGAAAGATTGTTGCCGGAGGATTTTACACTGTAAATCCAGACGACATTAGATTTCTACTCGTACGACTAAATCATGATGGTTCCCTTGATTCTTCTTTTGCTGGAGATGGTCTGAAAGGCACAAACATTCCCGGGAGCCCTAGTGAAGTAATCAAATCCGTTGCAATTGACAAAATAAATGGTAAGATTGTAGTAGGGGGATATTATACAAAAATGAATGGCGACCAGAGGTTCGTTGTGGGGCGATATAATACAGAAGATGGTTCAATTGATACAACATTTGATAAGCCGGGCAACCCCGGACTGCATGATGGAGTTGATCTAACCAACCTTCCTTTGTGTCTAAACAGAGGAGCGTTTGTTTCAGTTGCAATCGCATTAAACCATAAGGTAGCGGCTGGTGGTGATTGCAATATAGGATTCCGTCCAATAATCGCACGATATAACGTAGATGGTTCTCTTGATAAATCCTTTAGTGTACATGGTGACGGAATAGGTGCAATACCTCCGTTTACAAACGAATTTAGATCCATTGCTATTGATGCAAATGGCAAGATTGTGGGTGCAGGCATGGGTATCCTTAATCAAGATCCAATGTTTGTCTTGGCGCGTTACAATACAAACGGCGATATCGATCCTAATTTCCATAATCCTGGAGGAAGTCAGGGGCAACCAGTCGCCTCAAATATTCTAAGCGGTGGGCCTGACTTTATTAATTCTATTGTTATCGATTCAAACGGTAGAATTGTAGCAGGTGGCGTAATGGAAGATCCGTGAAATAGAGTTCAGACTACCGGAGTTAAAGTTACCATATGAAGATAACTCAATTTGATAATATAGACGAAGGCGATCAACTAGGACCATCCGAATGGCAACTAGGGGCTGAAGAAATTACATAGATAAGTGATATTTATGGTGGCTCGACTTCTGGCACTGACCCCGTTAAGCCAGGAACATACGCCATAGCCGGAAATAAGTCATGGATTGATTACCGTTTAATTGTTCGACTACGTTCAGATGATGACGACGAGTAATGAATCTCTTCCGAATTTTTAGTCCGAGGTATTCTACATTGTTAGATTATTTGATCTTAATGATAGTAACTACGCTTTCGAACATCTGACAAATCATTTCTTAATATTTTATATCGAAAAATCTTTTTTTTGCACCATTTCATATAATGTAAAAACCGAAAAAATTAGACAGATGACTTTAATACGTGTTCCAATCTTCAAGAAAATTTCATACATCCTCAGAACTGATATGCCTTGATGAAGAGAAAATTTCTTGTCAATGCAAAAGCGGAGTCCTCAATTTTGATAATTTCAATTATGTTAGAATTCATTCTATTTCCAAATATCGTATTCGGGCAAACACTACAGCAGTTAGAGGTTGATAAACTTAAAAAAGAGATCGAATTACTCGACCTCCAAATCAAAAATGCAAGTCAGGATACTCCAAGTTTTTATAATACACCTGCATTTAACCAAACTCTTGCTATTCTTGGGGGGGATATCTATAGCTGGAGCAACTGCATTTTTCGCATGGCAGCGCGAAAGAAGAACTCCCCTACCTGCTGAATAAGAGCAAATTTTTGAGAATATAGTAAAACAATGGCATTCTAGGAGTTATCTAGACGAGTATATAAATTTGGGATGAAATTCAAAAATCAGAAAATGATGATGAGAACCTCGATAAGTATAGTTAAATATTGTTTCGTAAAATGAATCCTCTAGAAAAGAAAATCGAAGATCCTCTTAAACAATATTTGAAAAAAAGACTTCATTTAAAAGATGAAAAAGAAATGGGGGAAAGAATAAAAGCAATAAAAAATAATTCTTATGTAGAATATTATAATAAGGTTCAGCGGTACCTTCCCACTGTTATCGATAATGCTGTCACATCTGCAATAGCAGGTCCAACCAATCTTAACGAAATATCTTATGAGGTGTTATTCGAAGATTCATTAAAAGCAACAGAAAGGTTAATGCTCTTCTACAGACATGGCCAGAGTTAAAGAGTCTTCCACGCAATATCAAAAAGATTAGACGCTTTCTTCCTGAGAACGAATCCAATCATTTTGATAGGCCTTATTCAATCCCTGAAATTCAACAGTTGTTAGACAAAGCAGACATTCGTTCCAAAGCAATTTTGCTTCTCCTGACCTCAACAGGAATGCGTGTTGGAGCAATTCCAGGGCTGAAATTATCAGACGTAAAATACATCGATGAATTTGGCCTGTATTTGATTTGGGTATACAATAATTCCCGAAAGGATAGATATTACACGCTCTGCACTCCAGAATGCGCTGATGCGATTAAGGCCTATCTGGAATACCGTGAACGCCTGGGCGAATAAATCAAAGATTCATCTCCTGTTATTCGAAATTTTATCTCAATAGATAATCCATTCACACCGAAAAGGAAGACATACAGAAGTGGCATTCAGACTATATTCAACTGATGAAGCATACCAAGAATGCGAACTATATTTCCTATTGCGCTGATGCAGAGGCCCAAAGAGTCTTTTGATAACTTATTCGATGCATTAGTCTGTTTCTGCTACACATAAACTTATTCCTGTATACAAGTATTGCACATTTGATGGGCAACCACCGTATCAACAACAATTAAATATTTTTTTATATGCTAAGGAAATTTCGTTCCTAATAACTGAGTAATGGTCGCTGTTTATCCTATCTTTAATATAAGCATCATTTACCTCTTTGGTTATTCTATCCAATTGAATTTCACCGCTACGATCTCTATCCAAATTTTCATTTAATGAATCTATTTCATTCTCAAATATTTCCTCATACAGCACTGAAATTTCTTTTTTCAGATTTGTATACTGTTCATTGTTTATTTTGCCACTGGAGTACTCGTCTGAGATTTTCAGATTCAATTTGTTCAACTCACTAATATCTTTTTCATTTAAACCGTCTTTATAGAGAGAGACCATATCCTTGTGATAAGAACTTAATCTGGAGGTTTGTTTTTTTGATTTAGTCCATCCTACAACTGATGGAATTAGCAATGACCCAACTAAATCAGTAGCTACGACAGTGAATAGCGAAGCCCAGTAGCTTGGAGGAAGAGGTGAGGGAATTGCACCAAAATTTGCGGTAAGCCGATTTGTTCAGAAATCGGCAAGGCTTTTTGTGCCTACTACATCTTTCAGAAAATCATATCCCAGTACTTTTAATTGGTCGAAAAAGGTTGTCTTTAGCATTTCCAAATATTTTGACCTGCTTATGAATGCGGGATTAGTATGAGCTTTGCCTTTAGTATTAGATTTGTAGTACTTTAAAACGTCACCTTCTTCAGCATTGGTTTGTTCTGCAAGAATCTTTTGATATGTATCGTTAGCATAGTCCTTCGGTGCCTTATTCAGAGTACTTCTAATAGCTAATAGCTCAAAAGGAACTTGACCACTCTCCATTTGAACATATGCTTCTTTGAGCTTTATTGTTGGATCTAGATTCTGTCTTAGGTCTTCGACTAATTGTCTTTGTAATTGGTTAATCCATGGAGGTCTATCTGATTTTAAGCCTTCCAACCCTTTTATGTCAATTTCTTTGGTTTGATCTTTTGGAATGCCTATGTAATGTTTCTTTTTTACAATTAATGTTTTAGCGTAAATATTCGAAATTTCAATTTCTATATCTTCTAAAACAATTGAGCATTCAGCAAGGAATTTATTAATGTCATTTTCATTTCTTATATTAGTAACGAAGATACTGTCAGTATCTCCATATATGACAGTAAGTCCATAGACATTTTCAGCTATATGTTGCATATATTCCAGAATCTGCCTTCCAAACGCAGTGGTAATCTCCGCTAATCTATAATCAGAAAAGGCAAAGAAATCACTCCCAAACAATCCGTATACTCCGTTTATGAGATTTTTGAGAGCAAGCTGCATTACATTGTTTCCTATCTCCAGCTCTCTGAATCTCTGTGCTCTGTATTCTTCTAACAATCTAGGAATAATACCTCTGTAATGAGGATCTTTACAAATCCAGTAGCTAGTCTGTCCTTCTGATAATAATTCTTGGTTTATGATCTCCTCTGTTCTAATTGGAATCTTAGCTTCCTTCTTATTGACACAACAGTTACAGTTAACAGTTTCAAAGCTAATATTGTTGTTAATTATCATCGTAGGATAAAGCGATTTTACATCTAACACGTAGACTGGATAATCTTTATAGTATCCAATGATTGGTTCAATAACTCGTCCACCCTTGTACCTCCTTTTTCCAATTTTATAAGTTGGAAGTCTACATTCTCCACTCGCTATTTTGTCTTCAATAATTTTATTCCACCATGTTGAGATTCCTGTATGACATACTCTATCAAATGGAAGCTGAGTGATAGTAGAAATAGCATTCATTAAATCGAGAATTTCAAAGTCATTGTGCATACTCAGCTTCATTACAAGTGCTGCATCCTGGATAACATACTCTAGTTGTTTTTCTTTTGGGAGCTTTTGGATTTGAGGTCCATCCAGATTTTCGAGCTTGCCTTCATTTAATAGCGCCCTTGAAACAGAATCTAAGCTTAAATCTCTAAACTTATTATGGTAAATCACAGCCTTCACCATTGGTTTCTTGTATACCTGGTAGAGATCAATATGATGATACCAATCAAATCTGTTCTTTGAGGTATAGTAAGTATTTTGATTGCAAAGTTCGTACGAATAGCCTCTTATATAGGGAACCCCTCTTTTGTCGAAAGCAATGATAGAGGGAATATTGTAGTATCTACATACATCGTCAATCACTTTCAAATCAGAATCTCTACCGGTGAAGCTGCCATCAGCTTTACGTAGCTTTACTCCTTTGCTATACCAACCCAGAGTAAGCTTGTATTGTAAAATCTGATTCATGATCCATATTACAAGCTCTTTTTCAGGATTTTTGGAGTTAGCAAAGTCTAATTTGTGAGCTGCCTTTACACTGCCATCACTATCAACTATTGCTGTTGCGAATAGCTCATATCGTTTGTCTTTGTTATTTGTATGTATGTACTCTGTATCTATTGCTGCAAACGCTCCAGATCTTAGAAGCTCATTTCTTGATCGTATCAGTAATATGGTATTCAATTTATCACAGTAAAAAATGGGAAGAGCAGCAATGTAATTCGGCTACAATTAATCCTATGTGCAGCTCTATCTGTTGACAAAATACTATAAATCCCCTTTTGTAGTATTCGTGGAGTCATAATTGTCTGGAATGAACTCGCTTAATGATGTAGTCTTTGATATCCTTGCTTTTGCTATGTCAAATCTCTCTGAATTGATCTCAATCCCTATAAATCTCCTGCCTAGTTTAGTTGCTGCGACACCTGAAGTGCCTTCGCCCATCATTGGATCACATACTGTTTGACCTTCAACTGTGAGTCTAGAAATTACATGCTCTGCCTCAACGGTATTTTGTTCCCATTCAAAAGTAGCTTTTTCCGCAGACTTTGATTCAATAAAATCTGAAATATAATCAAGAGAACTTGTCTTGCCGCCCTTAACAAACCACAATAATGGTTTCCATTTTACTGATACTTTCCTAGGATGGAAATGTGCAAAAGGACCTGAAAGCTTGACAGCAATGATCCATTGGCGAATTAATCCAGAATCTTCCATATTTTTTGTGATTTCCGGGACTAGACAATGATTAGCATATGCTACCAAGCTTCCTCCAATCTTTAGAATCCTACCTGAAGCGACTGCAAGATCATGATAGAGAGAAAGATAATCTGTAGAATAAGGGGGATCAGTAAAGAAAAGATCTACTGATCCATCAGGAATTTTCAGCAAGTGTTCTCTAAAGTCTCCATGCAAAAGTGTTATGCCATCTTGTAGATGTAAGTCTGATACTGAATTTCTAGCGGAAGCTACTGTCTGATCTCTTATGACTTGTTTCTGCAAGTCATTATATGCTTTATCCGTACTGATTTTTCCTAAATCTACTTTTTTCCTCAATTCTCCGAATTGTTCAGGAGCCCGTTCAGCTGCTTCGATTAGCTTTTTTTCCTTCTCGAGTGTGTTTCTACTTACCCCTAGATATTTGGCTATATTGTCCTTAATACGGCCTGTTAGTCTGTAGTTGTATGAAAGAGGACTAGAAGGAAATGTGGTCAATTTGACCACATTATTTTTAGAGCTTTTCGAATTCACAGATACTTTATTACTCTCAGTAGTATGGGATCTGGGTCTTCCTGAACGTCTAGAATGTACCTCTAAATATTTCTCCACAGCATTAGATATCGCTACCCTTTCAGACGGAGTAAAGTCTTTTCTATTCGAATTTGCATGAAATTCACCTAGGAAGATCTGTTCGAGGTTAACTTGATAGAAGGGAATTACAGTTTTCCCTAACTGGATAAAAGCTTCGATTCGGCGTTGTCCATCTATGAGTTCATTTTTTTCATTGATGACTACAGGCTGCATCAATCCTACGGAACAAACGCTTTCTGCCAGTGAGGTTATATCTCCAAGATCTTTACGTGTTCTATTCGTAATAATAATGGAGGAGATCTTTATCTCCTGAGATTGGTGTTCATCGATCACGGCGAATTGAACTCCAGATCCAGTGTCTCTGAGGCTAGTCCTCCATCAAACCATCTGACAATTAATTGTGGCTTGTGTTTGACTACCTCAATGTTGGGATGCCTTATGATCCTTAGGTATAGCTCTCTTATTCTCCTATTTTCTCTGGTTGTCAATTTGTCTCCAAGATAATCTTGGATTTGCTCAGATGAATTCCAAACACATGTCATAACAGTGCTAACTGCAATCTGATGGCCTCTAGTAGATTTAATAATTGAAAGGATTTTCTGAAGAATAATATCTTCAGTTCTGGTATCAATTTTTGATTCGTGTTCAGTATGGCAAGTATCATTCTTATTTCTGTCATGTGACACGATCATACTCTGAAAATTTGATTCCTCGGACGAAGGAAAAGCTGATTTATCGTTATTAATGTTAAAATGATTCTTGCTATTCGACATTTTCACTATCTAACGTAAAAATATAACCAGATTGTTTCTCATTATGTTCTTGTTCTTCCATAATCTGTTTGGCGAGCCATTCAGATCCGCATATACTTTCTTGAATGCTTTGTACCAACTTATAGATTGGAGGATCAGTATCGAGCATGGACATAATGTCACGCGTATCTCCTGTCAGAAGAGAGCTTTTGTTCAACAATATCTGCCAATGTAGCTTTTGGATACTCTTGACGCTCCAGTCTAATTCTCGTTCTGTTATAATTCATGACTTTACTGTAAGCTCTGATCAGAGCAGCTTCTGCAGTCTCCCAAGTAATAGAGAACTTCTCTCCAGAGTATTCTGTTAAGGCATCAGCACCGAAATGCCACATAGCCACAGTCCATCCCGAAAATGGAGGAATTATGTTATTGTAGCTGCGTCGATCAGGAGGAGAATTATCAAAGTCTACATTAGCACCAAAATCATGGGCATTGCGAGATCCTTCAACTAGTCTAGATATTCTTTCCTCAACGATGGATAATGCATTCGTTAACCGGATGATACCTTTGAAATCAAGTGAAATTGGATTAAGAGAACATCCTATCATGATGCTCACAGTATCAGTCCTATGGATAGTTGCTTTGACTAGTAGATCTCTTATCTTCCAAGCTGGCAACAATATGTCCTTGCTCCTGGAGTTAATGGTACCATCAAAACCCAAAGTTTTGCTTGAAATTGCAGAGAACAAGGTCGTATAGATTTGTGGACTATTGAATCTCAGACGGATATCATGCACAGAACTCTTGTCCAATGGAAGATCCTTAAGAATTCTATATAAGGGGTTAGATGACAGAGAAGAAACCGATGGTAGTGTAGATACTGATATTGAGGAGCGGCACACCCCCGTATGGTTGCGTGTCATCGCCAACCTGGCAGATTTGTCGAATTTTTTTCCTCTAAGGGTATAGAAGGTGATATTTGATTTGTATGCAACTTCGACCAAGCCTTCTTTTATTAGACAAGAGATATAATTTCGGAACGTACCATGTGACATTTGAAACTTCTTTTCGTCTACTTCGAATTCCATGAAATCTTTATAAGAAAATGGCTTTTGCTCATCATAGACCAAATAATGCATGTGTATTATCATGTCCTCTATGAGTGTGCTCAAAGCTTATCCTATAATCTACAATAACTGAGAGTACGTACCCAGGAACTTGTCACTGTCATCACACTGTCATCGAACACTCTGACTATTCTTATCACTTGTCATAGATCCATCAGGCTCAGCAGAAGCAATAGTTGAATCTCTTATGACTTTCTCGACAACTCCAAGACAGGATTCCAACTGAGTAATTCTGGCCTTGTTCGTACTAGTCTTTTCTACAATTCGAGGTATGAGCATTCTCAGTATAAGTTCTGGTTCGTGAAGATCGTATAGAACGTCCATCACGTTCTCAATTTTTTTGGGTCCGTCGCAATGCTCTGCAAACAAACCACGAGAATTTAGTTCAAGGGTTGCATAGTTAGGGGAGTTATATGAATGAGGATCAATGAAGCAACCAATATTCATAGTAAGTATGTTATTGTTCTTCATTACCTGGCTGACGCTTTGCAGAAAAGTTTCATACTTTTTGGCTACATCTTCATTGGTATTGCCACTATTAGGTTGAGTTTTTACGGCAGTAAAGATTGGCTCTAATTTCTCCATGATATTTATTTTGTTCCTCTTTATTACTTTGAGATCCTGTTGGAGTTCATCCTGAATAAAAGTCGAATCATCGGTGAGCCTCTGCTTTGTTGAGGATTTGGACTTCCGAGCTGTCATTTCATTGCTCTCCTTTATCCATTTTCTCAACGATGATTTTGCCATCGTCTTGACTTACCTTTACGTAATCGCCCTTTCCAATGCCAAGATTGATTGCATAAGCCCTAGGTAATACAATACTAAAGGACTGTTGGCCTACTATTCCTTGTACCTTCCTATATTCTATATCTTGGGGTTTTTGAGGATTTTCCATGGACCTTAAATATTACGAAACTTATATTCCCATTGTGTTTCCGCCTTCGTGGCGGATCAGTTGGAATGGAAAATGGTAACTGAAGGGAAAAGAAAAAGTAAACAGGTCATAGTAGACGAGATCGTTAACGCTTTATCAGGCCCGAACTGCAGAGGATTTCCTCATGGCGAGATGGCAAAGATGCTAGGAATACACAGAGACACTCTTAGAGTACATATGACGCCGTTAATTCGATCAGGTACAGTATGGAGGGATCAGCCAAAATCAGGCAATTATCATATATCACAAAAGGCGTTTTATGAACCAAAATTGGCTGGTAAAATAATTGCAGGGAGACTTCTATCCAAGCTTTTCAATAAAAGACTTCTATACTCAAATACTCTGTTCTCAAAAGATGTAGAGACCAACTTTGGTGACTCTTTGTTAACACAGGCATTGTTCAGTTTTTCAGTAGCCATTGGAGTTTTTGTTACATTTGTTCTGATTAATGCTATGAACCGGAACAACATAGGAATCAGTTCTACAGATTCTAATATTAAAAGAGATAAGTTAGCTGAAGAGTGGGTAAGAAGTGCGCTCTCTTCGTTAACACCTAAGCTTTTATGGAGAATAAAGTCCTTAATGACCGACTTCGGGTATGTTCCTGACAAATTTACTTATTTATTAGATGATAAATTGTTTAATACGTTATCTGCCGATTTTAGCAATTTGTCTCCTTATTTGATTAAAGAGTTTAATGATATTCTAAAAGAGATGCCTAACCGATTAGGACAATCAATAAAACGTCAAGATGTTTTCTCGTCAGAACGACAAAGACGTCATAGTTGCAAACACGAATATGGTAAGTTTAAGCGCAAGTCAATGCAGAATATTCTAGGTGACCTGGAAAGTTGGGAGAAATGCATCAAATGTGGGCATGTAAGATCTAGACGTATAAGGTAGCTAGCATGAATATAAATTCTTAGCATTTAGATAATTAAATTATTAAGATTAAATAATACATAAGATATGTTTGGCTAGTTCCCAAAAAATATGGGAAGCGAAGCTGTATATAACCCCTCTAATGGATGATATAGCAATTAGAAGAAACTACCGAAATACATTTGTGGTGTTTAATGCATTTTCAATACAGGAATTTTTGAATGTAATCTGATATTTATGTTCATAAAATAAGAACGCTATAAATAATTTCGTCTAGTTATTATTGTCGTCATTGTCGCCTTCCTTTTTTTCTAACAGTCCAAGAAGGCGATCTAGTTTTATCATCATTTTATTCATCGTGTCTATAATGCGATCTTCTTTTGATATCGTGTCTTCTGTTGCAGCTTTTGTATCCAAAATGGCAGCCACTTCTGCTTCCGATTCTGTCATTGGCAATATATCAGTACTACGATTTGTATCCTTATTACTTACATAATACGGTTTGTTCGGACAATGATGTGGCTCATTTGTTTTTATACCATTATCATTATCGTACTGCAACGGGATCCACTTATCAAATGACGGATGACCCACTTGACTATCTTTATCAAAGTATATCCAACCTCCACAGTTATTTTTACATGGTTGAGGTTTTCCGAATTCTGACATATTGTATTATTGCACTTCTGTTTCTATAAATGCTACGGGTTAACGCTACCTCAAACCTATTAATTCTAAGACTATTCTGTATAATATGTTGAATTAACAGCTCTTGACATTATAATATGATATGTATATGGGCTAGTTTCGGTTCCAAATCCTGACAACTGAATTGAGTCAATTATGTAGCCTACCTCTTTTAGCATATCAACCCCTTTCCAAATTAAATCATTAGTTATATACCCAACGGTGCCTTCTGCTAATCTTAGTAATTTGCCCTCTAATACTATTGTATACGGACTTTGATATTCAACATCAAGATACAAAGAGCAAAAATCTAGTCCACATACTTCTTCATTAGTCAATTCATCTTCGAAGAGTTCTGTGAAGTTAGTCATTCCTCGATCTATTTGAATTTGATCAAATTGTGAGAATACTTTTGAAAGATCTGTAAATGGCAGTAAACAAATTATTATGATCAAAATTATGAAAGAGCAGTTCCAAAAGTCCATACGTAATAATGATGATATGGTGGTGATCTTCTGATTCTTTAGTTCTGCGAACTTGTCCAATTATTTAATTATCATGGTGTCTGCCATAAATATATCGAACTGAACACTGACTTTAATGGTATATATTTGATAATATTTTCAACTCCACTTTTTCGCGCTAATATCAAATTTATCTAATCTTGGTCAATAGATTATCGTATCAACCTATATTATATACTATTCTCGCCTAACCATTTAGGACTTTCTACCTAAATGTTATTATTATAATCAGGTGATTTTGGTCATTCGATGAGTATGAACCCATGTCATAACGAGACATCCTGATCTGTCTGGTTGTCCAAGCCTGGCTGATATTGTATTTAAACTGAAATAAGGCATGTGAAAAATACACAGAACATGCATTATACCAAAGCGAATCAACAAAAACTTACGTAAATAGATTATACGACTAATTTACAGTCTCTTCAAAAGATCGGTCATTTATTACATTATTTTTATGGACCGAAATAACCCGTTATCAAACTGAAATAGGAATTAACACATCGTTAAATACATCTTCAAATATTAAAAAGAAAAATGAGATGGTGGCCTTAGCAGCAGTTTTCAGAATTTAACATTCCATAAGCTGATAATCTTTCAACGACCTTCTTCACTGTGGCTTCCACTAGAGCTTCATCATTTTCATCCAATGTACTCTCCCCATTATTATTATCATTCGAATCAGATGTGTCGACGGTCTCTTGTTTGTCTTCATCGTCAGCATTATCATTTGAACTTGATTTTTCAAGAGTATCTCCGTTAGTTATTGTCTCATCATCTTGACTTCCACTCTGTGCTTCATCATTATCATCAGATTCTGACGTTTCTGTTGGACCCTCATTACTGTTCTCGTCCTGACTATCGTTCATGTTTTGTTCATCATTTTCTTCATCTGAACCTTGAGCTTCAATCGAGTCTGTTTCTTGTTCTTCGCTAGATATTACATCTTGTCCGTTTTCATTATCATTATCATCTTCTGAATTAGACGTTTCAGCATTATCTTCGTGGAGGCCACTATCATCCTGTTCTTCGGTTGCTGTTTCTTTGTCGGCTTGTGATCCATCAGATGAGTTGTCATCTTCATTGTTGCTACTGTCACTATCATTCAAATCTGAGGTGCTGGTAGAGTCTTCATCAGCTGGTTTTTGGCTTAGAGTGGATTCATTGTCGTCTACGTCTTGTTCTTCGCTGGTATTCTGCCCATCACCATCATCATCATCACTTGTGGCAGCTTCTTCAGTCGAGCCTTTTTCAGTTATTTCATCATTTGATGAGCTGTCTTGTGGATTCTCTTCATTATCAACACCATTATCATCTTCATCCGAATTAGAAGATGGATCAGTTGCTTCACCATTGTCATTACTGTCGTCATTATCGTCATTATTTGAAGATTCAGAAGTTGGTGGTTCACTATTCTGGGTATCTCGTTGTGAGTCATTATCATCACTGTTGCCATTGCTATCAGATTCAGATGAGCCAGAATTTTCATCACCGTTGTTATTATTATTATTATTACCCTTATCGCTTGATTCATCATCGCTACCTAAAGATTCTAGAGCTGATGTAGTAGGTGTAGAGGTACTGTCCTGTGCAGGTAGACGTGGAGGGAGGAGCGTAGAGGTAATGTTCTGTGCTTGCACAGAACTTTGGCTCATATCACTTGGAATTAGCATGACCGTCGTGAGTATTAGTAGCGCTGTTATTGCACCGAATCTTACACGTTGGATGTTAATCATTTTTTCTCCAAAGCAACTATTTGACAATAAATCTTATCTTGGTTAGTTCAGACTTATGTTATATTTTTTCAATAACTAACTGGAGAGAAAATGCAGCCGCATTTTGTAACTGTTACAGAAGTATTGTATTATCATAGAATTAGTCAATATATTGTATTTTCATATAGGTCTAGTTGTACCATTGTGAAAACCGCGCTGTCAAGTGGCTAGTGGTACGTTTATCTGCAAATAATTTCTATAATTATAGTTGATAAATAATTGTAGAAATTATGGCGGATAAATTTTTGTGTACTAATACCATAAAATACTAAATACCAACCCATAATTATTCAGTCTTTAGAATGAAGAATTCATATAGTAAATCGAACTATAAGAAAAATTTATCTAGATTAATTACATGTTTTCTGTTAGCGATTTGCCCTCTAATCACAATTGGTCCACTCGTATACGGATCGAGTGACACATACGATTTAGGTTATAGTTATGGATGTAAGGATGCCAACTTTTCTGACAACAATACCCTTCGATATCCCATCAATATGCAACTGGGCTATCAAGAGGGATATGATTTCTGTTCAAAACCGTAGTACGTCTGCTTGTAATGACATGATTGGAAATTAATTTATAAGTTCATTTCGTCTTTAGTCTATATAGTATACAAAATAGCCAGCGTTGGATATGATTTAGATTATAGGATCTAAAGACGTAAACTAATTTAAGTAGATTTGTCTGTGTGTTTATATAAGCCATTAAGTCATATGGTATGCGACCTACAATACCAGACTTCACGATCCCTGCAATACCCTAAAAATTTCTACCACCATCATTCTCCTTATCAACGTATTATTTACAATCTCTTATCAAAAACTCATAACACGCATAGACAAATAGTTAGCTAATATCTACTTATATACTCATTTAATTAACACACATCATGAACATGAACAAACCAATAATCACAGTTTTTCTTGTATCTCTGTATCTTTGTTTTTCTTCAACAGAAAACCTGTTTGCTCAACAACGTGGTACTATATCTGTACTTCAAGCCACTGCTTTACCTCTTGTTAATTCAGAGGGAAATCAAGTGAAAGTTGTATTAAATTACAGTATTGGGGATGTATCTATAGTAGGACAGAAATTAAACGCCGTTATGGGTATTTACGATCGTATAAATGGTACATTAATAAAATTATCATCTTTTCCAGA
>Ga0081455_10001419_pt1 | contig 29668 bp, 26 predicted proteins | sample TabmetS3T2R1_FD_70207 | JGI IMG/M metagenome (GOLD analysis project Ga0081455, IMG submission 70207) | Tabebuia heterophylla rhizosphere microbial communities from the University of Puerto Rico - S3T2R1 | ecosystem: Host-associated > Plants > Roots > Rhizosphere ... | reverse complement strand
TTCGACGGCGGCCTACGTACCCGTTTTGGCAGCTTGAGGAACGTACTATGGCCGGCAGTTATGCTGTCGACCGTAGGCGTGCTGATCACCACGCTGCTGACCGCTCCGGTGGCAAAATTTGCCCTCGGCATCGGATGGATCGAGTCCATGTTGATCGGGGCTGTTGTGGCCTCGACCGACGCAGCGGCCGTGTTCTTCCTGATCAATGCCAGGGGCTTGAGACTGCGGCCGAGGGTGCGTGCCGTACTCGAAGTCGAGTCGGGCACCAACGATCCGTTTGCGATCTTTCTCGCGCTTATCCTGGTCGAGATATTGTTGCTTGGCGGGCAAACCTGGTCGCACGCGCTGATGAGCTTCGTGCGCGAGGCCGTCCTTGGTTTCATCATCGGCTTTGCCGGTGGTCAAATCATAGTATTGGTTCTCAATCGGATGGCGTTGGCGCAGGGCTTGCACGCGCCATTTGTGGCAGTCAGTGCGCTTGTTGTTTTCGCTTTCGCCAATGCGGTGTATGCGTCGGGGTTTTTGGCCGTTTATCTTGCCGGGCTGGTGGTCGGCAACAATCAGACGCGTGCGCATAATTCTGTCGTCGTATTTCTTGATGCCGTCACATGGCTGGCGCAAATCGTGATGTTTGTTCTGCTCGGGTTGTTGGCGTGGCCGCATCGGCTCACCGAAACCCTGTTCGGCGCCATAGCGGTGGCGCTTATGCTTATGTTCGTCGCGCGTCCTGCGGCAGTATTTTTGTGCCTCGCGCCGTTCAAGTTTCATCTGAACGAGAAAATTTTCATATCCTGGGTAGGACTCCGTGGTGCAGTGGGCATCTTCCTTGCTTCAATTCCGCTGCTAGTCGGCGTGCCAGGAGCGCACATTTACTTCGACGTTGCGTTCGTCGTCGTGCTGTTGTCACTGCTGGTGCAGGGCTGGACGGTGGCGGTGGCCGCCCGCAGACTCGACATCGCCTTCACGCGCGCCGATATCACTCCGCGCAGGGTCGAGCTTGATCTGCCGGGCCAGCTCGCGCGCGAGATCGTCGGCTATCCCGTGCCTGCGAATAGCCCATTTCTCCGCCGCGGCCTAATCCCGAACTGGGCGCGACCGACCCTCGTCATTCGGAACGAGGAGATTCTTACGCCTACTGAAGCGGAGCCTGTACGCGAGGGCGACTACATTTATCTTCTCGCGCCGCCGGAAAAGGCCCAGGCACTCGATCGTTTTTTCGTCAGGATGCCGCCGCCCGCATTGCCCGATCCGCGGCTGCTCGGCGACTTTTTCGTGCCCGGGACTGCGACATTGGGGGCGCTAGCGGAAATCTATGGCCTGCAGGTCGCTGCGGATCACACCGATGTAACGCTCGCTGATTATTTCAGCGAACAACTCAGGCGCCGCCCGAGAATCGGCGACATTGTCGCGCTTGGTCCGATCGCATTGCTGGCGCACAAGGTCGACGGCGGCACGGTCGCGACGGTGGGCCTGCGCCTTGCCGAGCCGGAAGCGTCAAACGACCTTGCCGGCCGAGCCAAAGCGCTGTGGAAACGCGCGCAGGCGTATTTCGACTAGAGAGCGCGCCTCGAGAATGACGGCCTGTGCTGTACCAACCAGGCGCCGCCGAACAGGACCGCCGTCCAGAAAAGATCGCCAAGCACGGTTTTTTCGAGGAACGGCAGAGCCGCGATGTAGCACTGCGTCAGGCCTTGCCATGTGGGCGGGTACATGCCGCTGAATGCCCAGACGGCGCCATTGGACAGCAGGAAGAACAGGAGTGAGCAAGCCACCATCGTGGCAGCGACCGGCAAAGCGCCGTGCCAGCGCCTTGTGAAAATTCCGGCGAGCGCCGGGATTGAGATCGCAACAAAACCTACCAGCGCGATGCGCCAATCCTCGCCCGGGAGGGCCATGTCGCTCAGAGCCATGCCAAGCAAAGGCACGATCAGAGCCAATGCAGGGATGCGCAAGACTCTCGCGGCAAACAGGCCACTGGCTGCCACCGGCAGGACGCCCGGTACGTGCGGCAGCAGGCGAGTCGCCACGTTCAGGCCAATCAGCAATGCCACCAGCAGCAAGTCCATCCAAATGTCGCTTCGGGTCTTGTTCAGCTGCATTTCAGTCATCCGGGTTGCGTGAGTTCACTCACTACATAGCACGGCGGGGTGCGGACTTCCTACCACCCGTCGCAAGATTCATCGGCCTAGGTCGTGCGTTGTTCGACCCATTCGGAAACGATTCGAGCCAGCTGATCGAGCCCCTCGGTCAGCGCAGCGGGGCCCGGCTGAAGAATAAGGGTTGATTTGATCTCGCGCAGCCAGCCGGCGCCGACGGCGGGAACATCGGCAAAGCCGGGACGCGCTGCAACCTTGGCAGGAACGAATTTCTTTCCGCACCAGGACCCAACGATGATATCGGGGCGCGCCGCGATCACAGCATCGGCAGATACGATGCGGTCCTTGGCGTTCTTGCGCTCGACAAGCTGGGGGAACACGTCGATTCCGCCGGCGGCCTCGATCAATTCCGACACCCAGGCTATGCCGGAGATCATGGGTTCGTCCCACTCTTCGAAATAGACGCGCGGCCGGCACGGCAGGCTGAGTGCGCGTTCATGCACGGCATTGACTCGCGCGGCAAGCGAGCGCGCCAGCGTCTCGGCTTTGTCGCTCGCGCCGACCAATGCACCAAGCACGCGGATCATGTCGAAGATGCCGGCGACGTCACGCTGATTGAAGGCGTGAACGGCCACATTGTTGCGGATCAGCTCGGCGACGATGTCGGCCTGCAGATCGGAAAAGGTCAGGACAAGATCTGGCTTGAGCGCGAGAATCTTCGGAATGTCGGCTGAGATGAACGCCGAGACTCGCGGCTTCTCGCGTCGAACCCGGGGAGGCCGCACGGCATAGCCTGACACGCCGACAATGCGGTCTTCCTCGCCGAGAAGATAAAGCGTCTCGACGGTTTCCTCGGTCAGGCAAACGATTCGCTGCGGGGGAAACATGCCTTAAGCAAGCACATCGATGTGGGCTGCGTCGAGCAGCTCGGGTCCACCCGCTGCGACGACCTTTCCGGCGTCGAGGCAAACCACGCGGCTGGCAATGCGTTTGACCTCGGCGGGATTGTGGCTGACATAGATCATCGGCACCTGCGCCCCGTCACGCAGGCGTTCAAGATAGGGAAGAATGTCGCGCTTGCGCGCGACGTCGAGGGAGGCAAGAGGCTCGTCGAGCAGCAGCAGGCGCGGGCGCATCAGCAAGGCTCGGCCGACCGCGACACGTTGCCGTTCGCCGCCCGACAATTTGCCGGGCCGACGATCGAGCAAGTGGCCGATATCGAGCATTTCGACGATGTGGCTGAACGATTTGCCGTCCTCCTTTTGGCCGCTCATCCAGCGGCCGAAGTCGAGATTGCGCCTGACCGACAAATGCGGAAACAACCGGCCTTCCTGAAACACGTAGCCAATACGCCGGCGAAACGCCGGCAGGTCGATGCGTTCGGCTTCGTCGAACAGCACCTCGCCATCCAGCTCTATGCGGCCCCGGTCCGGCTTCAACAGGCCGGCGATCATGTTGATCACGCTGGTTTTCCCGGCACCCGATGCCCCGAACAAGGCTGTTGCCCGGCTTGCGCTCGTGAACGCCGCCTTCAAGGAGAAAGTCTCGCCAAGCGTCTTTTCGACCTGAACGGCAAGCATGGCTAAGCCCCGTGGAGGCGCGCCGTTGCGCGCCGTGCCAGCCATTCCGACGCCAGCAGGGCAGCGAAGCAGATGACAAGCGATATGACGACGAGCTTGAGAGCATCTGCGTCCCCGCCCGGCACTTGAAGCAGCGTATAGATTGCCGCGGATATCGTTTGCGTTTCGCCCGGAATGTTGGACACGAAGGTGATTGTGGCGCCGAACTCGCCGAGCGCGCGCGCGAAAGCGAGCATCATGCCGGCAATTATGCCCGGCAGCGCCAGCGGCAACGTGACCGTGATGAAGGTCCAGACGGAATTGGCGCCCAGTGTTGCCGCTGCGTCTTCCAGTCGCCGGTCGATGGCTTCGACCGACAAGCGGATTGCCCGCACCATCAGCGGAAATGCCATGATGCCGCATGCAAGTGCGGCGCCGGTCCAGCGGAACGAAAACACGATACCGAAATGATCGGCAAGAAAGGCACCGAGCGGCGCCTTTCGACCGAAGCTGATCAGCAGCAGGTAGCCGGTGACGACCGGCGGCAAAACCAGCGGCATATGCACGATGGCGTCGAGCAGCGATTTTCCCCAGAACGATCCCCGTGCGAGCAGCACGGCAATTGCAATGCCGAACGGCAACGCGACGAGGGTTGAGATCGCAGCGACGCGCAGCGACAGCGCGACCGCGGTCCAGTCCTGGGACGATAGGTCAAACACGCGTTTCGATACTGCCTTACGACACCGGCTTGATCAGGAAACTGAAGCCGTATTTTTCGAAAATCGTCTTGGCGGCGGGCGTGCGCAGGAAGCTGAAATATTGCCCGACCGCAACGTTCCTTGCCCTAACGGTTGCGGCCACTGGATAGGTGACCGGCGGGTAAGAGTCGTCGGGAAAGATGCCGATGGTCTTTACCTTCGGTTCGATCCTGGCGTCGGTTTCATAGACAATGCCGATCGGTGTTTCGCCGCGCGCGACGAAAGCAAGCGTTGCCCTCACATTCTCGGCTTGAGCCAGCTTCGGCTCTGCTGCCGCCCAGGCCCCGAGCTTCTCAAGTGCTGCCCTGGCGTAAAGACCGGCAGGGACGGCCTTCACGTCGGCGACTGCGATGCGGCCATCGCCCGCAAGCTTCGCGATGTCAAAACCCTGGCCGATGGTGACATGCCCGAGTTTGGAATCCGCAGGTGCGATCAGCACCAATTTGTTGCCAAGCAGGTTCACCCGGGTGTTGGGGTTAATCAGCTTGCGTTCCGCCACATAGTCCATCCAGCGCAGGTCGGCGGAGATAAACACGTCGGCAGGAGCGCCCTGTTCGATCTGCCTGGCCAACGCGGAGCTTGCCTCGTAGCTCACAACCACCTTGATACCGGTGGCCCTGGTGAAAGCGGCATTGGTGTCATCGAGCGCATTTTTCAGGGATGCGGCCGCAAACACCGTGACCTGTTCTTGCGCGATAACCGGCTGCGGCGCGCCGGCGAGTGCGCCTGCAAGGCTGAAAAACACGAGAAATCTTGTGAGCATGGCGGTTCTCCTGCAGCGCCGAGGGGCCGGCCAAAAAGCTGATCGTAAAAGGAACCGCCGTTCCGACTATTGCAGCGCACGCACGGGGCACTGCAGCTTTGTGAGTCTAGCAAGTCCTGCCGACCGGGGTAAAGTCGCGCCGGGAGTGCGAAGGCTATGGCGAACGCAACGCGCATCGAAGGCGATTTCGATTACATCGTCGTTGGCGCTGGCTCGGCAGGCTGCGTGCTGGCCAACCGCTTGTCGGCCGACCCCACAAAGCGCGTGCTGCTCCTCGAGGCCGGCGGCAAAGATAATTGGATCTGGCTTCATATTCCCGTCGGGTACCTTTTTGCCATCGGCAATCCGCGAGCCGACTGGCTGCTCAAGACGGAGCCGGAGCCGGGCCTTAATGGACGCAGCCTGAACTACCCCCGCGGGAAGGTGGTCGGGGGCTCGTCGGCAATCAATGGCATGATCTACATGCTGGGCCAGTCAGGCGATTACGACCACTGGCGCCAGCTGGGCTTGCCGGGTTGGTCCTGGGACGACGTGCGCCCCTATTTTCGCCGGCACGTCGATCACTTTCTCAAAAGCGAGCACCATGGCATCGGCGGCGAGTGGCGCGTGGAGTATCCGCGTTTGAACTGGGAGATTCTCGACGCGTTCCGCGCCGCGGCAAACCAGTATGGAATCCCAACGGTCGAGGATTTCAATACCGGCGATAACGAAGGCATTTGCTATTTTCACGTGAACCAGAAACGCGGCCGGCGCTGGTCGGCGGCACGCGGGTTCTTGAAGCCGGTCCTGCACCGGCCGAACCTCCGGCTCGAAACCGGCTGTCTTGTCGAAGCGGTGGAATTGAATGGGACGCGAGCGACGTCCGTGCGCTGGCGCCAAAACAGCGAGCTGCGGAGCGCCCAATGTCGCGGTGAGGTGATACTTGCCGCCGGCGCGATTGGTTCGCCGCATATAATGATGCTTTCCGGCATAGGGCCGGCGTCGCAGCTGGCGCATTTTGGCATTCCGGTGGTCCTCGACAAGCCGGGGGTGGGCGCCAATCTGCACGACCACTTGCAACTGCGGATGGTTTTCAAGGTCTCGGGGGTAAAAACGCTGAACGAGACCTATGCCAGGATGTTCAACCGGTTCAGCATGGGCGTCGACTACGCCCTTCGTCGCCGCGGTCCGATGACGATGGCGCCGTCGCAACTTGGTGCCTTTACCAAGTCTGACCCATCGCAAAGCACTGCCAACATCCAGTATCATGTGCAACCGCTTTCGCTCGATCGATTCGGTGAGCCGTTGCACTCATTTCCTGCCTTCACGGCAAGCGTCGCCAACGTGCGTCCGACGAGTCGCGGCACACTCACGCTCAAATCAAATGATCCGGCGCAGGCGCCTGCCATCAGCCCAAACTACCTCGCGACGCCGGAGGACCAGCGCGTGGCCGCCGATTCGATTCGCGTCACGCGCAGGATCGTCGCTCAACCGGCGCTGCAAAAATATTCACCCATCGAGTATTTACCCGGAGCATCGGTGCGCGATGATGACGAGGAGGCTTTGGTAAAAGCCGCTGGCGACATCGGCACCACAATTTTCCATCCTGTCGGCACTGCGCGGATGGGCCGCGACGACGATCCGAAAGCTGTCGTGGATGCGCGGTTGCGCGTCATCGGCATCGATGGCCTGCGCATCGTGGACGCGTCCGCGATGCCTTCGATCACGTCCGGCAACACCAATTCACCGACCATGATGATCGCCGAAAAGGGCGCGGCGATGATTTTGGAAGATCAGAAAACTTGAACCGCGGATCAGATGGAGGGGTGTCATGAATCTCGTGGAACGTATTAAGGGGATCTTGCTGCAGCCGAAATCGGAATGGCCGGCAATCGAGCGCGAGCCAGGCGATGCCGGCTACCTTTTTCCGAATTATGTCGCGATCGTCGCCGCCATACCGGCGGTGTGCACATTTATCGGAACATCGATCATTGGCTACGGAGGCTACCGTATCGGGATCGGACTTGGCCTTGTACGCGCGGTTGTCGTTTATGCCCTCTCGTTGGCCGGCGTTTTTGTCGTCGCCTACATCATCGACTTTCTTGCCGGCACGTTTGGCGCGCAAAAAAACTCCGAGAACGCCATGAGAGTGTCGGCCTATGCGCCGACCGCTGCCTGGGTCGCCGGCGTCTTCAACATTATTCCGGCATTGGCGTTTCTCGGAATTCTCGGCCTGTACAGTCTTTATCTTCTGCACACAGGCATTGTGGCGTTGATGAAACCCGGGCCCGACAAGGCGGTGATCTATACGATTGCCGTCATCGTCTGCGCGATCATTGTCTGGATCGTGATTTTCGGCATCACCGCATTGCTGTTCGGCGTCTAGCCCGGATCAGGGCAACGCCTTGAGGTGCCGAATCGGCCGGCCGGGCGCAATCGTCTGCGCCGCGGCAATGATCGCGTTCGCGTCGATGCCATAGTGCCGATAAAGCTCGGCGAGCGAGCCGGTCTGACCGAAATGCTCGACACCAAGCGCTCGGGTCCGGTGGCCGGCGACTGCGCCGAGCCAGGCCAGCGTTGCAGGATGTCCATCGAGCACGGTGACGATGCCGCTGTGCGACGGCACGTCGGCAAGCAGCCGCTCGATATGCGAACGCGCGTGCACGAGACCTCGTTCGCGGGCTCGTTGCGCCGCGGCCCAGCCCGCATTGAGCCGGTCTGCGGATGTGATCGCGAGCAGGCCGACATCACGGCGATCCTCTGCCATCAGGCCGACGGCTTCGATGGCTTCCGGCGCCACCGCGCCGGTATAGGCGACGACGACCTGGCAATTGGGACCCGGTTTGCGCTGCCAGTAGGCGCCGTCAACGATCTGCTGGCGTAATTCCGGCGTGATCGGCCGCTTCATCTGCTCTATCGGCCGGGTCGACAGCCGCAAATAAACCGATCCGCCGGTTTCATCGCGGAGCCAGCTTGTTTCGGACGGCGATCGGTCACCGTTCTTCTGGATGTACGAAAAAGCCCAGGCCGTGATCGCCGCGAGTTCGTCAACGTACGCCGGCTCGAAACTGGCAAGTCCGTCCTGCGCGATTCCGATCAGCGGCTCGGCGATCGATTGATGTGCGCCACCTTCGCCGGCCAGCGTGATGCCCGACGGCGTCGCCGCCAGGATGAAGCGAGCATCCTGGTAGCAGGCATAATTCAGCGCATCGAGCCCGCGCGCAATGAATGGGTCATAAAGCGTGCCGATCGGCAGCAGACGCTCGCCATTGATGCTGTGGGAAAGACCGAGCGCCGATAGCAGGATGAAGAGATTCATCTCCGCAATGCCCAGTTCGATGTGCTGGCCTTTGGGCGAGAATTCCCAGTTGAATGTCGAGGGGATGCGCTCACTTTTGAACGTGTCAGCCATCGCCTCACGCGCAAACAGCCCGCGACGGTTAACCCAAGGCCCCAGATTCGTGGATACGGTCACATCCGGCGATGTGGTGACGACATGGCGCGCGAAGTCGCTGTCGTTGCGTCCGATCTCGTTGAGGAGAGCGCCAAATCCCGTTTGGGTGGACATCACCGGTTGAATGGTGACGGGAAGCTCATCCGGCACATCGATTGTCGGTGCGTTGAGGCGTCGCCGCCCATCCGCGGCGAACGGCACACGATCCAGAAATGACTGCAATCGTTCCGCTGGTAAATCGAGGCCTTCGAACTTGTCCCACTCGTGACCCGGGCGCACGCCCATGACGTGGCGGTACGCGTCCATTTGTTGCGGGGTCATCAGCCCGGCGTGGTTGTCCTTGTGTCCTGCGAAAGGAAGGCCAAAGCCTTTCACCGTGTAGCAGATGAAACAGGTTGGTTGCTCGGAATCAGCGTTGTGGAATGCGTCAAGCACCGTGGGCATGTCATGCCCGCCGAGATTGTTCATCAAGGCCGCCAGCTCAGCGTCGCTGCGCTTTTCGATCAACCTGCTGACGTCGCCCTGGTCGCCGATCTCATCATTGAGACGCTTCCTCCAAGCCGCCCCGCCCGCAAAAACGAGCGCCGAGTAAAGCTGGTTCGGGCAATTGTCGATCCACTTGCGCAATGTCTCGCCGCCCGGCTCCTTGAACGCTGCCTCCTGCAGCGAGCCATATTTGAGAATGACGACCTTCCATCCGAAATTATTGAAGAGCTGCTCATAGCGAGCCCAAAGCCCCTCGCGAACAACAGCATCGAGACTTTGGCGATTGTAGTCGATGATCCACCAGCAATTGCGAAGGCCCTGCTTCCAGCCTTCGAGCAACGCCTCGAAGATATTTCCTTCATCCAGTTCGGCGTCCCCCACCAGCGCGACCATGCGGCCTTCGGGCCGGTCAAGGCCCCAGCCATGGGCGCGCACGTAATCCTGCGTCAGGGAGGAGAAAAGCGTCTGCGCGACGCCAAGACCGACTGAACCGGTGGAGAAATCCACGTCATCGGCATCTTTCGTGCGGGAAGGGTAGCTCTGCGCGCCTTTGTAGCCCCGGAAGGCTTCCAGACGCTCGCGCGTCTGCTTGCCCAGCAGATACTGGATTGCATGAAAGTTGGGGCTGGCGTGCGGCTTCACTGCGACCCGATCGTGCGGCCGCAGGACGTCAAAATAGAGCGCGGTCATGATTGTCGCGAGTGAGGCACTTGAGGCCTGATGCCCGCCGACTTTCAAGCCGTCTGCATTGTCGCGAAGATGATTGGCGTTATGGATCATCCAGCTCGCGAGCCAGAGCACCTTGCGCTCCAGCGCCGCGAGCACCTGCAGCGTTTCCGCCGTCGTCGACTTGAGTGGGGTGCGCTTGGGCATCGGCATTGTATAGCGCCCTGAATTTTTCAGCGCTTGTCGCTGGCCAAGCTGGTGCCTTTGGCAGGCGCCTCAAGAACGGCTTTGCAGGCCGGCGGCAGATCCGCAAGCATCATCGGCTTTGGCGGCTTGGCCGGCGGTGGCGGCTTGGAGATCTGAGGTTTCAGCCTCTTGTCAGAGAACCAGGCGTCAAGCTCCTTGCCGCTGCAGCCATCTTCGTCCTTCACCGGTTCTTGCGCTTCGCATTTCGGCGAACCGGCAGGACAAAACAAGCGCACGTGAATGTGGTCGTGATGCCCATACCAGGGCCTTACCTTGGCCATCCACGCGTGAGGTTTTTTCGCTTCGACCCGGCACAGTTCCTTCTTGATCGCGGCGTTGACGAGCACGCGCTGGACCTCGGGCTGCTGGGCGGCGGCCTTGATGAAGGCGACGTGTTGCGGCGTCCACGTCTCCGGGTTGAGGCTCTTCCAGTCGTCGGACACGAGATTGATGGCCGAGATGGTGTCACGCTCTTCCTTGGTCAACACGCGGTCCGGCATCGGCAGGAACCAGATGTCGACGTCGAGTCCGGTCTGGTGGCTGGCGTGGTCGCTCGGCGACGGTCCGCCGCGAGGCTGCGCCAGGTCGCCGACCAGGATACCGTTCCAGCCGGTCGCCTTGGCGGCAGCCGGCGCGAATTTCTCCAAAAAGCGGATCAAACTGGGGTGGCCCCAATTCCGGTTGCGCGACACGCGCATCGCCTGCCAGTTCGGACCATTGATCGGAAATTCGACGCCGGCGGCAAGACATCCGCGGTGGTAGTGGCCGATTGCCACGGTTTTGCCGATCGAAGGCAACTGCACCGCGCCGAACAGTTGCTTGGCGGTCAGGCTCTTTTCTTTTTCCTGTTCGGTCATCGCCGGCTTCGGCGGTGGTAACGGCAGCGGCGCAGGCTCAGCGACTGCGGCCGTTTGAGCAATCGCGTTGCGCTGGGCACCAAGCGTGCCGGCAGCGGCTGCCAGGGAGAGGACAGATGAGATCACGATTCGAGCGAACATGATGTTTCCGATTTACCGGCTTCGCATCCGACTGTCAGGTTAAATATCGCGATTGAATGGACGCTGTTGTTCCATTCAGCTAAATGATTTTTATCTAAATTAATGAACTTGTGCCATCCATGCCGCGTAGCTGGTCACGGAGAGTGTCTGTATTGCGTGCCGTTTCTGCACTCTTTGGCCTGATTCTGCTGCTTGCCAGCGAGCCCGCGGGAGCCGGTATTGTCGTGACAGTGGACAAATCGGCACAGCGACTGACCGTTGAGGTCGATGGCTCCAGCCGCTATCGCTGGCCCGTCTCAACGGGACGCTGGGGTTACAACACGCCCAACGGCAGCTACCGACCGCAATGGCTGGCGCGCAAATGGTTCTCGCGCAAATACGATTGGTCGCCGATGCCTTATTCGATCTTTTTCAATGGGGGGTACGCGATTCATGGCAGCTACGAGGTCTCTCGCCTCGGACGACCCGCCTCGCACGGCTGCATTCGCCTCCACCCGAAAAACGCCGCGGTATTATTCGCGCTCGTGCAAGATCGTAAGGACGACACGAGTATCGTTGTTACCGGCCAAGCCCCGGTGCAACGGGAACGCATACGCGAGGAAAGTTCGCCCGACTATTCCGGCCGCGGCTTCGAAGATAATTTCGATAACCCTTGGGGTGGCTATCGCGCATACCCGAATTGGCAGTGGCGTTAGTGTCCTGAGCGGCGCGTACGCCGTGGAGGCTCCTGCCTAGACGTCAACCTTCAGCGCGGCGATGAACGCTTCCTGCGGAATGTCGACCTTGCCGAATTGCCGCATGCGTTTTTTGCCTTCCTTCTGCTTCTCCAGAAGCTTGCGCTTCCGCGTCGCGTCGCCGCCGTAACACTTTGCAGTGACGTCCTTGCGAAAGGCGCGCACGGTCTCGCGCGCGATGATCTTGCCGCCGATCGCGGCCTGGATCGGAACCTGGAACATGTGCGGAGGAATCAGCTCCTTCAGCTTTTCCGCCATGGCGCGGCCGCGGCTTTCCGCGCGGGTCCGGTGCACCAGCATCGCCAGCGCATCGACCGGCTCGCCGTTGACCAGCATCTGCAACTTCACGAGGTCGGCCGGCCTGTAGTCGGTCAGATGATAATCAAACGAGGCGTATCCGCGCGACACCGACTTCAGCCGGTCATAGAAATCGAACACCACCTCGTTAAGCGGCAAATTGTATTTCACCATTGCGCGGTTGCCGACGTACGTGAGCTCCTTCTGCTCGCCGCGGCGGTCCTGGCACAACTTGAGGACCGAGCCGAGAAATTCATCAGGCGTCAGGATCGTGGCCTCGATCCAGGGCTCCTGCATCTCCTCGATATGATTTGGATCCGGCATGTCGACCGGATTGTGAATCTCGAGCTCCTTCCCGTTGCTCAGCTTGATCTTGTAGATGACGGATGGCGCGGTCGCGATCAGGTCGAGGTTGAACTCGCGTGACAAGCGTTCCTGAATGATCTCAAGATGCAGCAGTCCGAGGAAGCCGCAACGGAACCCAAAGCCGAGGGCAGCGCTGGTCTCCATCTCGTAGGTAAAACTCGCATCGTTGAGGCGCAGCTTGCCCATCGCCGCGCGCAAGTCCTCGAATTGTGCGGCGTCAACGGGGAAGAGCCCGCAAAACACGACGGGCACAGCAGGACGAAAGCCGGGCAACGCCTTGTCCACGGGATGGCGATCGTCGGTTATGGTGTCGCCGACCCGGGTATCCGCCACTTCCTTAATTGACGCCGTGAGCATGCCGATTTCGCCGGGACCGAGTTCATCCACCGGCTGAAGCTTGGGAGTGAAGACACCGGTGCGATCCACGTCGTATGAGGCGCTGGTGCCCATCATGCGGATGCGCTGGCCCTTCTTCAAAACGCCGTCGACGATGCGCACCAGCACTACCACGCCGAGATAGAGATCGTACCAGCTGTCGACGAGCAGCGCCTTGAGCGTTGCGTTGCGGTCGCCTTTGGGCGGCGGCAGGCGGGTCACGATGGCTTCGAGCACTTCCGGCACGTTCAGCCCGGTCTTGGCGGAAATCTCGATCGCATTGCTGGCGTCGAGCCCGATCACATCCTCGATCTGCTGCTTGACCTTGGCCGGCTCGGCAGCCGGCAGATCGACCTTGTTGAGCACCGGCACGATCTCGTGGCCGTTATCGATCGCCTGATAAACGTTGGCGAGGGTCTGCGCCTCGACGCCCTGGCTCGCGTCCACCACCAGCAGGGACCCCTCGCACGCGGCGAGCGAACGGTTGACCTCGTAAGCGAAGTCGACGTGGCCGGGCGTGTCGATCAGATTGAGGATGTAATCTTTGCCGTCGCGGGCCTTGTGGTTGAGGCGCACGGTCTGCGCCTTGATCGTGATGCCCCGCTCGCGCTCGATATCCATGGAATCGAGCACCTGTTCCTTCATCTCGCGCTCTTCCAGCGCGCCGGTGAGCTGAATCAACCGGTCCGCAAGCGTCGACTTGCCATGGTCGATATGCGCGACAATGGAGAAATTGCGGATGTTCTGGATCGGGGAGGCCGTCATGGCGCGGCAGATAACACCGGGATCGAGCTCCTTCAAGTTAGCCAAGCTGTCATGGCCGGGCTTGTCCCGGCCATCCCCGTCTTTGCTGTCGTGAAGACGTGGATGCCCGGCACAAGGCCGGGCATGACGTGGAAAGCAACTTCGTGAAACCTCAGTATCGATAGTGATCGCTCTTGAACGGGCCAGCCTGCGGCACGCCAATATAAGAGGCCTGCTTGTCGGAGAGCTTTGTGAGCTTCACGCCGATCTTGTCGAGATGCAGGCGCGCGACTTTCTCATCGAGCTGCTTGGGCAAGGTGTAAACCTGATTCTTGTACTTGCCGGGATTGGTCCACAGCTCGATCTGCGCCAGCGTCTGGTTGGTGAAGGACGATGACATCACGAAGCTTGGATGTCCCATGGCATTGCCGAGATTCACCAGCCGTCCTTCCGACAGCAGAATGATGCGCTTGCCGTCGGGAAACTCTACCTCATCCACCTGTGGCTTGATGTTGTGCCACTTGAAATTTCGCAGGGCCGCGATCTGAATTTCGCTGTCGAAGTGGCCGATGTTGCAGACGACCGCGCGGTGCTTCATTTTGCGCATGTGTTCAAGCGTGATGACGTCCACATTGCCGGTCGCGGTGACGAAGATGTCGGCACGCGGCGCGGCATCCTCCATCGTGACGACTTCGTAACCTTCCATGGCCGCCTGCAGCGCGCAGATCGGATCGATCTCGGATACCATGACGCGGCATCCCGCCTGGCGCAGCGAGGCTGCCGACCCTTTTCCGACATCGCCGAAACCCGCAACCATCGCGACCTTGCCGGCCATCATGACGTCGGTGCCGCGGCGAATTCCGTCGACGAGCGACTCGCGGCAGCCATAGAGGTTGTCGAATTTCGACTTGGTGACGCTATCGTTGACATTGATCGCCGGAAACATCAGCCGGCCTTCCTTGGCCATCTGATAGAGGCGGTGAACGCCGGTCGTCGTCTCTTCGGTTACGCCTTTGATTGCCTTGGCGGTCTTGCCGTACCAGCCGGGCTGCTCTTTCAGCCGTTTCTTGATCGCGGCGAAGAGAACCTCTTCTTCCTCGTTGCCCGGATGTTCGAGCACGCCGGCATTGGATTCGGCCTGCATGCCGAGGTGGAGTAGCAGCGTTGCATCGCCGCCATCGTCGAGAATCATGTTGGGTCCGCCGCCGTCGTGCCACTCGAAAATGCGGTGCGTGTAATCCCAATAGTCTTTCAGGCTCTCGCCCTTGACCGCGAATACCGGCACGCCGGCATCTGCGATGGCTGCGGCAGCATGATCCTGGGTCGAGTAGATGTTGCAGGACGCCCAGCGCACATCGGCGCCAAGATGCGTCAGCGTCTCGATGAGAACCGCGGTCTGGATCGTCATGTGGAGCGACCCGGCGATTCGCGCGCCGCGCAACGGCTGCTGCGACCCATACTCCTCCCGCGTCGCCATCAAACCGGGCATCTCGGTTTCAGCAATATTGATCTCGTTCCGGCCCCAGGCCGCGAGCGAAATGTCTTTGACGACGTAGTCGCCGGCCTTCGTCTTTGGCTTGGCAGCGGTCATGGCAATCCTTCTACAGACACGAATTGGCGGTGGTTGGCTGGCCCGTGGCTATAACAGGCCGACGGCAACCTCGCAACGCATATATAAAGATTTCTTTATGTGAAGGAGAGGCGCTGATCCTCTCTAGTCTTCTTCGCCAAATCCGTCAGCTACAAGCTTGCACAGCGTCTCGACCGCCACTGCTGCGTCCTTGCCGATCGCCTTGATGGTGATGGTGACGCCGGGAGCTGCGGCCAGCATCATCAGCCCCATGATCGATGTACCGCCCACGGTTTCGTGACCTCGGGTCACGGTGATGGCGGCATCGAATTTTTCGGCAGTCTGCACGAATTTCGCCGAAGCACGGGCGTGCAGACCTTTCTTGTTTACGATTTCTACTTCGCGCACGACAGGGTTGTCGTCCGCTGACGCGCGTGGGCTCATTTACCGTTGAGGACCCGGCTGGCAATCGTACAGTACTTGCGGCCGGCTTCCTGAGCGGCCGCAACCGCTTCCTGCAATGGGCAAATCTCGCGGATTTTGGCCAACTTTATCAGCATCGGTAGATTGATACCCGCCAGCACCTCGACCTTTGGCTGGCTCATGACGGAGATCGCCAGGTTGGACGGAGTTCCGCCGAACATGTCGGTCAGGATCGCTACGCCTTCGCCGCTGTCAACACGCTTCACCGCTTCAAGAATGTTCTTGCGACATTGCTCGACGTCATCGTCGGGCCCGATCGTGATTGCCTCAATTTGGCGCTGAGGCCCTACCACGTGTTCCAGCGCTGAGCGGAACTCGATAGCGAGCCGCCCATGGGTCACAAGTACGAGGCCGATCATCCCTAACTCCTCGCGGGCGCTACGCTGCACCGCACGAAAGGGCGCACATTCAGGCCCATCTGAGGCCCCATTGCAAGGGCTTCGACCAGTATATAGGCGTTCTGCTGCACTGCGGAAAGACGGGGCCAAAAGGGGGCTCGGTGCGTGCTTGTTTTTGGGCGGCCGCGATCCTAGGCCCGGTATGGTTAATTTTCTGATCGTTCGGGGTGTCGGGGTAACCCAACCATCTGGTGCCGGTCAATCGCCCGTCGGGGTGGTGCGGTGGACAGCCAACACCAGAGGTAAAGCCGGCATTCCGGCTGCGACCGCCAGTCGCGGCAACCGGACCCCGCAGATTTCGGTATTTGCGGCCTTTTGCTCGGGGAGCCTGCCTGCATCCTTGGCATCGAGATCCACGACCAGTCCCACGACCGCGATCGGCTCGAATTCGATGCGGCGGATGCCGACTCCGCGGATTTCGATTCGTCCGGCCAGTTCGGGGGCGGGGCGGACCAGCAGCCGGCCCGACCGGGCTTCCACAAATGCGCGGTCATCGGCGACCAGTCTCGCCAATGGCAAAAGACCTCGCGCGCCGGCCGTGACGAGACTCCACGCAAGTTCCGATTTGCCGGAGCAAGCAGGTCCACGGATCAGCGTGGCCTTTGCGCCAGTGAGAACGGCTGTGGCGTGGATGGTGGAGTTGGCGCGGTCCATCAAGTGGCTGGCAATCGGACGATAAAGCGCGCGCCGAGGATGCGGGGACTGTCATGGCCACCTGCAACGCAGGTGCGATTTTCCACCCAGATGGTGCCGCCATGAGCTTCGATAATCTGCTTGGAGATCGACAAGCCGAGGCCGGAGTTTTGTCCGAAGCCCTGTTCCGGCCGGTCGGTGTAGAAGCGTTCGAAAATTTTCTCCAGCGCTTCCGGCTGCACGCCTGGGCCGTCGTCATCCACCAGAACTTCGACCCGATCTCTCAGACGCCGGCAGGTTATGCGCACGGTGGCGCCGGGCGGCGAGAACGAGCGTGCATTGTCGACCAGGTTGCTGATGACCTGGCCAAGCCTCGAGTCATGGCCCGGAACCTTGAAGTTTTGCAACGGGCTGCCTTCGAAACTCAGGGTCACATTGACGTCGTCGGTGCGGATTTCGTTGGCGGCTTTGACAAGCGCATCGAGCAACCTGGCGAAATCGACCGGAGCGGCTTCCTGTCGCTGCAGTTCGGCATCAAGCCGGCTGGCGTCGGAGATATCCGAAATCAGCCGGTCGAGCCGTTTGACATCATGCCCGATGACGGCGAGCAGACGCTGGCGGCTTTGGTCGGTCTTCGCCAGCGGCAGCGTTTCCACGGCTGAGCGCAGCGAGGTGAGGGGATTGCGCAGTTCATGCGCCACGTCGGCAGCGAAGCTTTCGATTGCTTCTATGCGACTATAGAGAGCATTCGTCATGTCGCGCAGTGCGCCTGACAGTTCTCCGATCTCGTCCCGCCGGCCGGTAAAATCGGGAATCTCGACGCGACTGCGAATGCGGCGACGGACCCTTTCGGCACCGTCGGCAAGCCGCCGTACCGGACCTGCGATGGTGCCCGCCAGCAGCATGGAAAGAACAACCATGACGCCAGCCGCCACCAAAAATACTTTAACGATCGCCAGTCGCTCGGCTTCGACCATGTCGTCGATATCGGCGCCTTGCGTCGACAACATCAGTGCGCCACGCACGGCGCGAAAGCGCTGCACCGGCACTGCGACGGAGACGATCACCTCGCCCCGATCGTTGACCCTCACCACGCTGGCGTGTGCGCCGTTAAGCGCCTGCGCGACTTCCTGATAGCCCTTTCCGTTCTCCGGACCGAGTTCATTGTAGAGAGGAAGGTCGCCGCGCCCGAACCAGCGGCGCAGCGCAATGAATGCGCGCTCCATCAGACCTGGTTTGTCGGCGCTCGGCGGCGGCAGGTCGAAACGCAACACGTCGCCGCGACCGTAGAGATTTCGGCTGTCGAGAATGAGGACGCCGTCGCGATCGTAGATGCGCGCACGGGTTTTGGTCGGCGACACGAGCCGTCGCAACACCGGCGCAACGCGCTCCGGATTGATCGGGAATTCGATGCCGGAAAGGGATTCGTCGGCCGGCCCGTAACTCTCGCCGGCCTGCAACTCGAGAAGGCGTTCCGGATCGATCGTGATTGAGTCCGTCTCGACCGTAGCGGACGCGGCGATTGCGCCGGCAATAATTTCGCTCTGCGTGAGCAGGCTCTGCACGCGCGCGTCGATCAAGCCGGCGCGGAATTGCGACAGGTAAAGCACGCCGGTGACCAGCGCGACCAGGCCCGCAAGATTGAGAAAAACAATTCGTCGGGTAAGGCTCGACAGGCTTTGCGAGACGAAGAAGTGCCAGGCCGAACGCAGCATGCGGCGCACAGCCCCGCCTTGTCTCGAATCCGGACGAGAACTTTCCGCGCCAGCCTGGTCGGCCTCAGCGTTCTGCGAAACGATTTCCGAGGTTCGATCGAGCACGTCGTTCAATCCAGCCGGGTTGACCGTGGGCCCTTATTGTCAACGCATGACCCTTCCGAAAGCCGATATCCGCTTTTTCGGACCAATGCACAAATCTGGCCCGGGAGCATTTTACCGCAAGCCGGGACACTTCGTCAGGCCGTCATGCCGGCCGCAACATTACCAATATGTCATTCTTTAAAACGATAACCGACGCCGTAAAGCGTCTCAATCATCTCGAAATCGTCGTCAACGACCTTGAATTTCTTGCGCAGCCGCTTGATGTGGCTGTCGATCGTGCGGTCGTCGACATAAACCTGGTCATCATACGCTGCGTCCATCAGCGCGTTGCGGCTTTTGACCACGCCAGGACGAGTCGCGAGCGCCTGCAGGATGAGAAATTCGGTGACCGTGAGAGTGACGGGCTCGCCCTTCCACGTGCAGGTATGTCGCTCGGGGTCCATGCGCAGCTGGCCGCGCTCCAGGACCTTTGCCGAATCGACCTCCTTCGGAGGAGTGCCGTCTTTCGGACTCGACCGGCGAAGCACAGCCTTCACGCGCTCGACAAGTAGCCGCTGCGAGAACGGTTTACGGATGAAATCGTCGGCGCCCATCTTGAGGCCGAATAACTCGTCGATCTCCTCGTCCTTGGACGTGAGGAAGATGACGGGAACGTCGGTTTTCTGTCGCAGACGTCTCAACGTCTCCATGCCGTCCATGCGCGGCATCTTGATATCCAGAATCGCAAGATCCGGCGGCGACGTCTTGAAACCGTCCAGCGCCGAGGCGCCGTCGGTATATGTCATGATGCGATAGCCCTCGGCTTCGAGCGCCATCGACACGGAAGTCAGAATATTGCGGTCGTCGTCGACGAGAGCGATTGTCGGCATGAGCCCCTCTTCCGTCACGTCCCGCGCATTTTGAACCCTATAAACCGGGTCTGAAATGTGGCCTCTTTGCAACAACTATGTGATTCGGTAGCGATTTCAACCCCAAGCACGTAAAATTTTGGCGGAGCCCGATCACTAGCGTGCGAGCGCAAAAATGAAGCCCGATAGCGCCTTCGATTCTCGTCTCGCCGCCAAGAAGCTCCTGCGCGAGGCACGCTCCGGAGCGCTTGCGACATTGTTGCCCGGCTCGGGGGATCCATATTGCTCGCTGGTGAACGTTGCGACCTCGGTCGATGGCGCGCCGCTTTTTCTGTTGTCGAGCCTCGCGCTGCACACAAAGAATATGATGGCCGACCCACGTGTTTCGCTGATGCTCGATGAGCGCAAGGAGGGGGATCCGCTCGAAGGCGCACGCGTCATGCTGATGGGCAAATGTGCGAAGACGGATTCCTCGGCCGCGCAACCCTACCTGCGTCGCCATCCCGAAGCCGAGATGTTCGCAAACTTTGGCGACTTCGCATTTTATCGGATGGAAATTTCCCGCGCGCATTTGGTTGCCGGTTTTGGACGCATCGTGGATGTCAGACCGCAAGATCTGCTTGCCGACATCTCGGACGCCGAGGCGCTTATCGAATCCGAAACGGACGCAATCACGCACATGAACGCAGACCATGCCGACGCCTGCCGATTGTATGCGACAAAATTGCTCGGCGGCTCAGATGGAGATTGGCGTTGTGTCGGCATCGATCCTGAAGGTCTCGAGCTGCAACAAGGCCGGACGGCGTTGCGGTTGCCATTCCCGCGACGGGTCACCGCGCCGGGCCAGCTGCGTGCCATTCTGAAACAACTCGCCGAACAGGCCCGGACAACTTGAGCGCACTGGCCCAAGGTCCGCCCCGGACCGGCGCATTTTCGTCAAGCTTGTGCGGATGACTCAGACTATCGTTCAATCCTTATCGCCCGGGAGCGAAACAATGCGCGGAAAGCTGTTCACGATTCTAATTTGTGCGGGCACGGTCGTTGCGTTCAGACCGGCATTGGCCGGAGAGCCAATCATCTTGCGCGAGATGGGGTCTTTCCACGTCGATGGACGGGTCGTGGAGATATCCGGAAAGCCCCTGAAAGAGGTCGTGTTCAGCGCCGGCGGTGTGCCGGCCAAGATCGATCCGAACGGTCTGTACCAGGTCGAGCAGATGTATGTGCAGTATTTCCTGCCGCAGGACCGCAAGGGAAAATATCCGCTGTTGATGTGGCACGGCGGCGGACTTACCGGCGTGACCTATGAAAGCACCCCTGACGGCCGGGAGGGCTGGCTCAATGCCTTCGTCCGCAAAGGATGGGACGTCTACAACTCCGATGCCGTCGAGCGCGGACGCTCAGGCTTTGCTCCGCCTGACGTATGGAATGGCGAGCCGAATTTCCTGACCAAGGCAAACCCCTTCGAGCGCTTCCGCATCGGACAGGGCGCCGGCTCGTGGAGCACCGACCCGGCGCAGATGAAAGTAAATGCCGGCAGCCAGTTTCCCGTCGAAGCGTCTGACAATTTCACCAAGCAAATCGTGCCACGCTGGACCACCACCGATAGTGCGATCATCGCCGCCTATACCGCGCTGGTAGACAAGGTGTGTCCCTGCGTTCTGTTGTTTCACAGCCAGGCCGGCGGCTTCGGCTTTACGGTGGCGCAAGCACGGCCTGACAAGATAAAGGCTATTGTGGCCGTCGAACCGGCTGTCGCCGGTGACAAGGCGCAGGCCAGCAAGCTGAAAGACATTCCAACCCTTGTGGTATACGGCGACTATATACCGCTCGACAGCCGATGGCCGAAGATGCGGCAGATTGGCCTCGATTATGCGGACGCCATGCGCGCGGCGGGGGGAAACGTTGACGTCGTTAACCTGCCCGAGGCCGGCATCAAGGGAAATTCTCACATGCTGATGATGGACAAGAACAATGCGCAGATTGCCGACCTGATTCAGAACTGGCTCGCAGGCAAGGGTTTGGTCGAGTAGCCGGGTGCTGGACAGTCGAGTGTTGGTCAGCCGACAATTTTGATGCAGCGCAATGTGGCCTGCGGCTAATGCATGACGTTTTGACTTGGCATTCAAGGCACGCGTGACTAAGGTCGCGCGCCTTTGGGCAAGGAGCTATACTTACCGTTATGAGCCGCGGCGGGGATCCAAATGCCCCGCGAAAGGTTTCTGGATAAGCGGCCTGTTGGGAGGAATCGCGTGCAAGAGCAGGGTGTGCGGAACGGCGCCTACGGTGCTGACAAATTCGGTTTCAAAAATCTGGCCGAGGTCCGCTGGAATCTGACCGAGCCGTTGCTCTACCAATACGCCATTTCGGCGGGCGAGGCGTCACTGGTCGCGGGGGGTGCGCTGTGCGCCGAAACCGGCCACCACACCGGCCGCAGTCCCAAGGACAAACACACCGTCCTCGATGAACTCACGCGCGATTCGGTCTGGTGGGATGGCAATCGCAAAATGTCGAAGGAAAACTTCGACAACTTGCTTGCCGACTTCATCAAGCATGCCGAAGGCAAAAAGCTTTTCGCGCAGGACCTCTATGGCGGCGCCGATCCGAAATATCGGATCAAGACGCGCATCTTCACCGAGCTCGCCTGGCACTCGCTGTTTATCCGGCAATTGCTGATCCGTCCCGAGCGCGCCGAGCTGACTGCCTTTGTCCCGGATCTCACGGTTCTCGATTTTCCTTCGTTCAAGCCCGATGCCAAGCGCCACGGTGGACGCGAAGGCTCGGACACGATGGTGGCCATCGATTTCACCCGCAAGATCGTGCTGATCTGCGGCTCGTCCTACGCCGGCGAGATGAAGAAGTCGGTGTTCACGACGCTCAACTTCTATTTGCCGGCGCAAAACGTCGTGCCGATGCATTGCTCGGCCAACGTCAGTCACGAGGGCGAGAGCGCGTTGTTTTTCGGCCTCTCCGGGACCGGCAAGACCACGCTTTCGGCCGACCCCGACCGTATTCTGATTGGCGACGACGAGACCGGCTGGGGGCCCGACGGCATCTTCAATTTCGAAGGCGGTTGCTACGCCAAGACCATCAAGCTCTCAAAGGAAGCCGAGCCGATGATCTGGGACGCCACCAACCGCTTCGGTGCGGTGCTGGAAAATGTGGTGTTCGATCCTGTCACGCGCGTACCCGACTACGATGACGGCTCCAGGACCGAGAACACCCGCTCGGCCTATCCGCTCGACTTCATCCCCAATGCATCCCGCACTGGCCGTGCCGGCCACCCGAAAAACATCATCATGCTCACCGCCGACGCGTTCGGCGTGATGCCGCCGATCGCGAAGCTGACGCCAACCCAGGCGATGTATCACTTCCTTTCCGGATACACGGCGAAAGTTGCCGGAACGGAGAAAGGACTCGTGGGCGTGCAGCCCGAATTCTCGACCTGCTTCGGTGCGCCATTCCTGCCGCGGCATCCTTCGGTCTATGCAAATCTGCTGCGGGACTACATCAACAGGCACAAGGTCGATGTCTGGCTGGTGAATTCCGGCTGGACCGGGGGCAAATACGGGGTTGGCCGCCGCATGCCGATCAAGCCAACGCGCGCGCTGGTCACCGCGGCGCTCAATGGTTCACTCAAGAATGCCGATTTCCGCACCGATCCCTATTTCGGCTTCTCGGTGCCCACCTCCGTGCCTGGCGTCGAGCCGCATCTGCTCAACCCGTTCAAGACCTGGAAAGACAAGGCCGAGTTCGACCGGACCGCGCGAGACCTGGTCAACATGTTCCAGAAGAATTTCGCCAAGTTCGAGCAGCACGTCACGCCGGATATCAAAGCGGCGGCACCGGAAGTTCGGATCGCAGCGGAGTAACTTGCGATCTTCCGTTCGTCCCCGCGCAAGCGGAGACCCAGCAAGTAACCTCGGATTTCGCAATCGTTGCTCTGAATTCCCGCTTACGCCGGAATGAACGGCTGAAGTTTTCCCTAGATCCCGCACCAACTCCGTATCACTCGGGAATAAATCTCCGTCGCTTCCTCGATCCGCGACACAAAGCAAAATTCGTCTGTCTGATGGGCAAGGGCTAATTCGCCTGGCCCGATCACAGCGGTTGGCGGTGACCCGATCGCCGGGGTCAAAACCGAGGCATCGGTAAAGTAACGCGCCACTGAAATCTCCTCGCCGAAGCCGGCGACTTCGCGAGTAATGCGGAATACCCCGCCAATCCATGGATCGTCCGGGCTGGTCCAGACACTTTCCGCATCGAGCAGCGTACGCAATGCGACTTCATCGCCGAGATAGCTGGCCAGTTGGTCGCGAATTTTCGCGTGGCTTTGTCCTGGGATCGTGCGGATGTCGATACCGATCGTGGCGCGGTCCGGCACCGAATTGATGTTGAGCCCTCCATGAATCGTACCGACGTTGAGAGTCGGTCCGCCAAGGACATCGTGCCGCGCGAAATTGAAATCGAAATCCTGCAGGGCCGTGATGGCGCGCGCCGCCTTGTGAACCGCGTTGACGCCTTTTTCAGGCATTGAGCCGTGCGCGGTGACACCGGTCGTGACCGCCTCAAGCCATAGCGCTCCCTTGTGGCCGACCAGCGCATGGTTGCCGGTTGGCTCCGCCACGACAAGCGCGCCGACCTGAGGAAGCGGCGTCCGGGTTCGAGCCAGGTCTGCGGCACCGGTGCAGCCTGTTTCCTCGCCGGCGGTGATGAGGAGAACCACGCCGGCCGTGCCCGCCAGTTTGTCAGCCAATGCGACACATGCGGCTACGAACGCAGCCACGCCGCTTTTCATGTCGGATGAGCCGCGCCCAAACAGCTTGCCGTCAAGGATCTCGGCAGCGAACGGGTCGACCGACCAAGGCTGTCCGCCGAGCGGCACCGTATCGAGATGCCCGGTAAAGCCGAGCGGCGGCTTGCCTGCAGCGCCACCGATGCGGGCGACCAGTTGTGCCCGTCCATTTCCGAAAGGCACGACGTCCACCGCAAATCCCGCGCCTTCAAGCAGGGAAGCCAGCCGCTCGGCGCAAGCGCGCTCGTCCCCGGGCGGGTTGATCGTCCTGAAACGGACGAGATCCTGGGTCAGTGCGACTGAGGCCTGCATGGTTTTATCCAAAGTATGCTTCGCGCACGTCCTGGCGCGATGCAAGCTCCGCTGGCGTGCCGCTTGCCGCCACGCGACCTTTCGAAAGCACGAAGCCATGATGGGAAATGGCGAGTGTCTGGTGCACGTTCTGCTCGACGAGAAGCACGGTGATCCCGCGCTCGCTGATGCGGCGAATGATATTGAAATTTTCCTTCACCAGGCGCGGCGACAGCCCAAGCGAGGGCTCATCGACCAACAACAGCTTTGGTGCGCACATCAGGCCGCGGCCGATCGAGACCATCGCTTGCTCTCCACCGGACATCGTTCCGGCAAGCTGCCTGCGCCGCTCGGCGAGGCGCGGGAAAACCTGCAGGATCTCGGCCAGGCGCGTCGAGGTGACCTTGTCCGAGCGCTCCTGGTAGCCGCCGACCCGAAGGTTTTCCTCCACCGTGAGCTTGGGAAAAACCTTGCGCCCCTCGGGAATGCAGGCGATGCCGGCTGCGATGATCCTGTGCGTCGGCAGGTGCGTGATGTCGGTGCCGTCGAATACGATGCGGCCGGCGCGCGGAGGCGTCAATCCGAGAATCGAGCGTACCAAGGTCGTCTTGCCCGAGCCATTGGAACCAAGCAAGCAAGTGATAGTGCCGCCCTCCACCTTGAGCGACACGCCTTGCAGCACGTCGGCCTTGTCATAGGCCGTGTATACGCTATCGATCTCGAGCGTGCCGCTCATCATGCTGCTCCGAGATAGGCTTCCTGCACCTGCGGATTGGCCGCAACGGTACGATAGGGGCCTTCGGCGATCTTGCGGCCGAAATTGAGAACGACGCACCTGTTGGTGATGCGCTCGATCACGCCCATTTCATGTTCGACGATAATGATCGTGAGATTCTGGTTGCGCGCGCGGACAAGCAGGATGTCGTTCATCAGCTCCGCGGTCTCGTCGTGCGTCATGCCCGCCGAAGGCTCGTCGAGCAGCAGCAGCTTGGGCGAACTGATGAGGGCGCGGCAGATCTCGATGCGACGGCGGTCGATCATGGGCAGGCCGGCGACCGGCTCGAACATGCGATCAGCCAGCGCAGGCTCGAAAACCTCGACGAGCGCGCGCGCCGCTGCGTAGCTTTCCTCGAACTCATGCTTGAAAGCGCGTCGCGCCACCAGATTGAACCAAAGCCCCTGATTGAGACGCTTGTGATTTCCGATCATGATGTTGTCGAAGATCGATAGCGGCAGCGAAAGGCGGGAGCGCTGAAACGTTCGCGACATGCCGGCGAGGTAAACCGCCCGGCCGCTCGCATTTGTCATGTTAGCCCCATCGAAGACGACCTGCCCGGCATCGGCGCGGTAGATGCCGGTAATGACATTGAAGAACGTGGTCTTGCCGGAGCCGTTCGGACCGATCAGCCCGAGAATTTCGTTCGGGGTCACCGTCAGGTCGAGGCCGTCAAGCGCCAGGACGCCGCCGAAATGCTTGGATAAGCCATGCGCCTCGAGCAGTGCGGTCATGGCCGCCACCCGGGGAAATAGCGGCGCACGGGTCGCGGCAGGAGCCCCTCCGGCCGGAACAGCAATACAGCGATGACCAACAACGCGTAGAGCAGGAAGCGATATTCCTGGATGGTTTGCAGCTTCTCGGGCACGACCACAACGATGATCGTCGCTACAACCAGGCCCCAGGGATTTCCGATGCCACCAAGAAGCAGGATGGAAACCAGAATGAGCGAATCGGCGAAGGTATAGTTATTGGGCGCGACAAATCCTCCGACCATGCCAAACAGCGCACCCGCGACACCGATAAGGAAATTGCCGATGAGAAACGCGGTAATCTTCCAGCGCACGACATCGAGCCCAAAGCAATTCGCTGCCGTTTCATCGAGCCGCAAGGCATCGAGATTGAGCCCGATCCACGAGCGCTCCAGCCGCCGCACGACAACAAAGGCGCCGACGAGCAGCAGCAGGCTGACAACAAAATAATTCATGTAGAAAGAAAGCGAGACGCCGGCAAATTTGATGTTGTCATTGAATGACCAGCCGAGAATCTTCATGCCTTTCACTTGCATGCCCTGTGGCCCGCCAAGCACGTCATTGACTTCGAGAAATGTCTTGAACAGCAAGGCAAATGCAATTGTGACAACGGCAGCATAGTGTCCGCGCGTGCGCAGCACCGGAAGCAGCAAAAGCGAGCCGGCCAACGCAGCCAAGAGGCCGCCTATCAGCAATACAATCAGATGCGGCACCGAGGTGTACGTGTTGAAGACGGCGGAGGTGTACGCGCCGATACCGAAAAAGGACGCACCCGCAAAATTGAGGACGCCGGCGTATCCAAACTGCACGTTCAATCCAAGTGTAGCGACCGAATAGAGCAGGACCGTGATGATCAGCAGCAATACGAAATGGTCGTCGTGGAAATACGCTGCAACGATGAGCGCGGCGATGATCGCGCAGGCGCCAAGCGCGTCCTCGTGTTCGGCGAAGCAGGCGCTGACGCCGTCGAGCAGGCCGACCCACGCCGCCGCGGCGATAACAGCAATGCCGGCGACCAGTAATGCGATGATCAACGCCTGCTTTTCGACGGCCAACATGGCGATCAGATAGACCGTGGCAAATGCCAGCGCGATTACCCCCGGCCAAATCGAGACGGGAGCTTTCTTCGCTATCGTCCTAGACGCGTTCACTGATCTTTTCCTGAATCAGCCCGGTCGGACGCCAGGCCATGATGGCAATCACCACCGCAAAAGCGAACACGTCCTTGTAAGCGCTTGCGAAGGGCAACAGCACGGTGCCGACGGTCTGCAGGCCGGCGAACAGGAACCCTCCGAGAATGGCGCCGTAGATGCTGCCGAGGCCGCCGATAATGGCGGCGGAAAAGCCGACCACGCCAAGATAGAGGCCGATGCCAAAATTGATTTCATTGTAGTAGAGGCCGTTCATCATACCGGCGAAAGCGGCGAGGGCGGAGCCGATGGCAAAAGTGATCAGGACGATGGCAGTGAAATTGATGCCCATGGTGCGGGCGGTTTCTTCGTCCTGCGCGACCGCGCGGATGGCGAGGCCGAGCTTCGTACGATTGAGCAGATACTGGATTCCGACGATCACGAGAACGCCGGAGGCCAGCATGAGCACATTGTCGAGCCGCAAATTGAATGCGCCGAGATCGATCGAACCGCGCGGCAGCAGCGCCGGAAACGGTTTCGGATTGGCGCCCTGCGGATAGAACAGCCGCACGCCTTCACGCAGGACGGTGCCGAGCATCAGCGTGATCAAGAGGGTGTTGAGCGCCGGCGCCGATCGCAACGGCATGACCAGATAGCGGGCGATCAGCATCCCGAGCAGGGCCATCATGACCGTTGCCAGTACGAGCATGACGACAAGGTCGAGCCACTGAGATTTGACACCGAGCGAAGTCAGGCCAGCGAAAGCGGCAAGCGCGGTGAACGCGCCGACAGTGAGGACGTCGCCATGCGAGAACTTGATGACATCCAGCACGCCGAAGAACAGCGTGAAGCCGACCGCCACCAGCGCATACATCATGCCGAGCATCAGCCCGTTCATGACATATTGAGCGAAGAGGCCGAGGTCCATGTCAGGTATACGCAAATCGGAATGAAATTCCGTTCATTCCCGCGTAAGCGGGAATCCAGGGCAAAATAAGAGGTCGACCCATATAGCGCCTGGGTCCCCGCTTACGCGGGGACGAACGGTGATGTGTGACGACTAAGACCGCCCGGGCAGCTTGCGCTTGCCGCTGGCGTACTCGCTGTCATCCCATTCCACGAATTTGCCGTCCTGCACCACGTACTTGGTTATGACCGGCACGGTGTTTTGGCCGTGATCGTCGAACGTGATCTTGCCCACGATCGAATCGCGATCCTTCACGTTCGCCAATGCCGCGATCACCTTTTTGCGGTCAGGCCCAACCTGCTCGATGGTGTCCAGAATCATGTCCATCGCGGCAAAGGCGAATGGGCCATACGCTTCCGGCGGGTTGTCGTATTTCTGCGCGTTATATTTTTCCATGAAGAACTTGCCGCCCGGCAGCTTCTCGACAGGCGCACCTTCGCGGAAGGCGAGCGCGCCTTCAGCCAAAGGCCCGAGCCCCTGGATAAAGGCGTCCGAGACAATGCCCGAGGTGCCGTCGAAAACGGCTTTGATGCCAAGCTTGTCCATCTGAGAACGAATGCGGACGCCTATCGGGGTCAATCCGCCGAAGTAGATCACCTCAGGATTTAGGGCTTTGATCTTTGTGAGTTCGGCAGTGAAGTCCTGCTGGTCGGCCGTGACACCAAAGGTGCCGACAATGTTGGCTTTACCGATCTTGGCCAGCGCCTTGCTGAAATACTCGTTGTGACCCTTGCCGTAATCGGTGGTGTCGTGAATCACCGCTATGGTCTTGTAGCCGAGCTTGGATATCAGTTCGGCGTTGGCGTCGTTCTGGTTGATCATCGTCCCATTGACGCGGTGTATCTCTTCATACTTGTTGCGATAGGTAATGTCGGGCAGCACCGCGCCCCAGACAATCACCGGAAAGCCGAACTTGTGATAGGTGTCGACAGTGGCGATTGCCGCGACCGAGCAATAGTGCGTGGCACCCGCAATGATATCCTTGTCAGCCGCCATCTTGGTGGCGACCTGCACTGCCACATTTGGCTTGCATTCGTCGTCGAGCACAACGAGCTCGTATTCGTATTTTGCTTTTGGATCGGCGTTGCGGAGCCGAACGGCGAGTTCTGCCGAGTTCCGGCCGCCAATCCCGTTCACGGAGACGCCGCCGGTAAGCGGACCAATGAAGCCGACTTTGACTTTGTCCTTCGCCTCGGTGTTGGCTGTGGCGACGGCAAAGATGATTGCCGCGACGCCGGCCGCGATGTAATGCCTCGTTGTTTGACTCATACGCCCTCCATGATCACTTCTTGCCCTTCGCAGTATTGGGCATAGTTGCGCGGGAGGAGCCTGACGGCAAGCTCGTATTATGTCGCTGGCAGAAGCTTGTTCTGTCGCGTCGGGCATCTTTTGGGATCCGCAAGAAATAAGGGCGGCTGGAAAGCCGCCCTTATTCAGTTTGGGGACCCTGCGATCCGTTAGTTGGTCGATTGTCCCGATGCGTCCGCCAGTGAGCGGCCAATGCGGTTGAACCGTGCCTTTTGCTCGCTCGTGAGCGAGGCGTAGAAGCTCTCCAAAGCGGGCTTGACGGTCTTGGCCGCGTCCACCATCGCCTGCAGGCGTTTCTCCATCGCGTCCAGGCGTCCGGGGGGCGTCATCGGCGTTTCATTCGGACAGGCAGCCTGCAAAATGCCAACCGCGTTGTTGGT
>Ga0081455_10001418_pt1 | contig 29680 bp, 27 predicted proteins | sample TabmetS3T2R1_FD_70207 | JGI IMG/M metagenome (GOLD analysis project Ga0081455, IMG submission 70207) | Tabebuia heterophylla rhizosphere microbial communities from the University of Puerto Rico - S3T2R1 | ecosystem: Host-associated > Plants > Roots > Rhizosphere ... | reverse complement strand
TGAAGGTCGGGCGCCCGCCAGTTGGGAGGAAGCAATGGCCTGGGCTGAGAAAATGAACCAGCAGCGCTACGGGGGCTACAATGATTGGCGGGTGCCGACCGACGCAGAATATAAGGCGCTCTATGACCCACGGCGCAGCAAGAGGTCGTATGCAAGGAAGCCTGTTGCCTACCCGGAAGCGTTTGAGGATGGAGGAGGAGAGTGGTATTGGACAGGAGAAGATTTCTACCCGGGTATTGGTACTTCGTGGTCTCTTCCGAGGGCTGAAGCCCGTAAGAGAGGAAGTATTGTAGCATACGGCTTCGATTTCCGCCGTGGGAATGTGCTCCGACGCGATATTAGGGACTCACAAGACGACATAAGTATCCGCCTCGTGCGGACCGGGTCGCCCGCGGCGCCGGGTATGATGTCGCAGGGCATTGCGGTGCTGAAAAGCCACGATATTGCCCCGATTAATCAGGCCCTAGCCGGCTTTGTGGCTACCTGTCCCGAGCACATCACCACATACGATCTGGGTGGCAACACCAGTAACTCGCGAGGCATTATCGACCGCATCATGGCGTCCCCACCCAGGCTCATCGTGGCCATCGGTCCCCTGGCGGCGCAGGTGGCCAAGACAGAGGTGCGGGGTGTCCCCGTGGTCTTTGCGATGGTCCGTAACCCGCACAAGTCTGGTCTGGAGGGCGACAATATCGCCGGTATCTCCCTGGATGTGCCCATTGAGGCACAGCTTGCCATGTACAAAGCGCTGCTGCCGGCCTTGCGAGTGATTGGTGTCGTTTACGATCCTGAGAAGACGGGTGCCCTGGTCAAGGATGCGGGGGAGGTAGCAGAAAAATTCGGACTGCGTTTCCTCGCGACCTCCGTGACTTCGCAAACAGAGGTGCCGGCAGTCCTGCGCAGCTTGCTGGGCAAGGTCGACGCACTCTGGATGCTCCCCGACGATACCGTTATAACGCCGGAGTCGCTGAGCTTTTTCCTGCTCACGGCGTTTAAGCATAATCTCCCTGTGCTAACGATCTCCGATGCGTTTGTGGAAGCGGGGGCCTTGGCCGCGCTCTCTGCCGATTATACGGACGTGGGTCGGCAGGCGTGCCAGTTATCCAGAGAGATCGAGAGTGGCCAGCGGCACCCGGCGCAGGCCGGTATTGTGCCGCCGGCAAAGGTCAACGTGGCTATTAACCTGCAGACGGCCAGACAGCTCGGGCTCATTCTTCCCCCCGAGATGGTCCAGTCTGCTAGCAAGGTGTATCAGTAGGGCTGCGGATGTGGGGGAATGCGCGTAGCGCAGGGGGCCGGACCCCGGGCGGATGCAGAGGCGTGCTATGAGTGTGAGGCAGACCATATGACGCAACATCCTGAGGGCAAGGGCACAAGGCTGCAGCAGGATAATGTACAGCCCGTCAAGGTGTCGCTGAAGGTCAAAGCCCTGGTCTTTATCAGCCTGATGATTCTGGCTGTGGGCGCCAGTTTGAGCTGGTACTTTCTGCGACAGGCCCAGGGCATCCTCACGGATGAGCTGCAGCGCCGCGCCCTGTCGCTGAGCAAAAATCTCGCGCATGCCAGTCAGTACGGGGTGCTGACCCGGGATGAAGGGATTTTACAGCCGCTCATCGAGGGTATGTTGCAAGAGGACAGTGTCCTCCTGGCGTTCATTACTGATGCCCAGGGCATGGTGCTGGTGCAGGGCTCCAGGGAGCGTGCAGACGCAGCCTCTCAGCCACCTGGCACTGACCTGGCGACACAGGTTAGTGCTATACCGGCGGCACAGGAGACGTCCTGTCTGTACACTATCGCGTTATCGGCAATCGCGGCGTCTACCATGCGGTGGCGCCCATCGAAGCAACGCAGGTCATGCCCTCAGAACGTATGCAGCATGTGAGCGCGGAACTGATGCTGGGGGGCACGGCAAGCGGCGCTGCACCCAGCGCTGCCCCGCAGACGGTCAGACGTGGGTATGTGCAGATCCTGCTATCTCCGGAGAGTATGCAGGCAGACATCCACAAGACCTTTGTCACCGGCATTGGCTTGACGTGCGGGATCATCCTGGTCGGGGTCCTCATTGCGTTCGTCTTTTACAGCTATACGCTCACCCCCGTCCAGGCCATGGCCGGGGCTGCCTCACGTATTGCCGCAGGGGATCTGTCGCAGCGGGTCAAGGTGACCTCGCGTGACGAAATCGGTGTGCTGGCCATGAGTTTCAACCATATGGCGGCGTCGCTCGATGCGACCTATCGGGATCTCGAACAACTGAACCTCGGCCTGGAAGAAAAGGTACAGGAACGGACGGAAGAACTGCGCCGTCAGCAGGAGCAACTCCGGGAGGTCAATCTCCAACTGGAGATCGCCAACCGCCACAAGTCCGAATTCCTGGCCAACATGTCCCATGAGCTGCGTACCCCCCTCAACGCCATCATCGGCTTCTCCGAAGTGCTGCTCGATAAAATGTTTGGCGACTTGAATGGCAAGCAGGAGGAGTATCTCGACGATATCCTGAGCAGCGGCAGATATTTGCTCAGTCTCATCAATGATATTCTGGATCTGTCCAAGGTCGAAGCCGGGATGCTAGAGCTGGAGCTTGGCACGTTCGATTTCAGACAGCTTCTGGAGGGCAGTCTGGTGATGGTCAAGGAACGTGCCCTGGCGCACGGCATGACGCTGTCGCTGGAGGTCGCGGACGACGTGGACACGCTGACCGGGGATGAGCGGAAGGTGAAACAGATCCTCTTTAATCTCCTCTCTAATGCCGTGAAATTCACCCCGGACGGGGGCAAAGTGGGCATCACTGCCCGCATGGCTGACGCTGTAGTACAGGTGGCTGTGTGGGATACCGGGGTAGGCATTGCTGCGGACGATCAGCAGCGCATCTTCGAGGAGTTTCAACAAGTAGGGCAGGGGCTGGCAGGCAAGACCGAGGGGACCGGTCTGGGTCTGACCTTGGCCAAAAAGTTTGTCGAGCTGCACGGCGGCACAATCTGGGTGGAGAGCACCCTGGGCCACGGAAGTACTTTTACCTTTACGCTGCCAGTGAGAGGTGTGCAGAGCCCTGTATCCCTGCCGGCTGGCCAGGAGGACACGGTTCAGGACCGGGAGCGAGCGGTCGAGCCAGGCTCTACAGGTCCCCTGGTGCTGGTTGTCGAAGACGACCCGAAAGGAGCAGACCTCCTCCGCATCTATCTGTCTGAGGCGGGCTATACCGTCGATGTGGCCAGGGATGGCGTGGAGGGTCTGGAGAAAATCAGACGGCTTGTCCCGGCTGCCGTTATCCTGGATATCTTGTTGCCAAAGCTCGACGGGTGGGCCTTCATCACCCAGGTCAAAGCTGATCCCGTGACCAGGGGGGTACCTGTTATCATTGTGTCGATCATCGACCAGAAAGGTAAAGGCTTTGCGCTGGGCGCTGCAGATTATCTCATTAAGCCGGTGCAAAAGGACGACCTGCTGCGCACCTTACGTGCTTTCAGCCTGACCGCAAAGACGCAGACAGCACCGGTCAAGATCCTGGCAATCGATGACGATCCGAAAGCCGTCGAGTTGCTGGCGGCAATCCTGGAGCCGGAAGGGTTTCGTGTCCTGCGGGCCTACGGCGGCGAGGCCGGCATCGAGATTGCCAGGGCGGAGCAGCCTGACTTGATTATCCTCGATTTGCTGATGCCAGAGATGAATGGCTTCGAAGTCCTGGATCACCTGGGGCAGTCGTCAGTGACCAGGCAGTTGCCCGTTATCCTGTTCACGCTCAAGCAGCTCACGGCGGAGGAGCAGCAGCGGATCCAGGGGCGCGTTGCCTGCCTGGCCCAGAAGGAGGCATTCAACCAGAAGGAGTTTGTGGGCCTGGTCAAGGAAGCCTTACAGCGCACTCTGGAGAGGAGGGACTGACCGTGGCGGGTGCTCTCATTCTGATCGTCGAAGACAACCCGAGGAATCTCAAGCTGATTCGTGACATCTTGCAATTTCGCGGCTATACCACCCTGGAGGCGGAGACTGGCGAAGCCGGAGTCACGCTGGCCCGCGAGCGGCTACCGGCGTTGATCCTGATGGATGTGCAGTTGCCCGGCATGGATGGGCGAGCGGCCACGAAGGCGTTAAAGGCGGACCCGAGCACCCAGAAGATTCCCGTCATCGCCATGACGGCGTTTGCTATGAAGGGGGATAGGGAAAGTTTATTGGCCGATGGCTTCGATGGCTATATTTCGAAGCCGATCAATACGAAAGAAGTCCCCAAGCTCATCGAGGGGTATCTGGGCAGTATTCTCTGAGGATACAGTTCATGGCCGAGCCACAGGCAACGATTCTTGTCGTCGATGACGAAGCGAGAAATGTCAGGCTGATGGAAGCGATTCTGGTGCCGCGAGGCTACACAGTGGTCACTGCCTATAACGGTGCAGAGGCGCTGCAGCAGGTGCAATCGCAACGGCCAGACCTCATCTTGTTAGACGTGATGATGCCGGTCATGAATGGCTTTGAAGTCTGCCGGTGCCTCAAAGACGACGCCGATACCTGTCTTATCCCGGTCGTGATCATGACTGCCCTGGGGCAGACCGAGGACCGCATTAAGGGTATCGAAGCGGGGGCTGACGATTTCCTCACCAAGCCGGTCAACCGCGACGAATTACTGGCGCGGATTCGTACCTCGTTGCGCCTGAAACGCGCTATGGACCACAAAGTGAGCCTGTTGCAGCATGTCCAGGAGCACCTGGCCAAGTTTGTGCCGCAGTCGGTCACGCGCCTCATTGCGGCGAATCCTGAGGCCCCCGAGCTGGAGAAGCAAGAACAGGACGTGTCAGTGCTGTTTGTGGATATTAGCGGATATGCGCGGCTGAGTGAGCTCCTGTCACGCGAGGATATGAACCTCATCATCGAGCGCTACTTCTCCAGTTTTTTGGATTGTATTCATACCAACGGGGGCGATATCAACGAAACCGCCGGTGACGGCTTGATGGTCATCTTTGCCGATGCCGATCCCCAGCATCATGCCAGGAAGGCCGTGCAGGCGGCCCTGGAGATGGTGCAACGGGTAGCGTCACTGGATGCTCAGCTCCCAGGGACAGTGGGGCCTATCTCCGTCCACATCGGGATTAATTCGGGCCTGGCGCTGGTGGGGCCCACAAAATTGCAGGGTGCCACCGGGACGCGCTGGACCTATACTGCCTCAGGGCCAGTGACCAATATCGCCGCCAGGCTCGCGACGCTTGGTGAAGGCGGGGTAGTCCTCGTCGGCCCGGAGACGGCCCAGCGTATCGCCGGGCGCTTTCGCCTGCAAGAGATGGGGCAGAGACAGTTAAAGAACATCTCTGAGGAGATGACAGTTTACCGCATCCTGGGAGCAGTGGATCGTTATGTATAATGCGGCGGCGTTGGTGCTGAGAGTATTGCCCATCACCTCTTGACAGCCTGGCCCAGTGCAGTATGCTCCTGCCTATGATGTGCTCAACTGTTTCCCCTACTGATGACATAGCCCTGTTTGGGCATGATCCGACACCGCGCATGGTCGCAGTGCAGCCGCTGCCTCTGGGCGAGGAGAGCGGGTACGCGCTGATGCGCGTGTATCAACGCCAGGAGACAGGCGTTGAGCTGTGCACCGAGGACGTCCCCTTCTATCCATTTGGACTCTGGCGTTTTTTGCTATCTTACGTTGGTTGACACAAAAAGCGCTGCAATACCGCAACATAGTCATACGTTTGAGCCGCTTCCTGGCAGGCCGTCTCCAGCAGGGTGCGCGCATGCTCGTAGCGGTGGTGGCGCATGACATCGGCCAGTGCATGCATATGGTCCTTGGCCTCGGCATGGTTCAAGCGCCATGGCACAAACGCTCAGGTGAGCAAGACCACGGCAAACCATTTTTCTGTCGCTGCGTACGACTGCACCCGAAAGTCGGCTAAGCCTCAATGCTGTGTGACGTAAAAGTTATCAACCTCGATGGGCCAGCGCTTTTGATAGATGCTCAGGATGTGCTGGGCCGACAACGTGAGGTCCGTGCACAGAAAATACTTCGGGTGTTTATCCCGCGAGTGCCGTTGGCTGATGAGGACACAGACGTCAAACGACAGGTGGGTGAGCCTCCCCTGGAGGGGGCGCACCAGGTACGAGCGCTGTCGGCCGTCTGGAGCGGTGAGCGGCACGCGCTGATACCGCTGGTGTCGGAGCGCTTGGGGCCATTGGGACAGCTTCTGATCATCCAGCTGGCGATTCGACTTGAGCGCACACACGACGTGCCACCCCTGACGGCGGCAGCATGTGAGCAAGCGATGGGCCGCCTACCAACTGTCAAAGCGCACGTAGACTTGGAAGCCCGAGGGTAACAGCCGCTGTCGCTCCGCCAGCCTGTCTTGGGCGAGCGTCGTTTTCTTGCGCAAGGGGAGCCGCTGCTCAGGGCTGCGAGTGCGATTGAGACGCCGGACGGTCCTCTCCCGGAGGGAGAGCTGCCCATCGTATGCCTAGGACCGTGTGCCCAGGGCCAAGCGGACTTCCGCATATACGGCGCCATTGGTGTAGGAGGGTTTCTTTTTCCCTTGGCTCTTGGTGTGCTCATGGTGGTATGCGACGGCTTCGAGATGCCGGGGGCCCTTATCTTTTTCGTCCAACGAGTCATCCAGACTCCCATAGAGGGTCCACTGGTTACTCTGGTGAGCGTAGGCCACCAAGTCGGCCACGATAAAGTGACGGAGGGGAGCCCGCAGATCCTTCGCCGTCCAGGGACTGATCCGCAGCGTGTCAGCCCCGTGCGAGGGGTCGGGGGCCTCAATAATGAGGCGATACAAACTGGCCACGGTTGTATGCCGTGCTGCAGAGACCACCAGCGCGTCAGCAAGGCGTAGCACATGTTGCCATTGTGGCTTGGGCAGACGCAGGTTCAAACCACACAAAAAGGCGAGCAGTTGAGGCGAATGCTGTACAATGAGCTTGAGCAAGGGGATATCCTTTCTGGTGTACGCTATGGGGTGGCACTCTTAGCATACACGGATATCCTCTTGTGTTCAATTTGAGCTATCTACAGAACTCGCCAGACTCCAAACCTTACTCACCAGGAACTTCGGTCGTCGGCTCAGAGACGCCCTCGGCTGTGAACGGCTCCAGCACGATCCCGAGCGTCTCGGCCGCCAGTTGCTGAACCTCCCGGTCTTCGGTCCTTTGTACGAGTGCCTCCAATGCTGCCACCGTGCTCTTTAGCACCTCAACCTCAGGACGAGGGTCTTCCACGATCTTCAATAAGACGCGTAGTGCCTCGTGATCGGCCTGTTGGCCAAGGTGCGCGATGGCCGTGAGGCGCACCTCGAGATCGGGAGCGTGTAGGGCGGCCTCCGCCACCTCCGGATTCCTTTCCACCTCTTGCTCGACCGGCTGACCCGGAGACTGCGGCGGCTCGATCGCTGTGGCAGTGGAGTGGGAGGCGGCCTCTGTATTGCTGGCCCAGTGTGTGTTGGTCTCCTCGTTCTCTGGGGACGGAAATACAATCACTTTGATCAGCCGGGGTTGCCCGGCCGCAGACTCGTATATGAAGACCCAGCTCGCTGGGGCGAGGGCCGTTTTCAGCGCTTGCTCCCACGGCCGCCCTTTGATCTCCAGGGAGCGCGGCTGCTCGAGGGGGCCTGCGAGGATCAGCTCGAAGGTGAGCTGTCTCGCCAGCTCTTCGAGGAGCCGGCGGTGCGAGATCTGCCGCGCGCTTACCGTGAGTCGCTCCTCCTCGAACTGGATGAAGAGCTGCCCGGGGCCGCCCTCGCCTGGGGTAGCTCCGCCCCTGGCTGACCAGGCGAGGAGCACAAGTCCCAGGAGCAACCAGGTACGGCAGACCATCTGTCGACCTCTGTCCCGCCTGCTGACGTCTGGTGTGTGCTGCTTACATGTGTGCATGATATCCCCTCCGTTCATGTGACACGTCATGAGCGGTTGTGTGTTCTATAGTTCTAAAAATTCCAATCTCTGCTCACTCTGGCACTGCCCGATCTCTGCCGCGACGGACCCAGGCCTGGGTCCGTCGCGGAGGCAACGATAGTCACAACTCTGGGTCTACAGCCCGTGTATCGGCTCCCAGGGGATTGGCTTCATTAGCGAGGGTATTGGCCGTATCACGGCGTTCATTGGGGCAGCCGGGGGGTCGTTGCTATACTATTCGGATGCGTCGGTGCGTTCACGACCCCGCGCAGAGTCAGGCGCCCCGTGCCGTTCTCAATCGTGAATGTCGAGATGGTACTGGAGGCGCGACTCCCCACGTAGACGACCGGGCCCTCGGGACGGCCAATGGGATCGAACGCGACCGCTTGAGGCGACGCCCCTGTCGGACTTGTGGCGCGCAGTTGCCCTGTGATAGCGTCAAAGACCATAACAGTGTTGGAAGTGGCATTGACCACAACCAGGAACTTACCAGAATGATGGACTGCCAGCGCCCCGGGGTAGAGCCCCGCTTGCGCTATCCTGGGCGCGTTCAGCGTCCCATCGCGGTTGATTGGGTAGAACCCAACGGTCCCCTGATATGCTGTATTCCCCTCGTAGCAGAGTGGGTAGATGGGATTGCACACTATCGGTATGGGGTTCGCCTTTGTGCTCACCGTTGGTGGCCGCAGCCAGCTCAGCTTCCCAGTGGTGGCGTTGAGCCTGAGCATCGCAACCTCGTAGCGGTTGTAAAGCGTCGTATAGAGGAACTCGTCGGTGGGGCCAAACGTGAGATCGGCAGGCCGCGTCGAGAGAGCGAATGTTTCGACCTGCCTCAGCGCCCCATTCTGGGGATCCCTGGCGAAGCAGGAGATCGCGTAGGATGGCCATGTAGGCAAAAATATCGATCCCCCGGCATGCGCCATACAGACGAACTTCTCGCTAATGGCCAATCCTCCCGTCGCGAGCGTCGCAGGCACCTTGTCTTGTAGCGTCAGCGCGCCAGAGGTGCGGTCCACCGCATACCGCAAAAGCCAGGACCCCTCCCGGGGGCGCCCAACCGTCACCACATAGGCGTTCCGGCCGTCTCGGGAAAGCCTTATCGTGAGAGCGAACAACCCTTCTGGCAGCAGCTTGCTGGTCGGCTGCCCCAGCGTGCGGTCGGAGGGCCCCCCAGGGGAGCTAATAATCGGGTAGATCTTAATGCTGGCGGGATCCGTCACATAGGCATATTCTTTCGCAATGGCTGGTACGGCCTGGCCTAAAAGCAGCAGCAGGAGACTGAGCGCCACCCACCGCAGCGCGTGCCGGCATCCTAGGGTACCGGTGATCCTGAATGGGAGAGCATGGGAACGCATAGCACTTTCCTTCTCACATGTAGTTGAAACATTGTGGCCATCTCTCTGGAACCTTCCCGAGGGGACAGCCTCCTTGGGTCTTCCTGAGGGGCAGGTTTCAGTACCGCGCAGGAGGGGAGCTGCCCCCGCCAACGCGGGTGCCCGTCAGGATTCGCCTGATAGGTTCCCTGCATGCGGCTCACTGAGACCACCTCCCGCCCCGCAAAAAAATATGCAGCACACTTGACCCTGCAACTTCAAAGGTTTCTAATGCTGTCGAACGTTCTTGTGGAGTCCGCGTCTGTCCCGTCCTGGCGTCTCGGGGAACTTATGGGGTTGCGCAGTTGCCTTGCATGGATGCTGCCGCATGCCCCACACGGCGCGCGCCTGGGATGGGTGGGGCGTGTCGGAAGCTCCAGCAGCGGGCCTTTGGCAGTGCTCTGTATCACCGACGCCGGGGATGGCTGGAGTTCCTTTCGCGAAGGGAAGGCATGAGATGATGCGCTCTGTGTCCTCTGCTCTAGCTGGGCTCGCACGCTTCCCAGGCAGACTGCTCCTGAGTGGTGCCCTGCTCCTCTGGGGCCTCTGTGTCGGCAGCCTGGCCCAGATCACCTTGGATGGCAGTCTGGGGCCTCGTGGACCGCTGCCCGGGCCGCACTATCGCATCCCGGCTGAGGTGGGGCAGATCCGCGGGCCGAACCTGTTTCATAGCTTTGGGGAGTTCAATGTGCCGACGCAGGGGAGCGCGACTTTCGTGGGTCCCACCACCATCACGAATATCCTGGGCCGTGTCACCGGGGGCAATGTCTCCCACATCGACGGACTCCTGAAGTCGGAGATTCCTGGGGCCAATCTGTATCTGCTCAATCCGAACGGAGTGATGTTTGGGCCCAACGCGCGCTTGGAGGTGAGCGGATCGTTTCACGTCAGCACGGCGGACTATCTGCGCTTAGCCGATGGGGCACGCTTTTCTGCGCGGCTATCGGACACCAGTACCTTGAGCGTGGCGCCGCCAGCGGCCTTTGGGTTTTTGGGGAGTACGCCAGCCGCAATTACCGTGCAGGGCAGCACCCTTGAGGTCCCGGAGGGACAAGCTTTGTCCGTAATCGGGGGAGATGCACAGATTGTAGGGGGTAGACTGACAGCGCCGAGTGGACGTATCAATCTCGCCAGTGTCGCGTCGCCAGGGGAAGTCAGCCTTACTGCCTCTGGTCTTGATGTCGGGTCGTTTGCGCAGCTTGGGAATTTTCATCTGTCTCACGGTGGACTGCTTGACGTCAGAGGTCCCGGTGGAGGGACAGTAGTCATCCGCGGGGGGCAACTGGCGATGGAGAGTGCTGCTATTGTAGCAGGCACCAGCGGGGACATTGATGGGGGTGGCATTGATATTGCCGTGAGGGGTGTAACGTTAACTGGGGGGGCCCGGATCCTCAGCCTCTCAGAACCCCCCGGGCAGGGCGCTGCAGGCGCCATCGTAATACGGGCCGACCGCGTCACCGTGCAGGGAGAGAACAGTGCAATAGGCAGTGGTACGTCTGGAGCGGGGGCAAGCGGTATGGTGATGGTGGAGGCCGGTCAGGTGTCCGTGCGGGAGGGGGGGGCGATTCTCAGCAGCACCGAGGGGGCCGGGCCAGCCGGCAGTATCACCATCAAGGCTGGGGCTTTGGAGATGGATGGGGGAGACATCCAAGCCAGGGCTGAGAGGGGGAGCACGGGGAGTGCGGGTGCTATCACAGTGACAGCTGGGCGCGTCACGTTAACCGGGTTGGCCCAGATCGACAGCAGCACCTTGGGCGCGGGGCCAGGCGGCACAGTGACGGTGCGGGCCACGGAGATACTTACCATTGCCGGGCATGATGGTCTGGTTTCGAGCGGACTCTTTAGTAACACCTCAGGGGAGGGCACGGCAGGCACCATCACAGTAGAGGCCGGGCGGATCATCTTACAAGACGAGGGAGTGCTCAGCAGCACGGCCTTTGGCTCGGGGCCAGGTGGCAGGATCCTCGTCAACGCCGGGACCTTAGAGATGGAGAGTGGGGCATTGATTCAGGCGCAGAGTGCTGCGAGTAGTACGGGGAGTGCGGGTGCGGTCGCGGTGACGGCTGGGCGCATCACGCTAACCGGGGGGACCCAAATCTCCAGCGGTACCCATGGCGCGGGGCCAGGCGGCACGGTGACGGTGACCGCCACAGAGGCACTCATCATCACTGGCAATCCAAGCGGGTTGTTTAGTAGTACAAAAGGGCAGGGCGCCGCGGGCACGGTCACGTTGGAAGCCAGCCGAGTCGTCTTACGGCAGGAAGGAAGGATCGCCAGCACGACATCGAGCACGGGGCCAGGTGGCAATGTTAACATCAAAGCTGGGGTTTTGGTGATGGAGGGGGGACTGATACAGACGGCGAGCGCTCAGGGGGTGAGCACCACGGAGAGGGGAGGAGATGCAGGCACCATCACCGTAACCGCCAGGAGTGTCACGTTAACGGCGGGCGCCCAAATCGATAGCAGCACACGGGGCGACGGGCACAGTGGTACGGTGGCGGTGACCGCCGCAGATGCTGTGGCGATCTCGGGTGACGAAAGTGGGCTCTTCACGAGTACAACGGGTCGGGGCCCGGGTGGCGATATCATCCTCCAGGCACACCAGGTCCAACTCACAGAGAGGGCGATCATCTCGGCAAAAAGTTCTGGGGACAGCGACGCGAAAGCCGGGAATGTGACTATCACAGCCCTTGACACCTTACAGATGCAGAGGCACAGCGCCGTGACGGCCGAAGCGAGCCAGGCCAAGGGGGGCAATATCCGGGTGACAGCTTCGTCCATAGTGCGTCTCCAGGACAGTCAGATCACCGCCACAGTCGGGGGCGGGGCAGGGGACGGCGGCAACGTCACCATCGACCCAGATTTTATCGTGGTGCAAGGCAGTCAGATCACGGCCAATGCCTTCGCAGGGACGGGGGGTAGAATCTCCCTCACGGCCTCCAAGGCCTTTCTGGCCGATCCCAGCAGTGTGGTCACGGCCTCTTCCACACTGGGGATCAATGGGGAGGTGAACCTTCAGGCGCCCGTCACCAATATTAGCGGCATCCTGGTGCCCTTACCGCAGGCGGTTGCCCGGGCGACTGAGCTCTTGAGCACCCGGTGTGCGGAGCGGCTGCGGGAGGGCACCGTCAGCACTTTGGTCGTGCGAGGACGCGACGGTATGCCGGCCCGCCCGCGTGGGGTCTTGCCCATGCCACTCTCCCTCGCGAGTCCAGAGGCGGCTGAGGCGGTGGGGACGGCAGGACCTCTAGAGGATACGGTAGCCTCCCGTGTGGGCGTTCTGCAGGTCGATGACGGCGGACAGGCACAGGTCCGAGGATGGCAGGGCCAGGGCTTCGTGCCGGCGGTGCTGGCACTGGAGTGCGTTAAGTGACGGGAGCCAAACGGAGGCGGGATCGTTGGGTTTACAACCAACTGTTGAGCAGGAGGAAAGGTGCCCAGAAGAACGGGTGGGTATAGCGCGGATCCTGGAGGAGATGGAGCTGTGCCCGCTGCAACGCGACCGCCCTGGACACCGAGGCATCGCGGAGTTGCCGGTAAAATTCGACCACCAATACCGCCGCCGCTTCATCCTGCACCCGCCAGAGGGTGGCGAGGGCACTCCTAGCGCCCGCCTTGATGGCTACGCCGGCCAGGCCCAGTGCCGCACGGTCATCCCCAACCGCGGTGTCGCAGGCGCTTAACGTGAGGAGCTCGAGGGGCTCGTTACGGAACCGCACGCGCCCTACGACCTGGGCCAGACGCTCCAGCGTCAGTTTCTCATCGAAGGTGCGGAGAAACGATTGCGCCACGTCACTGGCGAAGTGCCCGTGTGAGGCGATATGCACGATGCCGAACTGCCCTTGCCGCAACGCCGTCTCTATCCTCGAGAGCCGGAACGCCTGGTTGAGCAGCACGGTGCCGCCGTACAGACGCTGCACGCCTTGGACCTCCTGCGAGACATAGGGCAAGGCGCCTTCCGCGGCATCCGTCAGCCCCATCGCCAGGGCCTGCGTATTGGCCCCTGGGAGGGGACGTGGGTCGGTCAGCGCCAGCCCTGGCGTGGTCGCCAGAGCGTACTTGCTGATGAGAAACTGCACGCCATCATGCAGGGCGGCCATGGGAATCGTCCGCAGGGCGCCATCGGGCACGAACACCAATGTCTCGATGTGTGCAGTGAGCAAGTCTGGTTCCAGAGGGCGGATCAGCCAGTCATACAGCCTTTGCGCATGGCGGAGATACCGTTGCGGGGTCCCGTCTTGCAGGGATTCGCGAAAGCTGCGGATCACGCGCTCGATGACGTTGTGTCCGACCGGCACGGCGAAGCGCTTCAGCCCGGTGGGCAGGCTCACCAGCAATTCCGTCCGATCCGGCAAGAGGATCGGGTAGACGATGGCGGCCGTCTGGGAGACATCCTCGAGCGCCCGTGTGCGCGCCCGGGCGGCATCTACGCAGTCATCCCGAAAATAGTCCCGTAACTCGGCCGCCTTGAACAGTTCGACGGTGTCACGGGCTTTTTTCAGGAACGTGGCAGACTGATGCCGTTCCTGCACCGCCGCGGCACGTTGTAGGAGGAGGTCAACGAGCTCGAAGTAGACAGGGCCCAAGGCCTCACGAAAGGACGCGCGGGACCTCCCATAGTCGCTCAGCAGTTCGTAGCGTATAGACTGCAAGGTCTCGACGGCACGCTCATATGCCGCGATGGCCGCATCAATGTCTCCCAGGGCGTGGCGCAGGCGCCCCGTTTGCCATTGCCACTGGTACAGGGATTCGGGGGCGTACACCTGCTGGGCGGCCAAGACTGCCCGTTGGGTCAGGTGCAACGCCTCCTGGTACCGGTTTTCCGCTTCATAGAGGTGGCCAAGATATCCCCACGCGTACGACGCCGCCCGCGGGTCGTCGATGGCCTGTGCCACCTTGGCCGCTTCGTTAAACGCCGTGGAGGCAGAGAGCACGAGGGCACTGGCGGAGTCCGCCAGAGAGGCGCGGAGATCGTGATAGGTCAGGCCCATGTTGACCAATGCATAGGCCTTGTCGTGCGAGGGGCGCACGCGCTGTATCTGCTCCCAGGCCTCGTGCAATAGGGTCAGGGCTTCCTGGGGGTGTCCAGACTGCACGGCGGCCATGGCCGCATGCGTGAGCGCGCTCGCGGCTACGGCGGGAGCACCGGCCTGCGTGGCGGACACTGCGACCCCGCGGTAGATGCCAAGCGCCTCCTGGGGCTTGTGCTGGGACATGAACAGATTGCCGAGGTTGTGCCGGATACGGGCGGCAAGGCCGGCATCCCCAAGGTCTTGCGCCTGGCGCAGCGCGTTGCGTAAGAGCGATTCAGCTTTGTCCGCTGGCCCGGTGGCAATGGCAATAGTCCCAAGGCTGCCCAGGACCGCGGCGATTCGCGTCCGGTCGGCAAGGCGCTGGGCCAGTGCCAGTGCTGCTTCCAGGCTTTGCACCGCCTCTCGGTAATGGCCAAGCGCCTGATAGGCCTGGGCCAGGTGTGTGAGGGCGACACTGTGGGCGTGAGGCTGCTGCGCTTGCTCGGCGCGTCTGGCCGCCTCACTCCAGCTAGCCACCGCTTGCTCAAAGTCCCCGCGCTGGAACAACTGCTCTCCCTTGGCCAGGGAGTGCTCCGACGATGCGGCGGCGGCAAGAGCTGGCGCCGCCCCCCAGGCTGGGGCAGAGCACACCAGCATGCCAAGGGCACCCAGACCAAGCACGAGTGCCACAAGCAGAGCCGGCCGAGAGCATGCCTGAGACCCATAGGAGCCCCGGCTGTGTACCGTGTCTAAAATGCTATTATGGAGCTGCATTGCTTCCCCAGGCACAGGGAGAGGTAACTATGCGGCCAGGCATCTCACTGCACGTCTCCTCTCGCTTTGGCCGTGTGTCTTTTAGCATGCGAGGGCAGTGCTGTCAAACGCCTCGGCCCTTGCCAGGTCTGGTACGGCGAAGAGTGAGACGGAGGGTGTCCCACTTTGGCTCCTCAGGGAACTTATAGGTAACAGGCCAGAAAAGGCTCAAGGACGAGCATGAGAGACATCGGTGCGAAGTGACCCTGCCGGGTGCTGCGCCGTCTATCTATAGGAGATGAGGGACAATGCGACGCAAGGATGCGCTCGAGCGCTATGAACAGACGGAAGCCCAGGACCTCATCCGCTTGTTTCAAGCCGTGAGGCCATCTGAGGAGGTGAAGCCACGGCCGGATTTTCGTGCCAAAGTGCTCGCCAAGGTGGAGCAGCGGCGTGCCCGCCACGGGCTTCTTGACGGGCTGGCACCCCTGTTAACCCCCTGGTGGGCTCCAGCACTGGCTGTCATGCTGTTGCTGTCGCTGAGCGTCAACGTTTGGATGGGATTCGGGGCCTTTGGGCCACGCACGCCAGATAGCCAACAGGCGGCAGGCCCTGTCCTGGACCCTCTCGGGAGGGAGAGGCCGTTGCAGGCCTCGACATTCCAGGCAAGGATCCATAGTGCGACAGATTTAGGGACCCTCGTCACCGCCCATGCCGTCGCCGACGAACCGGCCGTGGCGTTTGGGTTTGCGGCCACGTCCGAGCGCGCCAGGTTCTTTCTCCTCGGTACCCAGTATGCGGAAGCCCTCGCCTATGTAGACAGTGGCCATTTCGATACCGCAGCGCAGCGCTTGGCCGCCATGCACCAGGAGCTGAGTGATATGCAGGGGCGAAGTGCCCTATCGTCTTACCTCAGCGTGATGCAGCACCTGCTGCAGAATCGGCAATATACCGAGGAAGTGTTGAGGGAGTTCCTGGCGCTCTTCGAAGTGCTATACACCGAGGACGTCAAGAGCGTCGGTGCGGAGAGCCTGATGCTGTTCCGGGCGGGGGCCTGGATGGAAAATATGAAGCTGGCTGCCGCGGCTGGTGACAAGGATACGTTGAGACAGGTGACGACCGTCCAGTATTTCAGGCGAGAAATGCAAAGTCTGCATGCCCCCCAAGGGATCCTCAATGCCCTGGAGCAGATCAGCCACATCGTCGCCAAATCGGAGCTGACCGACAGGGACATCAAAGAGATCCTCACCCTCGCGAAGCAAGTGCAACGGCTCTTCAACTAAGGGTGAGCGCGAGGAGTACTGCCATGCGTATGCGCAGTCTACATCACCTCCCTGGTTTGGCCATGGCCCTCCTGGGGCTCACGGCCTGGGTCACCACGGTGGCTGCGAACCCTAAGGAGCGCCTCGAGTACTGGCGGCAAAATTATCAGGAGCTCTTGCCCATGGAGGATCCGCATGCGGCTCGGGCGCATGACATCTTTCATCGCCTCCTCCATGTCGCCGGGCAAAAACCTGGGGTGATGCCGCGACTGTATATTACCAAGCTCAACCCTTGGAATATCTCCGTACCCATGGCCCTTCCCGATGGTGGGATTATCCTGTCAAAGGGGGCGCTGGAGATCTGTTACCGTGAGCCGGCGCGGGGCGATGATCGGTTAGCCTTTGTGTTGGCGCACGAGCTTGCCCACCAATTCAAGGACGACTTCTGGCACATGAAATTCTTTCAAGCCATCGAGGCCTCCAAAGCTCAGGCCTCGCAGCCAAACGCGAACCTGGAGGAGATGCTCCGTATCGCACGGCTGCCCGATGACGTGCAGGCCAAGGAACTCCAGGCAGACCAGCACGGCATTGTCTACGCGTCGATGGCAGGTTTCAATACCAATGCCATCGTTACTGAGGACAATGCCATCAATTTTTTTCAGGACTGGGCCCGCGCCCTGCCTCTGAGTCGCATCGGTGGCGTCCCGACCTACCGCTCCCATCCCAGCCCGCAGCAACGGGCCGAAGCCATCAAAATGCACCTGCGCCAGATTCTCGACAAGATGGAAGAGTTCAATGTGGGGCTCTGGTTCTATCAAGCCAGAAATTATCAGAAGGCCATCCTCGCTTTTGAAGACTTCCTGCACTTCTTCCCAAGCCGTGAGGTCTACCATAACCTGGCGGCGAGCCATCACCAGCTCGCCTTGCAGTATTACCAACTATGGAAGAAGGATGCTTGGGCCCTACCCTTTAAACTCTCACTGGCCGTCGATCCTGTGACCCGAGCTGGGAAGATCGCGCTCCGCGGACTCGCTGGCACCGACAAGCCCGCAGAGCTGTTTCACGCTCACCTGGATAAGGCTATTAAGTTCTATCATACAGCGGTCTCCCTCGATCCCTCCTATGCCCTGGCCTACAGCAATCTTGGGTGCGCACTTATGGTACAAGAAGATCTGTACAAGGCCATCGCGATGCTCCAGGATGCGCTCAAGATCGCGCCCAACTCCCCTCAGATCCTCAACAACCTGGGGGTCGCCTTCTTCTATGCGGAGAATCCACGCCAGGCCAAAGCACATCTGACCAGAGCCTTTGAGCTGGAACCCACCTACGACGCACCGGTCTTCAACTTGGGACAACTGGCGTATGACGCCCACCAGGAGGCCGAGGCCCAACGCTATTGGTTGGCCTACTTGCGGCTCGACCCGGTAAGTCCCTGGGCAGATCGTGTCCGGCAGAGGGTCCCACAGGCGCTGCCACCCCCGCAGATGGCGGCTGCTCCACAGGTGCCAGAAGCCGTTATGGGAGTGACCGTCGGGGCGTTCGCGGATGAGATGCCAGCGAGCTGGGGGGAACCCAGGAAGAGTCAGCTTACACTGGAAGCGCAGCCCTTCAAAGTCGCAAGATACTCCCATGTGGTCATGATGCTGTCACCGCAGGACGAGATCTTGATGATCACGGTCCTGGACGGGTACAAGGGCAAAAGTGCCAAGGGAATTACGCTGGGGAGCTTGGCACAAGAGGTCCTGGCCCGCTATGGGCGTCCGGCACAGATCTTAGAGATGACGCAGGGGGAAAGCTGGGTCTATGAGGCGCAAGGCATCGCTTTTCAGCTCCGCGACCGCAAGGTCTCCTCCTGGCTGTTGTTTTAACCCTCCTTGAAGCGCGGTGTGCCGCGCCAGGCCCGGGCCTACAGCATGGCGCCTGCCTGTCCCCGCCTGCTGGGGCCACACTCAGGAAGAGAAGGTCTCGGGCTGCAGGGAAGTTGGCCCGTTCGTGTTCATGCTTCCGAGCCCTCGTCCATGATCTTTCGGAGCCGCTGGAGGGCGCGCAGGAGCCGCTTGCGGACGGCGGCCTCGGACTTGCCCACGATCTCGACGATCTCGGCGATGGTCAGCCCTTTGATGTAGTGCAAGTTGAGCAAAATCCGCTCGTCGTCGCGGAGCACGGCGAGGCTCGCCATGAACCGCGCCAGTTGCGCCCGTTCCACCATCACGTGCTCAGGCGTCGCCGGCTCCTCAGCGTGGGCATGGTGCCGGATGTCCACCACAAACGCCTGCGCTATGGCCTGCCGGCGGCTGCGATTGCGGAACGCCTGGGCACATTTGTTTTTGGCAATACCAAACAGCCACGTGGTGATCGCTGCGTCCTGCCGAAACTGCGGCAACGTCTCCCAGGCAGTGACAAACACCTCCTGGGCGACCTCCTCGCCAATGTCCTCTCCCAGTCGTGTGACACAGTAGCGCACGATACGCTCCTGATAGTCACCGAGCAGTGCGGTGAGCACTTCGTCGCAATAGGCGCCATTCATGAGTCGCTGCGCATCGATCTCCATATGTTCCCCGAGAAGCCATGGTGGGACACACGCTCCCCTCGGCAATAGGTTGAGGGTATCATAACAGATGGTCTTTCCAGAGCAAAATCCATCCTTCAAGATTTTCAGGGAGCGGGGCAGTCCGGACAGCTAGTGCTCAGGGGAACTATTTCTCATCTCTCTCCCTTGACAGCTTAGCCCAGCGCAGTATGCTCCTGCCTATGATTTGCTCAACTGTTTCCCCTACTGATGACATAGCCCTGTTTGGGCATGATCCGACACCACGCCTGGTCGCGGTGCAGCCACTGCCTCCCAGCGAGGAGAGCGGGCACGCGCTAATACGCGTGTATCAGCGCCAGGAGACAGGCGTTGAGCTGCGTACTGAGGACGTCCCCTTCTATCCATTCTTCTTTCTGACGGACATCCGCCTGCTGCATGGCTTCCCACGCGACCAGTTCCGTTGCAAAACGCTGCGTGGCAGCAATGCGTACCGCTATCTCGTCGTGTTTGCCACCTGGCAGAGGCACTGGGACGCTGTCAGCCATATTGCGAAGGTGACAGGGACGCAGGAGGATACCCCTAAGCAGTTGTACCTCATCCCTAACCCGGCGCAGCAGTATTTGATGCAAACGGGGCGTACGCTGTTCAAAGCAATGACCTTTGATGAGGTGCATCGCCTGCAACTCGATATCGAAGTCTATACCGCCGGGACCTTCCCACACGCGCAGCGTCCCGAGGACCAGATTATACTCATCGCCCTGTCTGATAATCGCGGCTGGCACCGCATCCTCGATGGACGCCAGGACTCTGAGCCGGCCCTGCTGGCTGAGCTGGTTCACCTGCTGCGGGAACGTGACCCGGACGTCATCGAAGGCCATAATATTTACGCCTTTGACCTGGCCTACCTCATGGCACGTTGTGAGCGCTATGGCGTGCCCTTTGCCATAGGCCGTGATGGTTCAGTACCGCGTACCTTTACGTCCAGTATGCGGTTTGCCGAGCGCACGGTAGATTTCCCCGCTCTGGACATCGCCGGTCGACACGTTATCGATACCTACTTGCAGGTGCTGGCCTTCGATGTATTTAAACGCGACCTGCCAGACTACACACTCAAAACGGCGGCACGCTACTTCGGCCTGGCATCGGCGCAGCGCACGTACATCGAAGGCCGAGACATCGCACGCGTGTGGCGGGAAGACCCGGAGCGGCTCATGGCCTATGCCCGGGATGACGTGCTCGAAACCGAGCGCCTGGCGCGGCTCCTCTCGGGCTCGACGTTCTACCTCACCCAGATGCTCCCTATGCCCTACGGGCAGGTGGCCCGTACCGGCCCGGCGGCCAAGATCGAAGCGCTGTTCGTGCGAGAGTATTTGAGGCACAGGCAGAGCCTGCCGCAGCGTGCCGCCGGCACCCAGATGGCGGGCGGGTATACGGATGTCTTCGTCACGGGCGTGGTCGGGCCGATTGTCTATGCTGATGTCGAGAGCCTGTATCCCTCCATCATGCTTACGAACGACATCCGTCCCAGGACGGACGAATTGCGGTTGTTCCAGACGTTTTTACAGCGCCTGACGGATCTCAGATTGGACACCAAGCGCCGCATGCAAGCCGCCGCAACGCCTGAGGCCCGCAGCGCCCTCGATGCCCAGCAGAGCTCCTACAAGATTCTCATTAACAGCTTTTACGGCCAGTTAGGCTTTCGCCATGCGCTATTTAGTGACTTCGAGGCAGCCGATCGTGTCGCGACGACCGGCCAGGCGATTCTGCGGCAGATCATGGCGGCCATTCGGCAGGCCGGCGGCACGGTTATTGAGGTAGACACAGATGGCGTCTTGTTCATGCCCCCAGACACGGTGCGGAGTGAGGCAGAGGAGCGTGCCTTCGTACAACGCCTGCATACGGGCCTACCGCCCGGTATTCGCCTGGGGTACGAGGGACGCTTCCAGAAAATGTTGTCGTACAAGATGAAAAATTATGCCTTGCTGACCTACAATGGCAAGCTCCACACCAAAGGCTCTGCCCTCGTCTCACGCTCTACTGAGCCTTTTGGCAAGCGCTTTATGCTCGCGGTCATTGCCTTACTCCTGCAGGAAGATATTCAGGGCTTACACGACCTGTATCTGGCAACATATACGCGCATCATACAGCATGACTGGCAGGTGGAGGATTTTGCCCGGACCGAAACGCTGAAAGCGAGCGTTGAGCACTATCAGGCAGACGTGGCCAGTGGCCGCCGCAGCAAAGCCGCGGCATACGAACTGGCCATCGCACGTGCACGTGACACAGATCAACCGGTGCGCAAAGGTGACCGCATCACGTACTATATCACTGGCACTGCTCCCGCTGTGACGACTTTTGATAACGCTCGCCTGGCAGAAGCCTGGAACCCGGCTCTGCCTGACGAGAACACGGCCTATTATCTGAAACGCCTCGACGAATGTGCCCGCCGCTTCGCCCCATTCTTTACGGCCCAGGACTTCGCTCGAGTGTTTGCGCCCGAGGATCTCTTCGGCTTTGCGCCGGCCGGTATCTGCGTGCAGACCACTCTACGAGAGGGTAGTACTACTTCAGGGCCATCAATTCGTTGACTGCATAGTTGAAATACTGCGCGTGTCAAGCCGCCTCACGATGATAGGAACGGTCGGTTTTGGAGTGTTGTCGGCGCGGGAGCAGGTCGCCGTCGCCTTCATCCGGCAATGGAAGGTCAACCTGGCGCTCTACCAGCAGTATGGCGGGCGCCTCATCTTCCAGCAGTGCGGTCCGGAACCCCTGGACGTCTATCGCCGATTCCTTGAGGAACGGCAAGCGCAGGGCGACTGGACGATCGTCAACCCGGAGCTCAAGACGGCGTTCTGGCTCTACTACGTCACCGACGCCCTGCACGCGTTCTACCCGCCCGGCAGTATGGAGGAGGCGCAGGTCTTTGCGACCCCGCCATGGCTGTCGCACGGGCGTTGACCACTTCCGCAGGCTGCTCGCAGGTGGAGGCACCCGCGGGACGCGCATGGACCGACTTCGACGACCTGCCCGTATGGTGCGTGCGGCAGGCGTAGGGCACACGCGCGTAGCCATTGCGCCGACACAGGCGCATGCGGTACTATGGCGCACCTGAGACGGTAGGAGCGCGGGAACGCCAGGCGTCTCCTGGCGCATCTAGAGGGAGGTTGTGCAGCACGCTGGTGTCTGCAGGTGACCATCGGCGCCAGCACCGTGTACCCTGAGGAAAGGGAAAGTATGCTGTGGACGATCTTTGTGATTCTTCTTGTGCTTTGGCTGCTGGGGCTCGTCACTTCATACACACTAGGGGGATACATCCATATTCTCTTAGTCATTGCTATTGTGGTGGTACTCATCCGCATCATTCAGGGCAGAAACCCCTTATGATCGGCTCTGTCCCGCTCTGCGGCAGGGCAGCAAGGAGGAGAACGGCCGCTGCAAGCGATGTTTCTTGGAGGAGGCACCGATGCCGGAACCTTCGGCGCTCAGGATAGACAATGTGGTGACCTGGACGCTGGTCGGCGTCGTCCTGGTGGCGGCGGCCCTGACCCTCCTGCCATTCCTGCCGGCCATTCTCTGGGGCGCCATTCTTGCCATCGACCTGGCGCCCGTGCACACCTGGCTGACGAAACTCGTGGGCGACCGGCACCGACTGGCCGCCCTCCTGGCCGCCGCCTTTCTGGCGCTGCCCCTCGTTCTCCCGGCTGTTGCCATCACCTATTCCCTTGCCCACTTTGTGCCGGACGCCATCCAGTGGATCGGACGGGTGATTGGCGAAGGCTTGCCGGCCCCACCGGCGGCGATTCTGGAGGTCCCGGCCATCGGCCCGGTGGTGCTTGCCGTGGCCTACGACATGATTCTACGCTGGATCGCAGGCCCAGCCCTGGGCACGGACGACATCCCGGTACCATGAGGTGATACCCGTGCCCGGCTCTGCTCCGTGCGTGTGGGCCAGACCTATGGCGTTCATGTACCGGCAAGACCTTTTGCTCCCGCCTGCAGGTATGGGTTCCCCACGACAATACCAGGCGCCCCCTAGGGCCTTGGGGCCAGGGAGCCCGCAGGCGCTGGTCTCATCCATAATCGCCCGATTGTTAGAATACTTCACCGGCAGCACCACCAAATTGCGTTGGTACGGGCAATCCCGCCTTCTGGGCCTTCTCTCGCGCTCTTTGATGATGCATATCGGCCGGAATAAAACGAATCTTCTTGCCTCTCCGTTTGGCCTCTAGCAGCTCATCTCGGGCCGCTTCACCGCCCCCGATGCCGATCACCTCGTCACTGTTCTCCACCAACGCTGCCGAGGTCGGGGACAATCGCTGACTGCCTTCGATGAATCCTCCCCATGCCGTATCAGGTACATAAAAGACGTAGTCCACACAGGGAGAGAGGGCAGCCTGGTCTTCTTTGGCGAGTGCGGAGACGATCCCGGTGGTGAGAAAGCCTTTACGCTTGGCCAATGCATACACTGCCCCTATGCCTACGTGCGTCGCCCCGATATTGATGATGGTCTTGGCGGGGTCAAACTCCTCGAGGAGGTTGTCTGCTGTTTGCAGCATGGTCGCTTTATCTTCATATTCTGCGCCTGAATAGCCCACAAAGGTCACGACGGCTTTCTTCTCGCCGACAAAGAACGTCTTGATGTCCTCAAGAGTCGCATCGCGTACCGTGGTCGCCAGTTCGCACGCCACCGCACTCATCGCAAAAATCAACATAGCCAGGCATCCCACTGCGCTAGCGCGGAGCGGGAGCGATTGAGACACTGATCTCCTCATCGTAGGCTCCTTTCTCGCCTTGATCGCCACTACGGCGGTGATGGCCTAGACCCTATATTGCAATCCCGCACCGACGAAACTCTCAGGATATCGTCAACGACCTCAATCGCAGCCTCGATGAGGGCGAGGCGTGGGACGTCGTCCTGGAACAGGAACGCTAGCGCCGGGAGCTGTTGGGTTAGGGGAAGGTGTTTCACATGTGTTGGACCTCTCTCAAGTATATGGCGCTTGACTAGTGCGCTGCTATCAGTATAGTAGCCTGCTATCCGCGCCCCTCACGCTCGCGGTGAGGACGCTTGGCAGGCAGTAACCATGTCACTCCATGTTCGTCGCGCCTAGGCTAGCTGACTGACGCTTTTTGTGCACGAGGAGGGGAACCATGCGAGGCTGGGTTGTTGTAATCATTGCCATTGTGTGTCTCATTATCGGCGGCATCGGGGGCACCGTGCTCGGGGGCGGTGCAGGCGCAGGAGTCGGCATCGTCGCAGGGCTGCTCAGCGGCTCGCAAGCGGGCGTATGCCTCGCCATCGAGACGGCGAAAGAGCAGGGGATACTCGCCCAGGATAAGGCTAACACCCTTGTTGCCGCGACGATCGGTAAGATCAAAAGCGTGCTGCCTGCCAATGTAGTGCAGGGCATAACGTGGATGGCGAACGAGCAGGACTGCGCGAAGAAGGTAGCCGAGTTGAAGCAAAAGGTCGCGACCAGCAAGTAGACGGTCTCTTGACCGCAGCTCGCGCTTGCCCTTGTCTGTTTCAGCAGGACCCGCTCTGATTCGTCTTCGTGGTCGTGCTCAGGTGGCCGTGGACGTTCTTCCTTTCGGCTGCTATGGACGGGGTGGGGAGCGAGCCCCTGCCTCGGTCTCGCCCGCGCCTCGAGGTGTGGCCTCTAGCGCTGGCGGTAGGCAGGGTTGCCCCCGCTCCAGGTCGGATTCTGGTTATAGGGATAACGATGCGAAATCCGGCGCGCCGAGGAAATGCGGTTGTTGAGTTCTACTGGCAGACTTGGATAGTCTCCAGGGCCGTAGGTCAGGCACTCGCCATTATAGTCGGCATCACTGCAAAACATCCAGTAACCTTGCTCCACACGCAACGATGAGGCGCGGTCGTTGAAGCCGGTACCGCTGAGATCCCGCAGCGTGTTGTCGGTGACCACGTAGGAGCGCCCAGAAAAATCGCGGCCTTCATAGAGCACTACCCGAACCCCATCACCCCAGTTGCCACCTCCCGACGATTGTGGTGGTGGCCCCCATCCGCCCAGCTCCCGAGCCGAAGAGATACGATCGTTTATGCCTATAGACCGCAAGGACGGATACTGCCCGGCCCTGAGCGTCACGCAGTTCCCGCGGAAATACGCGTCATCGCAGAGCTGCCAAGACCCGCTACCCACGACGACCGACGACGCTTTGTCGTTGAAGCCGGCATCGGCCAGGTTGTTGACCGAACCATTGACTGAGAAACGACGACCATTGAAATTGTCGTGCTCGAAGAGCGTCAGTTCGGCGGCGGCCGTGGTGGCTGTAACGAGAGCGAGGCACACAGCAAGCATGCTGATCTTCATGGGGATCTCCTTCCAGCACTGAATGGGTTACATAATAGACATACACGATAGCACAAAGATGAGTACCTCCCAAAGAGCAGAGAGGGGCCTGCGGAGCAGGGTCCGTGCTGAGGTTGCGGAGGACAGACGGGTATGTGGGCGAGGTCAATACCACTGCCTCACCCAGACGACGGCAGACGTACGGAGCAGGGGAAGTCGCGCACTACGGCTAGCTGCGCCCGCGCAGCTTGGGATCCCAGATATCGCGCAGCGTATCGCCAAAGAGATTGAAGCCCAGGACAGCCAGACTGATGGCCAGGCCGGGAAAGATGGCGAGCCAGGGGGCGCGCTCCATAAAGGCACGCCCGGTGCTGCTGAGCATCAGACCCCAGGACGGTTGCGGCGGCTGCGTCCCCAGGCCTAAAAAGCTCAACGAGGCTTCGATGAAAATCGCATTCCCCAGCCAGATAGAGGCGATGATCAAAATGGGCGCGGTGACGTTGGGGAGAATATGGCTCGCGATGATGCGCAGGTGGCCACATCCCAGAGCGCGGGCCGATTCAACGTAGGGGTTCTGTTTCGCTGATAGCACGGCCCCACGCACGATGCGCGAGTTACCGGGGATGATGACCACGGCGATGGCCAGCATGGCGTTCGTCGTGTTGGGCTTCAATACTGAGACGATAGCCAGAGCCAGGATGAGGCCAGGGATGGCCATCAGCGCATCCATGAAGCGTTGTAACACGAGATCGACTCGACCCTCCCAATATCCGCAGATGAGCCCGATGATCGTGCCAGCCAGGGTCCCGATACCGACGGCGAGGAGCCCCACCCAGAGCGAAATGCGTGCGCCATAGATAATACGACTGAAGACATCGCGGCCAATGTCGTCGGTACCGAAGGGATATTGCCAACTCGGTGGTGCCAGACGGATCTCCGGACGGGTGAAAAGCGGGTCATAGGGCGCCAGCACATCCGCGAAAATCGCTGTGAACACGATGAGGAGAATGATCGAAGCCGCAGCGGTTCCGAGTGGCTTGCGCTTCATAAGATCCCATAGGGCCTGTACTCGGCGCCGCTTTGTAGCCCTCTGTGAGGTGATGACAGAGTCGCGTATGGTTGCTGTTGACATCGCTTTCCCCAGGCCGCGAGGCCTTTATTGATACCGAATGCGCGGATCCAGCCAGGCGTAGGTCAGATCCACCAGTAAGTTTAATGTAACCAAGGTGGCAGCCACCAGCATGACATTGGTCTGCACCACCGGGTAATCCCGAAACAAGATGGCTTCCACAGTCAGCCGCCCCATCCCCGGTAGGGCAAAGATCGTCTCGACAATGACAGTCCCAGCCAGGAGGGTGCCCAATTGCCCACCCACGATGGTCACCACTGGGATGAGAGCGTTTTTCAGCGCATGCTTGTAAATGATGAGCCGCTCGCCCAAGCCCTTGGCCCAAGCCGTGCGTACATAATCCTCGCGCAACACCTCCAGGAGCGTGGAACGGGTCATGCGCATGGTGGCGGCAGAGAGGCGCAGCCCCAAAACCGCGGCCGGCAATAGGAACTGCTGGAGGTTTCGCCACGGCGACTCCCACAGGCTGGTATACCCCAGCGGCGGGATCCAGCTAAACCAGATGGCGGCAAAGGTGATGATCAGCGTTCCAAGCCAGAAATCAGGGAAAGACAGGCCAGAGATAGCCACCAGGCGGCCAATGTAATCCGAAAGTTTATCTTGCCTGGTGGCTGAGAGCACTCCTAACGGAATGGCGAGCGCCACTCCGAACACTATCGCCATGGCTGCCAGCTCGATGGTGACTGGAATGGATTTTTTCAAGGAGGTGGAGATCGCATCGCCAGTGAAGACGGAACGGCCAGGGTTGAAGGTCACCATCTGCCACACCCAGTGCAGATACTGCTCGTGATACGGCAGGTCAAGCTTCAGATCCTTGCGGAGTTTCTGCAGCTCACGCGGGCTGACATTCCCGGACTCCGCCATTAAGGCTGTCAGCGCATCCCCCGGCATGACGCGCATTAGCCCGAACACCACCAGTGACGATAGCAGCAACACCGGGATGGCCAGCAATAGTCGGCGCATAACGTAGATGGACATAACACCTCTCGCCCTTATTTATCAAGCCAGAGACGAGCCAGGGTCGGAGCCCCGTAGCCAAAGTTCCCCCGCAAGTCCAACTGACCGATGTTGCGCAAGTGGGGCTGCCAGATACTAAAACCAGCGTCATAGGGCATCCACATGCGCAAGACCTGATCGTGCTCACGCTCGACAAGTTTCTTGGTCAGGACCTGTTGCTCGGCGCGATCCGGGGTTTGCCGCAGCTTGGTGGCGAGCTCATCGATGACAGGATCATTGACGCGGAAATAGTTCTTCGGCGACTTCGAGTGGACATACTGATAGGTGCGCTCGTCGCGGCTCACGGCATATCCCGTCTGAAATCCCCAGGCCGTGCCTTCCCATTTCCCGTCGGCATAGCGACCAAAGTAGGTCGTATAATCGTTCTTGGTGATCTGCAGCTCAATATTAAGATTGCGCTTCAGATCCTGTTGCACTAACTGAATTTGTGACGTCATCTGTGGGAAGTATTCATAGTAAAATAGAGTCGTGGCAAAGCCATTGGGGTAGCCCGCCTCTGCTAGAAGCTTCTTCGCTTCCTCTGGGCGGTACTGCCAATAGGGACCAAGGTCCGAAGCTGAGGGCAATTCATCTTGCCAGTAAAAGTACGGAACCCCCCAGCCCAGAATGGCATGCCCTTCATAGAGGGTATCGACGTGCTTTTGCCGGTCAATGGCCATAGACATGGCCCGGCGCACCCGCACGTCGTTGAAGGGTGGTTTATCTTGACTCAGTGTCAGGCCAAATGGCGCGAGCACTGTGGTGACCTCTTGGACAACCGCCTTCGGATTGGTTTTGCGTAAGGTTTCCACATCGGCCAGGCTTTGCAGTCCCAGAATATCGCTCTGCCCAGTGCGGAAGGCCGCCAGGCGCGTCGCCGCATCGGGAGTCGAGAGGATGCGGTACTCGTCGATGTACGGGAAACCTTTCTCAAAATAGTCCGGGTTACGGGTAAGCACGACTTTCACCTTACGCTCGTGCTCTTTCATGATAAAAGGACCCGTACCAATCATGCGCTGTTTGAGATCGCCGTCCTCTTCCAACACTTCGCGTGGAAAGATCACAGCAACGGGTTCCGCAACATTTTCCAGGAACATCGTATTGGGCGTTTTGAGATGGATACGGATAGTGTATTTATCCGGCGTTTCCATGCCGTCGATTTCCTGGAAGGTAAACGACTGCACGCCCTCTTTCGCATACGCTTCATAGCAATACTTGATATCGTCAGCGACCAACTCACGCCCCTTGAGCGGTGGTACGTTGTGCCATTTCACGCCCTGGCGCAGCTTGAAAGTCCAGGTCTTAAAATCAGCGCTGCCTTCCCACGATTCCGCCAGGTCGCCTTTGAGTGTAAGATCGGTGTTGTTTTTGGCGTCGTCGGAGTAGGGATAACGCAGCAGACGGCTATAGGCAAGTGTGGCCATTTGGAAGAGGCCCACTGAATTCGTCAGGCGTGGATCGAGCACTGGTGGATCCCAGGCTGAGGCCCGCGTTAGAATGCCGCCGCGTTTCGGGGGTTTATCGCTTGGCGGAGTCCAGGCGGGATAGGGAGAGGGCGGGTGAGCCAGGGCACGTGAGCCACTTGCGCCAATGATGAGGCCTGTCACGCCTACGCTTCCCCACCCTGCACGTTTCAGGAAGTCGCGTCGCTTCATGGCCTGCCGAGTAGCCCCTTGGGTTTGATCATTGCTAGACATCCTCCCCCTCCTTCATGATGGCCCATGGCCCGGATAATCGCTTCTTGAGTCAAGGGCCTGGCGCTGAGCACAGACCCATAGCCTTCAGGCATCTTCATACAAGAACTGGACCTATATGCCACAGACTCTGCGGCAAAGTCAAGAGCAAGAGGGAAACGCAGCGACATACCCTCACCCTACTGCTGCTGGCCGTAGTAGGCATCAGTAGCGCGTTTGAGCCCTGCGATCCGGTTCACTTGCAAAGCTTCCTTCCGTTCACTGGCCCACTGATTCGACGCCTGGATCCCGGCAAGACTGCCCTGGAAGCGGGGCATGACGTAACGGGCGAACAGTTCATAGCTGTGCAGGGTTTTTTCGCGCGTCGCCCAGTCGGCCACCCGGATCATGAAGCCACCAAATCCCCCGCTGATTTCTTGCAGGCGTTCGATACCAGCGATGCAATCGTCTGGCGTGCCAATGAACCACTGATTATGTTCAACCATGAAATCGACCACCTGATTCGCCGGGACATTTGGTGTCGGATTCCCTAGCGTGGCCCCAAAATACTCGGTCACCTCACGACCGCTGCCCAGGCGGATATCCTCAATAGCTTCTTTGCGGCTTTCGGCAAGATGCACGGACACAACGAGGCTCCAGTCCTCGCGGCGCAGGGTTTTGCCATGCTTCTCCGCGGTTTCTTCCCCAATGGACCACAGCTCCTTTAAGCTGGTCTGCCGGACGGTATCCCGAGGAATGCTCAGGGAGAGCA
>Ga0081455_10000794_pt2 | contig 29686 bp, 23 predicted proteins | sample TabmetS3T2R1_FD_70207 | JGI IMG/M metagenome (GOLD analysis project Ga0081455, IMG submission 70207) | Tabebuia heterophylla rhizosphere microbial communities from the University of Puerto Rico - S3T2R1 | ecosystem: Host-associated > Plants > Roots > Rhizosphere ... | reverse complement strand
AAGAAAGATCCTAGTTAGTATGCTTACTCAAGCTAGGAGCTTCAAACAGATCTTTCTCGTAACTCATACGGAAACGGAATTTGGTGATTATCATTCGATCATTCTAAAGGGTGATGAAAACGGTAATAGACAGGTTGTTTATACACCTGTCAAACTATGATAGCGTGTAATTGCAAAGAAGAATATAGTTTAGATTGTCGATTTTACTTCGCAATCCTTAATCATAATATTTTTAAATAATTTTCCATATTTCTTGTTTAATTTAGATAAAAATACATAGATATTCTACAGCTATTCTTCAAAAAAAGACAATTTGGAATAAGTCGTTATCGCATACCTTTCCTCATTCATAGCTCTAATTACTAATAACAAACCAAATTTAGCTGCTAAGAGCTTTAGTTTACAAGCCTGATGGAGGGTGTATTGATATCACTAGCGATTTAAATAACATGTAGATGGTTTGTTGTCTCTAGTTAGACATAATTCTTTAAAAAACGATGATAACATTCGACTAAGAAATTTTCATAGGGAAAAATTTTATAAAAGAGTTTGCTGACTTACGATATTTACCATTCCTATATATCAGTACGAAGACGGAACTTTAAAGGAAATCCACAATCATTCCTGCAGCGAGGAGAGTATTGGACTTAGGGCGAAAAGGTAACACAATTTAAATAGATTCTCTGTTATTCTTCATAATTTATTATCGAAGATATTAGCTGCCAAAGTTGTGAAGTGTAATAGATCACAAGCAAAGATTCATCTCTGCTTTACGAAATGCGATGACTTATTACCAAATACAGAAGTTTATAGTTATGGGAGCGTGAATTACCCTATAAGATATCTTGATGCCTTTCCTTCTGAACATCGATGGATTAATCAAATAATAAATAGTCAAGAGCGAGAGGGCAATATCGAGTTGGAAAAAAAAGAATCATCATCATTTCTCGAAATTTCAATTGATTCTACAATGATAATATTAAAAGTAAAGCCTGATTTGTCGCTATCCACTTCGTCCGAAAATTGGGATTCTTATATACTAGGACTATTTCTGCCTGAACATAGCCTTGAAATAGTCAGTAAGTCATTCGCACCAAAGCTCTCAAACTGAAAATGCTAAAGTAATGCATTCAAAGTTTGAATTGACGTTGGATTGATAACAACATCTTTAGAGTATAGTGCTAATATTTGTTACAAAAAAAGTATGCATGCATGCATGAAACTTTAAATCAAACTTAGCAAACGAATTACTTATCTACCTGCTTATACTTGGACAAATTCAATTCGAAATAATTTGTACTAAATTTTCAGTAAGCTGAGGATAGTCTCACAAAATAGATTGTTCATAATGCATCTCTCTTTTATCAAGGTGTAAAAGCTGATACATCAGAATTTTTTTAATCTCTCCCTTCATATTAAAAAAAGTACCTACTAACTGAAAAATCAAATCTAATCTAATAATTTTAATCATGAATTTTAAGTAACCTTATTGCTTATTCTTAAAATAAGCTGTCTGCTGATCTCACTTAAGACCATAATAATGGCGAGTATTCAAAGATTGGGTTCGATGTACGCTACAGACAAAGGCCCCTTTCAGACATGTTATCATCAATGTATCCAGTGTGGAATAATATTTAGTTGTAAGCTGATACGGTCTGGTAATACATGTGATAAACCGTTCCACCATGGTAGATGTGACATATGCAATGGTATAAAGACTGGTTAATGTAGTACATGTAACCATACATTTTATTGAAGTAGTGTTATCCAATAACAGCGCCCTTCTGGTAACAACCCCATCCGCTTTTTCGAGGAAACATTTACTTGTGCTATATATTATGGATCAGAATTTGGGGCTATATATTAAAGTTCCCTAAATAATAAGCAATAATGATATCGATCAGAGATTCTGTTACTCCATTCTAATAAATTATTACTAGTTCAATAAAAATATCTATAAAACTATAGAATTATAATAGACAATTTATAATTGGGGATCTAATTTATTACAAACCATTTCTATACACAAACATAGAGAAGTGTTTAGAACCCTATTCAAAAAGTTAGGCATCGAGCATGAAGTAGATATTTTACCCCCAGAAGAAAAATTCTTCTCTGGTATAGTAGGATACTCTGATCTTAAGAAGCTATTCATGAGATCAATAATTAGCAAGGAGCCTTCACATATTCTCCTAACTGGTCCGCCTGCCTCAAGCAAGACGATATTTCTCCTACAAATGATGAAAGGATTAGACAATAGTTACTTTACAGATGGCACAGGAACTAGCGGAGTAGGTATGGTTGATTACTTATTTGAGCATCCATCAACAAAATATTTGCTGATAGATGAAATAGATAAGATGAAGAAAAGTGATCAAGTCGCCCTACTAAATATAATGGAAACTGGCATTCTTAGTTCTACAAAGGTCAGGAAAACCAGACAACTGGAGATGAGCCTACACATATTTGCAACCTCGAATAGTTTAAATGATCTTTCAAAACCATTAAAATCAAGATTCTTAATATTTTATCTCCCAGAATACAAATATGAAGAGTTTGTCAAGATCTCGACAAAGTTACTTAATGAAAGATATAAAATTGAAGCTGGGACAGCTTCAAAAGTTGCAGATAAGGTATGGAATGAGCTGGATAGCAAGGATATACGAGACGTCCTAAAGATTGGCAAGATGGCAAAGCACGAAGAAACTGACTCTGATATAGACTGGTTAATTTCCGCATACAAGAAATATGCTATCAAAGAAGGGCATGAAACAGAGTCTAGCTAGATATAATATATCAGTATTTGTCTTGTCTTAGATAACCAAAATTTGTTATAGGACTATGGGCTACTCTACTATTTCACTTTTTAATTTATTGAACACTTGCTTGACTTCTTCAACAGATGTATTATCCTCTAGTGTTGTTAAGTCACCTATTGAATCTTCTTTATTTGCTATCGATTTAAGTAGTCTTCGCATTATTTTTCCGCTCCTCGTTTTAGGAAGTTTACTTACAAAATAGATTCCTTCTGGTGCTGCAATAGGTCCTATGGTTTTTCTTATATGATCAGTAAGTACTTTACGTAGTTCTTCTGTAGGTGGATATTCACTACGTAATACTAAGAATGCAATTACGGATTCGCCTTTCTTTTGGTCCAATCTTCCTGTTACCGCAGCTTCAGCAACAGCTTTATGTGAAACAAACGTACTTTCTAGCTCCATTGTACTTAGTCTGTGGCCTGCAACTTTAAGCACATCATCCGATCTGCCTAAAAGCCAAATATAACCATCTTCATCCATTAATGCATAATCGCCCGTATAGTACATGCCCTTAAACTTATTCCAGTACACATCTTGATATTTTTTATCGTTCTTCCAAAGAGTCATCAGCATTCCAGGCCAAGGATTCTTGATCATCAAGTATCCCTTCTTGTTAGCATCAATGACTTTCCCATATTCATCTACAACAACCATATCTACTCCAGGTATGGGGAATGTTGCAGAACCAGGTTTCATTGGAATAGTATCACCATTTATTCCGGTACATGCACTTAGTATAATGCCACCTGTCTCAGTCTGCCACCATGTATCAATTATAGGACAATTTTCTTTTCCGATAGTCTTAAAATACCATTGCCACACATCAGGATTGATAGATTCGCCTACAGTTCCCAATAGACGAAGAGATGACAAATCAAATGACATGGGTATATTATCCCCATACTTTATGTACATACGTAATGCAGTTGGAGTAGTATATAATATCGTTGCTCCATGCTTTTCAACTATTGCCCAATATCTATCTGGTGTAGGATAATCAGGTGTTCCTTCATACATTATTTCAGTTATACCATGCATAAGAGTACCATACACGGTATAGCTATGCCCTGTAACCCATCCAACATCAGCAGTACTAAAGAATATGTCTGTCGGTCTGAAATCAAATACCAATTTCGCGGTAGTATATAAATGTGTAAGATAACCACCAGTACTATGCAAGACGCCTTTTGGTTTCCCAGTAGTCCCTGATGTGTATAAAATAAACAATGGATGAGCACTGTCTAGAATCTCGGGTTTACAATATTGCTCTTGCTCATTCTGAACAATATCATGCCACCATACATCCCTATTATTGGTCATTTTAATATCATTAGAGACTCTTTTTAATACAATGACCTTTTCTAGGGAGGGGATCGATAGAGCAGCTTCATCAACGATCTTTTTTAATTCTATGATCTTACCTCTGCGATAGCCCCCATCAGCAGTTATTATAATTTTGGATTCAGAATCGTTGGCCCTATCAGCTATAGCCTTGGCACTAAAACCAGAAAAAACAACAATATGTGTCGCGCCAATTCTTGCGCATGCCAGCATTGCAATTGTGACTTCCGGAACCATCGGAAGGTAAATTATAACACGATCGCCTTTTTTTACTCCAAGACTTTTTAGGGCATTAGCAAAGATATTGACATCTTTGTACAATTGGTAATAAGTAATCGTCCTAGTTTCCTTCTCATTTTCTCCTTGCCAAATAATTGCTGCCTTATTCTTGAATTGTGAGTCCACATGTTTATCAATACAATTTACGGAAGCATTCAATGAACCTCCGACAAACCATTTTGCAAAAGGAGGATCCCAGGTTAATGTTCTATCCCAGTACTTGAACCATACCAAATTTTTTGCCTGTTGGTCCCAGAACAGTTCTGGATCTTCCAACGCATTCTTTCTTAGCATATTGTATTTCTTACCTTGGAGAGATATTTTGGCCCGTGAGATATCTTCGTATATATTTGATACTTCATTAGATTTGAGGTCAGTAGACATTATTACGTTATGTTAAAAGATCCGGAAATTTTAAAAACCTTATGGGAAAGTTAGTTGCATCTTAATATGTCAACAACGTCAAAACCATATTATACTGTATAATATCGATATAGAAGTTTCTTACTGTAGAATGTGTCAATATATTAAAATAAAGAAATTCAGTGTATCTAAATTGTGAAATACAGAAGCAGAACAGAAATAGTGGCAATGATCCTAGAGGCTGCAAATGGAGGAGCAACCAAGACAAAAATAATGTATAAGGCTTTCCTTAGCTACGCACAGCTAAGAGAATATCTTTCGGTACTCATCGAGAACAACTTATTAGAGTATCTTGAGGGTTCTCAAACATACAAGACAACTGAGAAGGGTCTGAATTTTCTGAGAATGCATAATGAAATAGGCGAGCTCTTGCAAACATCTGCAAAACAAGGCGGAGCCTAAATATTTATTTTTTACAAGTCTTCCTTTTTTTCTAAAAGTATTTTGTATTTTTAATAAGTTAATTTAATCGTGTTGTAGAACCTGGTTAAGCCAACTAGTTTCAGCCTCATCCTCAGTAGTAGTTTCCTTGCGAATAGTCTTAGGATTATCATTATCATTATAATCATTGTCTGCCGCTGCAGCAGCACCAACTGCTTGAGGCCCTGTAACAGGAATGTCACCTCCAGGAGACTGTGAATTTGATTCAAGGCTGGAATTGGATTTTGGTTGGTCTGATAAAGGATTTTGTACTGAATTCAAATCTATCCTCTCAAATGTCTGTTGACTTAATCTAGATATGACGTTATTAATCTCTCCTTTTTCTAAGTTAACATGCTCTATTAGGTCATTGGTAGACAAACTAATTTGTTGAAATGTTTCTTCGGTGATCTCATTGCTTCTATACTGTAACTTTGCGTCAAATAGTACCGATTTTATATTCTGGCTTTCCGCATCTATCTGATTCAGTCTTTCTTGCAGTTGTCCCAGAACTATTTTTCCTTTATCCTCAAGGTCTTGCAATCTCTTCTGGTACTTTATATACACCAATTCAACGTCCTCTCTCATCAAATCATTAGCCGTAACCATCTCCTGTAACGCTTTGATCCTTTGTAATACAAGGTTTTTCTGCCTAAGTAACTTCTGTACATCCAATCTCCATTTTGGGATAAAAATTACATAATCACCCTGTACTAATAATTGCTCGTACACTAATTGCTTTAATCCTGCATAACCGCAATCTACACTAACGGATTCTATAGAACCATCAATATCTGTTACCATACCAATAACTTTTCCCATGTAGGTTCCGTACATGTCCTTAACCTGTTTACCAATAAATTCTAACTTTACTTCACTCATGCAAACGCTTTATTAAGCTGATATAATGGCAATGTTGTCAAAATTGTTGAATTATTTGGCAAAAGATTTCATCGTAATCTAATTCGAAAACTTTGCCGGCTTACGTAATTTCTATAATACCAGTCTACGCTATCCCAGGGGGTTTGCCCCCATGTTCCATCACATTTTCTAGGTAATTCATTTGCTGTTCCATAAACTTTTTGCGCTTTTCTTCCTCTTCTAACTCTTTCATATCCAAAGAAGGGATTCCTAGAATCTTTGTTAATGTATGTAGAATAGCCTTAGCAGTCATAGGTTGGATAACATTAGGATTATCGATTTCGCCTAGAATGCACATCGCATTCAATCCTCTTTCCTTCGCAAGTCCTAATATTAGACCGTTAAATCCTATAATTTGTCCTTCCCCCTCTAGGACGTTCATATTGAATTTACTTATCTTATCAGCAATCTGTTCATTATTTACTGCGCCATACACTCCACCACCTGAAGTAGAGGTAGAAGAAGTATTTTGTCTTAAGGCTGCGCCTATTGAGTACAATATTTTTGCATCAACTCTTTCAGCCATTTTCAGAACTTCATAGCATATTTCGTACAGTCTTCGTGGATCAGAAGGGTTAAAATCTCCTGTAAATATTACAAGATCATATTTAGAAACCCAATAAAATTTGTAACTTGACTGAACATATCTAATGATACCTTGGTTATACGTTACAAAAGGTGGCCAAAATGCATAAATTTCGGCGAAGAGGTCGGCTTCAAGACTCGAAGTCAAAAGAGTCATTCCCATACCTGCAACATTGCCCATATCAGGTAAAGCAGCAATCATAGTTGGTTGTGAGACAAAAGTAGGATTCTTGTGAATCTTTAAATTAAGCATACCCTACTGTTGATAGAATTATTTTCCGGAATAAAAATTATTACAAGATGGATTTAAATATAATTTAGACTTGAAGTTTTATCACATACATGTCAGTGGAAAATAAATCTGTTGACATCAATTCTGAAACAGATGAAGCAATAAAATATTGTGTAGAGTGTGGAGCGAAAATGTCCAAAAAGTTGCGGATTTGCCCTGCTTGTGGAGAAAGTCAGATTTAAGAATTACCTATTATTTTTGTTTAAACAGATAAATAACAAACGGTTAGATGCTAAATCGAGTATCGGATAATCCATTCAATCTGGTGATCATTTCCCATTCTATTATTGCACCGCTTAAAAGTAAGATCACTACAACTCCTATCTCCACTAAAGTAGACAGAAGATATTCCCGCCAATATTTTCTCTTCAATAAAGAATAGAAGAGCATACCGCTTCTGGATATTGCAAGACCATAGGCAATAATTTCCATTAATCCGAAAGGAGTAATAAGAATCAGCAAAGGTGAGATATCATTAAGGTTAACAGACGTTGCTGCTATTGCATTAAATACCATACCTGTTGAAAAACCAGAAAAAATTCCTACGCCTACACCTAGTAATGGAACAAACATGCCCAATGCAATCTTTGCATTATTAATGAATATCCCTATCTGATCAATATCTTGAATTTGATCCATGAACCGGTTTTTTAGCTCATTTACTTCTGAGCTGCTCATAGATATTGATGAACCCCCATAATACGAGATAAGAAAAGTGATTATACCAAATACAAGATACAGTAAACGTCTCTTGATGGTGAGATGCAATTCAGTGTATGGGTATTTGCTCCTATAATTATTTGTAGTTATTATTCATCGTTTGTTACAGAAATGTAATTAAATATTAAATATGGCGCTTTCATAGTCAAGGTGGACAATTTGGATTTCGGAACAGAAATATCCAATGCCCTATGTTTTGCAATTAGTAAAGGATATCAGATACATCCTGACGCTTTTGAAATGCTCAAAGGGCTTGATATAGATATTTTAAGGATCATTCAAGACATTATTAAAGCCAAGGTAACTAGCAAAGATAATTCTATAATTCTGGTAGAAGACATAAAAATGGTCGTTGATAAACATTCTAAAAATGGAGAATCTCAAAACCAAATTCAAAACAGTTCTTATGGTAAGTCTTCATCATCTTCATCATCATCGTTAGATTTATTACATCTACGCAATAGTGATACATCAGAACCAGTATCATACAGAGTACTCTTAGATCCAACTCCCATAATTAATAGTGGAGAAGGAGTTGAAGGGTATACTTCACTATTTAGAAGCAGATATGAAAAATCTATGCACATCTTGTCCTTACGTCCTGATAGTAGACGAATCACAAGAGTAAAAACTCTGAAGAAAAAGAAGACAGATACTGGAAATCATAAACCATACATGCAATATGAACAAATTTCGGGATTATCCTCAACAATGGTTGTAGCTGGTTTGGTTATGTCAAGACAATTCAAGCGTCATGGATTAGAAATAGTGATAGATGATTTTAGTGGAGATTTACATGCGATGGGTACGACTGAGGATATAAAAAAACAGGGATCGTTGATTACCACAGATCAAATGGTTATGCTAGAATTAGAGAACGGTGGGAAAAGCCAAAATTTCGTTATAAAAAATATAATATCACCTGATATTCCAGATCATTTACCAAACAGAGCCAAATCTGAATCCTATGTGGTATTAATCTCAGACTTACATGTAGGAAGTAAATATTTCATGGAAACCGCATTTATGAAATTTTTGAATTGGATATCATCAACTGACGATGAAATTGTAAGGAAAATCAAATTTCTATGTATTGGTGGTGATTTAATAGATGGCATCGGAATATTCCCTAATCAAGACAAAGAATTACTTGAATTAAATATTAATAGTCAGATGTCACATGTAATGGACTTACTCTCACGTATACCTAAGCACATTAATGTTTTTGTTATTCCTGGAAACCATGATCCGGGTCGAAGAGCATTGCCACAACCTTCTATTCCTAGGCAAAGCTCTGAAAAACTTTACACATTTCAAAATTTCAAGATGCTTGGAAATCCCAGTTTGATCGAATTGAATGGCGTAAAGATACTAATGTACCACGGACAGGGTCTAGATGACATCATAGGTACGATCCCTGATCTAAGTTATGCTAAGCCTGCAGAAGCAATGAAAGTATTATTGAGAGCAAGGCATCTTTCTCCTATTTATGGAGAACGTACTCCTATTGCCCCCGAACAAGAAGACCACATGGTAATTACTGAAGTTCCAGACATATTTCATTCAGGGCACATACATGTTCTAGATGCTCAAAATTACCGTGGAACACTAATAGTAAATTCTGGAACTTGGCAAGGACAGACAAACTTTCAAAGAACGATGGGCATCATACCTAATCCTGGAGTTGCAGTTATAGTTGATCTGTCTACACTTCAACCATTCATAATGGACTTTAGTCAATAGATAGTACCCCTGCGAGAATAGAATCCTCTTTCAAGGCTTCCTTCACAGTTGAATGTGGTACAGTGATCCTAATTTTTTGAGATCTGCCATATCTTCCTTGACTTATTACATCACTAGTTATTAGTCCTAATTGATCTAACTCACTCATTATTTGGGTTATTCGACGTTGGGTTAATGGTTCTTGCTCAATACGTCTACATATATCTGAGTATATTTCATATACTTCCCCAGTGTTACCGTTTCTTGATTTCAATACTGCTAACATTATCATTTTAGTATGTGTTGTTGAATTTCTCAAAACTTCATAATTTGTATCTTTTTCAATTTTTTCTTGTGCTAATCTAATATGTTTTTCTTCAACTTTATTTGTTCTTTCTATTTCTGCAATTTCAGCTGCTACTCTTAAAAGGTCGATCGCCTTTCTGGCATCTCCATGCTCTCTACCGGCCATAGCTGCACAAAGATTAATAGCCGCACTTGAAACTACGTCTTCATTAAATGCTAACATTGTTCTTTCTGTAAGGATTCTTTGCAGTTGTTCTACAGTATACGGATTGAACACCAACTCTTCTTCGCTGAGACTACTCCTAACTCTAGGATCAAGTTTATCCTTAAATGTTAGACTATTAGATATTCCTATTAGGCTGATAAATGATTCAGTTGATATTCTCTCATTAGCCCTAGTAAAATTATAAAGTATATCATCCCCATTCTTTTCTACCAGTGAATCAATTTCATCTATGACAAGAATCACATAAAGTTTTTTCCTTCTTTGAATAAATTCCAATATTCTATCAGTCGCCTCACCCATTGATAAGCCTGTAAAATGGACCTGTAGTTTTTTTTCTCCTTTATTGATACCCATTTTTTCAGCAATTTCATGTAAGACCTTATATGCTGTATTAGCACTCTTTGCGTTTACAAATGGCACCGTTAATTCTATTCCTAATTCCTCGCCCTTAACAGAAAGTCGATGTAAGACATTCTTAACCACGGCAGTTTTTCCTGTTCCCGGTTTCCCAAAAAGTAATAAATTAGATGGCCTGGATCCTTTCAAAATAATAGATAAAGTATGTGCAATAGTCTTACTTTCTTCATCCCTAAATGGAAGGCGGTCGGGCACATAGTCTATAGTTAATGTTCTTCTATCTTTGACGACTAGCGACGTCCCTGAAGCCGCTTTATCAAATATACTATCAAGGCTATCATCATTCAAATTTATTTATCATTCCCATTATCATGTAATATACCCTCACCCCTGTTTTTCCTTTCCAACATAAGAAGGATACTAAACTAATAGGTGTTAACAACAAGTTAACAAACAGTTTTAAACAAGAGAATCAATTATTGTTAATTTTTAGCTTAACTATCTATTAATAGAAATAATAGATAATGAGATATGGACTGCAAAAGAAATCAAGGGGTGGGGGTTAATACATTATTCAACTGTATGTTAACGGTGGTTTACAATCGTATTTCACTAACATAAAATGTCTTAAAATAGACCCCTTTATTTCCACTGGAGAGTTAATAACATCTTTAACATTGTTAATGTCTTAAAATAGACCCCTTTATTTCCACTGGAGAGTTAATCTGGACTGCATTTTGTGATTTGTTATTAACAAACAGCGAGATAACGATTTAGTTCTGGCTTCTCATAGTTTTTTCTTAACATGTTGCAACTAGTAAAGCGTGTTAATTATGATTTAAGATAATGTTAACAATATTCACGGAATCAAATGCCGACCGGTTTTATACCGGTTCTAGATTCTGTTCAGTCCTAGTTGTGACACTCAAGTCATTATCACTATGCAAATCACGTAATTGTCGTAATCCTGTGTCAGTAATACTATACTTAAATGGCTTAGAATTTGTATCCCTTATCACAAAACCTGAATTGTATAATCCTTTCATTACGCGTGATGTATGTTCGCGTGACCTTCCGACTCGCTCTTGAATTTGCCTCGTCGTCATTGGTTTCTCTCTTAACATTAACAATATTTGCTCTAAAGTATCTAAGTAAGTATGTGTTTGTGTTTGTGCAGATGTTTGTATAGATGCAGGTGCAGTTTTCTTTCTTAACTCTTCTATAATCACACCATTTTGTGATATCATACCAATATCACGTCCTGAGTCTTCCTTTTTACTTTCAATATCACGTGATATTGAATGAGATCTTTCTGACATCTCTAACATATCAACCTTAACTTTGAGATCTGCAATCGCTTTATCATATACGTGCAGTTTGTCAGCATATTGTTTTATTCTGTTATCAATAATTGCATTTTTTAGGGAACTATTATTATGCCTAAAGAACTTTATAGCCTTGTAAGATAGGATTATTGCAACTCCAGAAAAAAAAGAAACTACTACCAACAGTAGGGTATGCATGTCATAGCCTTCAAACATCACAACTAGATGTGATATATCATTGATATAACTCTTATTTTTGATGAATCAATTTCTGTATTATTTCATCGACAAGTGATATCACGTTACGACTATCATTTTGGGATACTATATCACGTTTGATGCTCTCAATAAGGTGTGATGTGTTATCTAATATTACTTCTATTGTATGAAACGTCCCTTTATCAATCATATTTAGGTATCTTAAGATAATTAGACTATAAAGAACTCCAGCGACTTTTTGTTCAGATTGCTTGAGCTGCCTATAATACGCACCTTTACTTATTCTGTTAGGCGGGCTCCTTCCAGAGGATTTATTATAAAGTATATAAATTTGGCGTTCAGTAAATAGAGAATTTGCAATAATGTGTTTGATTATATCATTATATTCTATTTCATTAGAAGCCATTGTACTATACAAATTGGTATAGCTAAATAATATTCTTTATGGATTTGACTTGATATCAAAGCAATGATATATAGTGCCTAGAAATGGTTAGAATGTGGAACACAGGGTCGAGAATTACATATTAGACGAGTTAAAGAAGTATGGCACACTGTGCTTTCCACTCATTGATTCAGAAAACTCTACTAATGCGGTACTTATAGGAAATAAGGCTCAGAGTTTAGGTGCATCTGCAATACTTATCGGTGGTTCATCAGCGACAGATCAAATTGAACTAGCAGAAATGGTCTTTACTATCAAGTCTAAAATCAATATACCTGTAATACTATTTCCGGGTAATGTAACTGGAGTTGTACCTAAAGCTGATGCAATCCTTTTCAGCTCTCTACTTAATTCGGAGAATCCTTATTTTATAACTGGGGCGCAGGCTTTGGGGGCTTTATCAGTTAAAAAATATAACATCGAGTCATTACCTACGGGTTATCTTGTCGTCGGTGAACATACAACGGCATGGTTTGTTGGTCAAGCTAGGTCTATCCCATTTGATAAGAGAGGAATTGCAGTAATGTATGCATTAGCTGCGCAGTACTTAGGGATGAGGTTTCTATATCTCGAGGCCGGATCAGGCGCGGCTAACAGTATTCCTCCAGATATGATAGCAGCAGTACGAAAGCAATTTACTGGTGTTTTGATCGTAGGTGGTGGCGTTCGTACTCCTGAGAAAGCCAAGGAAATCGCTGAAGCAGGTGCAGATATAATAGTTGTTGGAACGATGATAGAGAAAGATGATGATTGGGAGAATAAACTATCTTCCATTATACGTTCAATAAGGAGATGATAATTACGCAATAATGACGATAACTAGCGATGGTATAACTCGTTTGAGGAATACTCATATGCCAGTTTATTACATGAATTATCAACAAGATATTCTTAGAAAAGTCGAGCAAATTTATGAATTAGCATTGAAAGCAAGAAAAATTGGTCTAGATGCTTCAAACACGATTGAATCTAAAATTGCATACGATCTGGCTGATAGGGTGGCAAAAATGCATGATATTGATATTGCAAGTAGGCTAAGAACCTTATTAGAACGAACCACTAAAGAAAAAGCTGCACTCAAGATTGCCGAAGAAATTGCTTTGGGAGAATATGATGCGGGAGATCTTAGAACTCGACTTGATAATGCTGTTCGGGTGAGCTTAGCTGTAGTCACAGAAGGTGTTACTGTGGCACCATTGCAGGGTATCTCCAATGTTCAACTTAAAAATAATTCTGATGGTAGTACCTATCTTTCTATCTCATTTGCTGGCCCAATACGGTCTGCTGGAGGAACAGAAGCGGCGCTCACTATGTTAATAGCAGATCATGCTCGAAAGGTAGTTGGTATAAGCGAGTACATCGCAAACTCATATGATGATGAAACTGGTCGATTTGTAGAAGAACTTCGTACTTATGAACGCGAAGTAGGTAATTTCCAATTCAAAGTTTTAGACGAAGATGTCATTAAATGCATCAAAAGTTTACCCGTAGAGCTTGACGGGATTGATACCGACCAGATAGAGGTTTCAGGCCACAGAAACATGAAACGCATCTCTACCGATAGGGTACGTGGTGGTGCCTTAAGAGTAATGAATGATGGTATTATTGGCAGAAGTAGAAAATTACTTAAACTTGTCGAAGCTCTCGACCTTGATGGATGGGAGTGGCTTAAAGATCTAAAAGGGGCGGTGCAAACTGGCGATGGTGACGATGCGGCCAATCACAGAATGTCAGAAGTTATTACCGGCAGACCTGTACTTTCTATGCCAAAGAGGTTGGGTGGATTTAGATTAAGATATGGCAGATGTTATAATACTGGCTTCGCCGCAATTGGAATTCATCCTGCAGTCCCAGTTCTTTTAGATCACGCGATAGTTGTAGGAACGCAGATAAAAATGGACGTGCCAGGCAAAGCATCAACCATAGCGTTGGTAGATGATATAGATCCACCCATAGTACGACTCAATGATGGTAGTGTTTTGCAAGTAAGTACTGCTGAACATGCCTCGGTTGTACGACAAAGAGTTGAAAAAATTCTTTATCTTGGTGACATACTTATAAGCTATGGTGATTTTCTTGAAAATAATGCTGAGCTGCTTCCTGCGTCTTACGTAGAAGAGGCATGGCTTCAAGAAATACACTCCCATCTGTCAAATTTAACCATTTCAAACCTGCAAAGATCAGAAATTAATCCTCAATTGACTAAACTAATGAGCAGATCATTCAAAGACATACCAAATGTAAAAGACGCATTTAGAATGAGCCTGATATTAGACATACCATTATGTCCAAGATATTCTTTTTTCTGGGAACATATTAGTATAGATGAGGTATTGTTCCTAAAGGAAAACCTAATTTGTTCTTATATTCAGGATAATAATAAGAATAAAGCATCATGTTCCTATTTCTTGATTAAGAATAATTTTCAATTAAAAGATATTTTGGAACGACTTGGAGTATACCATTCAATAGTAGATGAAGATCATATTAAGATAGATGATCCTGATCAGGTATACTCTTTGCAGAGACTCCTGTTTTCGAATTCTAATACCCTTACAGAAAGATATGGTTTACAGTTCTGTGCTAATGATAATATCAAATCATTGAATACAATAGAATTTGTCTCATATAGTTCTGGAATTCGATTGATGCCAAAATTTGCTTCTTCAATTGCAGTAAGGGTCGGCCGCCCTGAAAAGGCTGCAGAACGTAAAATGAAACCTCCAGTTCATGTATTATTCCCTATAGGTTCAAAAGGTGGCTCTACTAGAGATATTCTAAAGGCTTCAAAGATCAAATCATCCTTTTTTACAGAAATCGCAAATAGATTTTGTAATAGTTGTAAATTTCCTTCATTAGGAACAAAATGTACTAAATGCGGATCGTCTACCCCTATTCGTAATTTATGTATAGTATGTAGAGAAGAGATCTTGTATAATGGTAAGAACAATCGTTGCAGTAGATGTGGCAGGGAAGGCAAACCCTATTCACCTGTTAGCTTTCCTTTGAGTAAAGTAATTGAGCAAGCTCAACGTAAACTCGGTTTAAAGGCTGCAGAACCTTTTAAGGGAGTCAAGGCTCTGATGAGCAAAAATAAATCGGCAGAGTTATTAGAGAAGGGACTGCTGCGACAAAAACACAAGTTGTATGCCTTTAAAGATGGAACGATAAGATTCGATGCAACCAATGAACCACTCACACATTTTAAACCAGTTTGGATAATGACCAATATTGAAAAAATTAAGAAATTAGGATATAATAAGGATTATATTGACAGAGATCTAACTTCATCCGATCAGCTCATAGAACTATTGCTGCAAGATATAGTTCTACCTCTGGATTGTGCAGAACATTTAGTTAATGTAGCCAAATTCGTAGATGAGGAATTAGTAAAAGTGTATCATCTAGAACCTTACTATGGCATTTCCACTATTGAAGATTTGATAGGTCATTTGATTGTTGGCCTTGCTCCCCACACATCAGTTGGTATTATAGGTAGAATTATCGGATTCACAAAATCTCAAGTATGCCTAGCATCTCCTATATGGCATTCAGCAAAGCGAAGAGATTGCGATGGTGATGCTGACTCCATAATGCTGCTGCTTGATGCGTTTCTAAATTTTTCTTTTGATTTTTTGCCTGATAAAATTGGCGGACTTATGGATGCTCCATTGTTGATTCAGCCTACTGTATTACCATATGAAGTGCAGCGACAAGCACACAACGTGGATATATCCTCGATCTATCCTCTAGAATTCTATGAGGCCACGTGGAATAGAGCTAAAGCAGCAGATATTACTTCCAAAATAGAGATCGTAAAGAATAGGATTGGAAAAGAGGATCAATTTTTCAACTATATGTTTACACATTTTACTGAATCGTTAACAACAAATGTTCAACATAGTGCATATTCTAGATTAAGTACTATGGATGAAAAGTTGCAGATGCAAATATCTACTGCAAAATTAATTAATGCAGTCGATGAAGATGAAGTAGTATCAATGGTACTAACTACACATATCCTACCTGATATAATGGGTAACATGAGAGCCTATTCCTCCCAGACATTTAGATGTAGTAAATGTGCAGAAAAATATCGTAGAATTCCATTACGTGGTAATTGCCTTAAATGCGAAAATGAATTATTACAAACAGTAACAAGAGGTTCTGTTGAGAAATATCTTAATATTGCGCATTATATGTGTAGAGAATTCAAGATTAATGATTACCTGCGTAATAGAGTAGAATCTCTATCAACCGAATTGAAATTGATCTTTCGAGAGCAAAAGAAGGAACAATCTACACTGATTGAATTCATGAATAAATAATCAAAGATGTTGATTATTTTGATAATATTCTGTTATTATTTAGATCTATTAACTAGACTAATATATTCATATGCACCTGTTATATCGTCAAATGTATAGTGCACTTTCTGAAACTCTTTTCTAAAATTAGATACGTCATTTGCAACAATAGTTGGATTCTCCTTTTCAATTACTACTCGTTTTATAAAATGAGCTATATCTATCATTTGATCTTCTTTCATTCCTAGCCTAGTTACCTCCGGAACCCCGATCCTTATCCCGCTTGGATGCATATAATGTCTTCCCGCTTTAATGTCTCCAGGTAATAGTTGTCTATTCAGAATTATATTTGCATTCTCCAAATCTTTTTCAACAGTTCCTCCATCACCAAACTTTGAAACATCAACAGCGATTTGATGTGATTCAGTGTATCCTCTCTTTTCTCCTAATACTCCAAAACCTAAACCTGCAAGCTGTTCTCCAAGTTTTTGAGCATTCGCGATTACCTGTGTAGCATACTCTTTTCCAAATTCTAGTGATTCAGCCAGTGCAATTGCCTTCCCTGCGACATGGTGAAGATGGTGACTACTAGTATTACCAGGGAAGATTGCCTTTTTTATAGATTCTGCGTGTTTCTCGTATGAAACTATAATTCCTCCTTGGGGACCCCATAAAGTTTTGTGTGAACTCATCGTCATCGTATCCACTCCTTCTCTCAATGGATCTTGAAATCTACCTCCGGCAATTAGACCAGCCACATGAGCCCCATCGTAATTAATATGAATATTGTAATCATGCATAAAGTCAGCCAATTCCTTGATAGGATGAGGGAAAAGAAATAGACTTCCTCCAAACATTCCTAACTTTGGTGTCTTACCCGATCTAGCCATTTCTTCGATCTTTTTCTTCGTCGCATCTACATCGATGGTCATTTCTTCTTTTAAGAAAGGATAATGTTCTATATTCAATCCATGTACCAACCCTGCAGTACCAGAATGTTCTTTCTTACCGTGTGAAATATGACCGCCAGTGGGTATGGATGCAGCAATCATGTAGTCGCCTGGATCTGCAAATGCAGAATATATTGCAAGATTTGCTACTACTCCTGATGTTGCCCTACAGTCAGCAAATTCTGCACCAAAGACCCTCTTCGCTAAATCGTTACATATTATCTCTACTTGATCAATATATGTACAACCTGCATAGACTCTCTCACCAGGCCAGCCTTCTGCGTACCTATTTCCGAAATCAGATATAATTGCCTCTCTTACCGCTGGACTAGGTATATTCTCACTTGCAATTAATGGGATAGAGTTGTTGAACCATTCATGATGCTTTCTTAATAAACTTAATACTCTATCAAATAACTCATTCGCACTCATTTATTTACTATTTTCGTTTTCTGTCCTAATTTAAAACATTGCATAAACACACAAATAATTTGATCGAATATTATATTTTTGAAAATCTAGAGACATGTCAAATCAAATCTATAATGCTTTGCGAGAATCACTTCCGATATCAGTGCCTCATAAAGATATTAGATTGAGATTGAAACAATAAGTTTTATCCATTAGTTTGAAGACTTTGTTAATTGATGATATTGCAAAGGTTTTTCTTGTGCTGTTGCTTTCCATAGATAGCAATTCATTCATTTAGTAGTTTTCCTTTATGTTTGTAGGTGGAATTAATTTTTATTATTACTTAAGTCTATTAGTCCTGATTAGAACATATTGATGCATTGGAAATGGCAACTGTTGCTTTGGCTTAGAATGTAGTGGTGAATTCCATCTACAGCCACAAGTAGCACCATTTTTAACCTATACTGGAAACTCATCTTGTCTACAACCTTCCCTTTCAGACGTGTTAGTGTAAAATCTGGAAACATTCTCTTTACTAGATGACAGCAATTCGCACCTTTACTAATATCGATGCATATACGTACACGTCACATCGAATAGCATGGCATACTTGGAAGATTTTCAAGGACGGTGATAAAGCGAATTATATTTACAAATTATCTGACGTATTATGCACTAAATATATAAATAATCATCAGCTTTACAAATACTTTCAAGAATAATCATACTTGGGATTAGATCTAGAATCATAGTACCATAACGATAATTTAAAAAAGGATAAGTCTCGCTAGGCTTTCTGACAATCATTTTTTACACTACTTCTTTTATTTAGGCTCTTTTACTGCATGAGTATGGAAGCATATTGCGTTAAGTGTAAGTCAAAAAGACTAATGAAAGATGAAAAAAAGGTCACAATGAAGAATGGTAAACCAGCTACCCAAGGCATTTGTACTACTTGCGGAACTAAAATGTTTAGAATAGGTAAATGATTTTGAAGTATAAGTATAAGAATATGTCATCCCCTTGGGCAGATACAATATAATACAATACAATGTTTTTGCAATCTTATTTCGATTGTAAATGTCATAAATATTATAATATTGTAAATTAACTCTTTAATTTTTTTAAGTTAAGTTGCCTTATTAAAGCATAAAATCATGGACTTTTGGATTACATGGTCAAAAAAGTGTTTTGGAATCAGCCCGAGGACAAAATAGAGCTGCACGGATTATTACTTGACCAAATTATGCTTCCATTCCTAGTTATAATCAATGAATTATGATTTTTATCATTGACTAAAATTCATGTCGCTATCATTACTGCTGTTACTATGTTCTACTTTAATGTCCTTCTCAGTTGCAGCCATTGTTGTAAGTGGTGGTACTAATTCATACATCTTGTTATAGATATGTAGTAAACGCATTCCTTTTTCTGTTGTTCTATATGTCTGCTTCCCACCTTCATATTCAATAAGTTTATTGTCTTGTAACATTGTAAGATATTCTCGGAGCTGAGCAAATGATAGAAATGCTTTGTACATTATTTTTGTCTTGGTTGCTCCTCCTCCATTTGCAGCCTCTAGGATCAGACCTACAATTTCTGTTCTGCTTCTGTATTTCATAATAGAATCAGATAGAACATGTAAACTAGATATTTATGTGAACCTTCTATTATTACTGATAATTACATTAGTATGTATTTAATTAAAATATTTAGCTGTTGCATCAATTGTAATTATCTGATCTTAGAAGTGATCATTCTACTAGAAAAATAGTATATCATCATTGATAGAGCGATCTATAAGTAGTCAATGGTATCACTAGTATAATACTTTTTTTACTATGTACGGGTATTCTAAAACCAATTTTCTAAATTGCCTAACACTCACTTAAATTTAGTCTCTCCATTCCTTAAAGTATCGCCTGTCATTAGTATCGAAAAAGATGGATGACATCACTTGCATCAGAATCCCATTCTTCCATACGTATTATTCATCTTCAAAGTTATTTAATACATTATGCTAATCTTAAGTTAGGAATTAAAATAAATTAATAGAGAAGGAAAGCTGACACTCAATTGCTATTATTGGAAAACCAGGAAATATTTGAATTAGCACTGAATCAAGTTATGTGTACTACTGTGATATATTCATGTAATCTAGCATAGGATTGGTATGGGTAATGACTGTTGACTATTATACCTATAAGTTGCTATTGCCGTACCAACTTAGAAGAGAATCAACTAATTTTTCGAGTCTGTTTCTCGAATATATAAATCTGAGTATCTCTAAGAGATATATTATGACAAGGTTCCTTGATGTGCATCCCGTTGGCGGCGTAAATGAGGAAATGCAGTAGAGAAGCATCATGCCAAATATGGTATCAAATGTGAATGGATCATAGAAGTAAAGTCAACCTCTACTAAACAGGCTGGTTGACTATTGTAATTTTCCTTAGAAATCACAAAATGACTACCGCCGCACAACCTTATTTTTTTATTTCTTTTACTTCTTCTAGTACTTCATGTAAATACTGTTTTGCCTCCCCTGTTGAAAGTGATGGTTCTATACCGCTTTGTTGCATTAAGTTTTCTGCATTTAATTTAGTAACTTCCAGAACTTTTTTCTCGAGTTTTTCCTCCATTTCAGCAGTTCCTATACTATCCAATAATTTGAGTTGTTGTAGGGCAGAAATTTTTATGGTCCGACGTAAGCTAGAATCCTCTGCAGTTGAGATCGCAGAGTGATTAAGTCCAGTGAATAATAAAAATGAAAAAGGACCAACTAGCGAGACACTGGCAAGACCAAAAGGTGGATATCCTGCTCCTGAAACGGTAGCAATTATACCAATAGAGAATAGAGTAAGACCAAAGCAAGTAATATACATATAGTCGCTAATTTGATGATGTGGAACAGCCCTTGCCATAGAGACGAAGGCTGTTGCAAATAATGCTATTGCAACGACCTGAGAAAAGGTGACAACGTACACGGGAATAATTATACTATTTAGATCATCTTCTGGCGTGCCACCTTGTATCTCTGGAAATACAGTGATCAAAGTACCCAAAAAGAATATGATAGGAGTGGTTACTAGTACCCAAAATCTTGTTTTACCTACCCGCTTAATGTTAGCATACAGGATAACAATTGTTCCTCCCCAGAAAGACAAGAATGTAGTAGCGGTTAGGATACCTGGCAGTGTGACTATTAAAAGCTCCTCAAATCCAGGCTCTGTTGCCGCAAAGCTTGCTGCTGATTCCAGAGTTGTTATTACTGGTTGATGAATAAATATTTGATTATAAAAAATTGTAGCTAATAGTATTACATAAATGGATGTTGAAACAGACGCTAAACCATACAATAATACTACGAGAGCTTTATTTCTTGCAAACCACGAGAAGAAATTATAAGCAAGCAAGCCCATGAGAAAGGCTGCAAGCCCATAGCTAATAGTTGGAGCTAATGAAAGCAAACCAGTATAATACTCTGAAAATAAAAGTAACTGCAAAATGACAAAAGCCATGATTACAATCATTAGATAATAAATTGCCCATACACCTATTGCGAGCTTGTTCTCATAGGTTCCCATCTTGCTCTGCCCTCTGATCTTGTCCTCAGTCATTTTTAAAATAACATATGTTCCAGCAACTAAAACACCCGTTACTGCTATATACAATGATATACCGGCTGGGGAAGTTGTAAAATCACGATAGACATCGACTAGAGAGCCTACTATAACATCTATTAAAACAAATGAAACTACAACGAGAAATGTGACCGAAAGGGTTTTCAGATTTAATCGTATATTGGCAACCCGTTCAGTACTCAAACACAGACAATATAGATTTGCTATATAAAAGTAATTCTGTTTATATTAAAACTAGGATTGTCTATTAGTCTACGGACTAGGATCTGTAAGCAATAGAGCTATAATATAGCAAGATCAGTCAATAGCTAGTGTTATATGATTAATAATATAACACAAACACTAAGAATTATACTTCAATATTCCTATTGTAGTATCCTGTGATACGCTACCAACAGTTCTTTTTTATTCAGCCTGTAATAGAAGAGAAATTTTTCTTTTTGACTCAAAATTTTGAAGACTTAATTATTTGTAAGTCCCCGTTGTAACTACTATCCATTTTATTGGACAAACTCAGCTGCGGCAAATGTGATAGTGATTCACTTTTCACATTCACGGCTCATGTAGCCCAGTAAAAAGAGAATATCCGTTAACAGCCTAGTAGAACAATTTTAGTGGTTTATGAACTATATTTGACAAGAATTTATGTCAAAGACAAGTATAACATTATACTAGCCTACATCATGTTACCCGCATTTTAGTATTTTATTAGGTCATTCACAAAGCCTCCATTTCTTTGCCATTTTGCTTGTGTTCATTCTACAGGTATTAACGTAACATGATAATGTGGACTTTGTCTGGGAGTCTTGTAATAACAGCAGATTCAATACTTGAAGGTAAAATTAATAAAAAATTTAAATATACCGGAAATATTTGAAACATAATGGCCAAGAGGAGCCTAGTAAATATTATAGGAAAGCTGTTTGTCGATGATGAATTTAGAGAGAAATATTTTAGCGACAGCGATGCAGCACTAAAGAAGTTGACGGGGTTAACGACCAAAGAAAAAAATTTTTTGAAGGATAATGAAATGGATATTCATCGGTGGGCAGAGAGTCTGGATATTAAGTATATGGGTGTAAGTAAACGCAAATAATATGACAGTTGATATATTGTTTGCCTGGTACGCCGTTTCTCTGCCAGTTTGTTGATAAGATTAGTACGATATCAGATAAAAAGGACAATACAGATTTCAAATATATTTTAACGAATAAATTAAAAGTTATTCCTGAAGGTTTTCATTTTTCAGATAAATCGGTCCTAATACTTAGCAGGAGCGAGGACTACGAAGCGGATTTAATTGGTATCGAACTGCTTCGAAAGGGTATAGATTACGTCCGCTTAAACATCGAAGACATAACACACTCCTTGAATATTACTTGCAGTATTGAATCTAAGTCTAATCCGGAATGCCAAATCAATATAGGCTCCACAAATATCAAAACCTCGGATATTGCCGTCGTGTTATTCCGTGATTTTACTCATCAGTTGAGTAGTTTTGATGGCATCGATCTTAAATCTGTGTTTATGTACCAACAATGGAGTGATGCATTACAAGTACTTTATAGCCGATTAAAGTGTAGTTGGATTAATACTCCCAATGCAACACAAAGAGCTAGTAATCGTATTTGTCAGCTCATATCTGCAAAAGATGTAGGGTTTGATATTCCATCTACACTTATTACAAACGATCCCAAAATGGCAAATAACTTCTATCATGTGAACAATGGTAATATAATTTTGAAGGTACTACATCATCATGACATTGAAATGCGTAACAAATCATATTCTATTTATTCCCACCAAGCCACAGAAAGCGACCTTTTAAGGTTTAGTGATCTTGCTTATGCACCCTGTATATTACAGGAAAAATTGAAAAAACAATCAGAATTAAGAGTAACAGTGGTAGGTGACCAGGTATTTGCCGCTGAAATAAAAACTGGCTCGCTTGCAGAAGTCCAAGATGATATACATCGCTTCCAATTATCTCAGTTCTCAAAAAAATCTGTTGAGCTTAAACGAGAAGATAAATCACGCTGTATAAGGATGATCAAATCGCTTGGCCTCAATTATGGAGCTATTGATTTTCTTATAACTGAAAATGGTAAATTGAATTTTTTGGAAATTAATCCAACAGGTGACTGGATGTGGATTGAGCGCCAGACCAAACTTCCAGTCACTAAGGCTGTAGTTGACCTAATTAAGAAAATGGGTTCTTATTGACCAGCTTTACTATATGTTTTCCATGTTGACTATGTTGCCTTGCAAGCGACCATATTTAGTTACATGAAAAGTACCTGAAAACCTTACCATATTGTCTGCCATAAGTCCTCCCTCAGCATTAGCAAATGCTCAACAAGGGATACATAAATAAAGGTTATTCAAGTACAACAGTTATTGATTATATTAGCAGAGCATAGAAATACTAAATCACATTTTCATGTCTAGTGAGACTAGTCTTTACTGATAGAAACAGAATTCGGTTCTACTTCTTACTCTTCGCACCTTTACTGCGTTTCGTCGTTCTAGCTGCTTTTTTGATTTTGGGCAAGCAAAGAAAACTTACATATTTATCAAAATCTGGAGCTCCCTCGAGCTCATTTTCTATAAGTAATCTGGTATGAAACTGGTTTTCTCTTAATTGTGTCTTCTCCTTATCCCCAGACCAATCTGTCCCTGCCCCTCTTATTGGAATTACATTTTTTTGAATCATTCCTTTAAAACATCATCGAATTATAGCGATTAGTATAATATATTCATTATGAAGTCATTAAGCTCCACAACAAAAATGGTTAGCGAAAAGGTCCTGGTGTTTGAATTTCCCAGACTCGCCTGAACTTGAATCCTTCATTTCTTGTAATACTTCCAACTCTCATTTCAGAACCAACTACCGGAGTTATGAAAGTAAATGCACTCAGGGCATAAGCGCAGCTCATAAGAAAGCAGCAATAGTTGATGGCAGTTTGCAAACTGAATTGTGATTCCATTACGTTAAGTTTGAGGCCTTTCATTCCCTCCTTGATATTTTTAATAGTTTCACCTGGTGTTTTCCCGGGTCGGCCATTGGAGAAAAGTTGAAAAATATTGTATTGAGAAATACTCTTTGGTGGATTTACTTTTAGAATTTCCGGAATATCCTTTGTTCTTTTCAATTCGTTATAAATATAGCCGCGAATTTGTTTGTATAGCCAATCTTTTTGTTCCAGCATTCTATCTAGTATCCAATCATCTATACCATAAATGAATCTGTCAAGCGCCCTGGGTTGACCTCCATAAAGCGTAAAAAATTCTCGGTCTATGCTTGGCAATATTCGCTTTCTAGAATTAGGTTTGTTTTCCCAAATGTAACTATAAATTTCACCGTATCTATTCTTATTACTACTATTATGTCCGTATAGAGATTTGTTCTTTTTACTATTTGTTCTTGTCTGAATCTTATCTTTCGAAAACCCAGCAATTATTATTTCCAGATCAATATTTCTCTCTTGTTTTAATGAACTGTTAATGTAATATTGTATGTGATTGATTAGTCTTTCACTGATGTCAGCCACGCAGTACTCTTCGGCAGAATGTTTTTTGGCGTAGATTTCTTGGTATTCTTCAACAATATCTTCTACTCTCGTCCCACCAATGGAATTAAATCCATTTGTCATTACTGCTACTGCGAAATCTTTCTCTGGTTCTCTGGAATTACCTAGTGAAAATAGTTTTGATGTATATGGTATAGCATTGATTATATTGCCAGAGTTATCAGTAATAGTAGTCAGGCTATCACACCCGAGAACTATTCCTTCAGGACACTTTACAGCAACGTTTATAGTCACACCTCTTTTACAGCGTATGCTTGTATAAAAGAAGGATAGTTTGGAGAATCCGTTATAATAGCAGTTTTATACACTCAATTTAATGAAATTAAGGTGGTATACCAGATTTTGAGGATATTTATGATATAATAGATACTTAATGAAATCTCTGCTCTGGTCGCAGCAACTTCTCACATAGTTACAAGATCTAGGATCAGTATCCATGGTATATTAATATTCTCTTCAAACATCTAAGAGTAGCTAGAAATTTGCCAATAAAACATCTTTTTATGTCTGTTGGCAGTTCTATTTCAAATGACATTCTGTCACTTTCACTTTCATCCCAATTCATAGTTAATCTAAGTTTGTCAACTACTTCTCTTTTTTCCTTCTTTGTTTCGCCCTTCTTATTTTTTAACTTTTGACTGAAAGAGATGCCGGTTCCAGCATCGATCTCTATTTCTTGATCTTCTTAGCCTTCTGCAAATTTTACGTCCTTGAGAATAATTTCTACTGATTTTGGGTTTCTTTTTATCGCTGTTATCAATAGATAATGCTCCATACAGAGTTTCTCCAGGGAAAAGGAATCTTTTTCTACCTCTAATTTTAGAATTGCACCATTAATCGTATTCTCTTTCTCAATCCGACGTGGATGTAAGATGTCCTCATAGATACAAATGATATGGATGATGGATAAAAAGCAAAAAGAAGCTCTTGTCTTGGCATTAACTGAAAAGGGAGCGACTTAGAGATCACAAAAAAGGCTGGAGTGTCTCCAAATACTATCAAGGCAGTTTTGAATAGAGCAGGCTTTGACAAAACTACTTCGATATCACTCCTTAGTTACTTCTGAAAGTAAAGAAGAAACGAAACGCCGATAGTGTTCTTGTGCGGTGAGTTTATAATCATTTTCTAGAGCCATATAACTATGACTATAAATATATGGGAATAACATTTATGCTAGTCTATACAAACTAGAACCAATTTTCTAGAGATTGATTGCGGCTTGATATTGATTTCTTAAGTCTATCTAAAGCTACAGTCACTCGTTCTCTAGAAAAATCTTTTTCTCCACAAAGAAAATCAACTACATTACTGTAGTCAACATCAGTATATTCAATATTATTGATCTTTGGAACTTCAGGATTCAGAAATATGTCGCGAATATCTTGATAAGGGATTTGTACTATTTTATCTTTTATTTTATCTATATTTTCTAATTTACCATATTCTCTAATTAATTTTAAAGCAGTCTTGGGACCTATTCCAGCTACACCTTCAGGATTAAAATCTGTGCCTATTAAAATTCCAATATCTACTAACTGTTCGTGAGTCAGTCCCATTTTGTCAAGTACGTCTACATGTTTGATAATTTCTGGCTGAATATCTAAATATAGATTTCTGTTAGGTACTTTTCTCTTACCACTTATAGTGAGATTGCGTACTAATCTTTTCGCTCCAAATAATATTGAATCATAATCTTGACTAGCTGCACAAAAAGCGTTATCAGATTTGGTCAAATAAGCTGCTGCTGCTTCTCCTTCTGATTGAGCTTGAACCACAGGTATTCCTAAAAGAGCGAGGATTCTTTTTGACTCTTCTACCATAGTCTGTGTTAAAACAGAAGTGGCTTGGCCAAATTTCCTTGCATCTTCAAATCTTCCTTCTGTTATCGCTTCCTGGTATTTTTCGACAGCCTCTTGCTTAATACGTTTTCTTCTCTCGATTTCCTTTGATTTTAAATGATGAGGTTTACCATCGAAAACATATATCAATCTTAGATTTTCAGCTAGCAAGTTTATGTTACGATAAAATAAACCACTCAAATGACTGGTTATATTTCCTTTATTGTCAGTAAGTAATTCTCCAGTCTGACCTCTAATTGTAGAAAGAAATTGGTAGATGGTATTATAAGCATCCACAGCAATCACTCTACTTGATAATTCTGTTGTAAAAATAGGTCTGGGTGATACAAGCAGTTTAAGATCTAAACCCATCTTTGTTAAATTATGAACAAGTAACATTTACCCTTTTCTCTTTTCTTGACGATTAACTATTCTAGATCGTACACTTCCGAGCTATAATTATACAATGTTAAATGTTAAGAATGTTACTCACCAAAGTATGAACGTATTGCAAAAAGTAATTGAGCTATAAGCGTTTGTAGATTTATTAAATACTAACATAAGATGAGGTCATTCCAATATACTAAATCAGTTTTGAGTCTAATAATATTAATTGAGCTTTTTTATATCATGGCATTAATAATTAGATAGGCTATTAATAGTCTATTCTAGATTCTGCATGTATATATGCTACATTATCAGGATGCAGTTAGAAATATATCTATCTGCATAACAGAGAAAGAATATTATAAAGTTACAGATCGTCTGATGGTATACTCGATTGCATGATATTATACGAACGTTTATTGCCATGGATGCATCAAATATAACTGCTCTAGAGCATCTTCAAAAAGAAATGGCATCTAGCATTAGATGGGATTTAAGTGTGGTTAAGCCGATAGAAAAAGACAAATTTCATTTCACAATTCTATTTTTGGGTGAAATACATAAAGATATTGTAAAAAGTATTACTGAGAAACTATTGAAAGTCAAATTTGAAGCATTTAAGATATTGTACAACAATATCGGGGCATTTCCTAACAAGAACTTTCCTAGAATTATATGGGTAGGGATCGATGATGATGGGAAAAGGAAAATGATGAATCTTAGTCATACTATTTCATCAACATTGGATCTGGAAGAATTTGGACTTAGAATAGACCAGATCTTTGTACCTCATTTAACACTATTTCGTCTGAAAAAACAGGTAAAAATAGATTTTGATACTTTATCTAATTTGATGGGAAACAGAATCTTTGGTGCTGACACTATGGATAGGTTTCATTTAAAAAAAAGTGATCTTACATCACAGGGCCCGATTTATTCAAATATACTTACAGTTCATGCAAAATGAGTCAATTGAACTCAGTTCTCCTAAAAGCATTAGAACTATCTAAACCTACGCAAGGAGAGGAAAAAAAAATATCCTCTGTTGCAAAAGAAGTCAAGGAAAGTATAATAAAATATGCATCCTCTACAAAAATTAAGGATGTAGTCTTAGGAGGATCCTATGCAAAAGGAACTTGGCTTAAAGGTGATGTAGATATTGATATATTCGTCAAAATGAACAGTTCTATGAACGAGGAAGAATTTGAATTACTTGGCAAGCAAATAGGACTGGAATCACTTAAGCAATATCAACCATATCTGAGATATTCTGATCATCCGTACGTTGAGGCAATTGTTCAAGGAATAAGAGTAAATATAGTCCCTTGTTACGATGTTGAAAAATGGAATTGGATAAGTGCAGCTGATAGATCACCATTTCATACAGAGTATGTTACAATGAAGCTTAACGAGGAGAAAAGGGATCAAGTAAGGCTGTTAAAGAAATTTCTAAAATCCTTGGGAATATATGGAGCTGAAATTGCTAAAAATGGTTTTAGTGGATATGTGACAGAAGTATTAATACTCAAGTACGGTTCATTTCAATCTACTTTAGAAGCATTATCTAATCTGCAAGAGGATAAAATCATAATCTCGATGGATCCAATAGATGAGGAAACTGTAAAGAAAACATTCAAGCATTCTGTAATTATATTGGATCCAATAGATCCTAAGAGAAACTTAGGGACAGCAATTTCAGTAGAAAACTTTGGTAAATTTGTATTAGCAGCAAGAGCATTTCTAAATAAACCATCGATAGAATTCTTCTTACGTCAAGAGAGGGAAGGAACTGCCAATAATTTGTCAGAGATATATCCCAATATACTAGTAGTATGTTTTAACTACAGAGAACGCAGCCCAGATGTGATTTGGGGTCAACTTAAAAAGAGTATGAACGCTATTTCCAAGCAATTGACGCTTGAAGGGTTTAACGTTATAAGGAGTACATGTACCACTGACGAGAAGACAGAAGCAGCTTTCATATTTTTGTTAGAATCAATAACTCTACCATTATACATGGTAAAAACTGGTCCAAAGGTTTCAAGGAAACACGATTCTAGCAAGTTTATTTCAAAAAGTAATAATGTTGCACGAATAATGTGGATTAATAATGAGATGAGAATAACCACTTTGATAGCGAGAAAGGCTACCAATGCAAG